>JAEEGL016466976.1_pt1 | contig 12196 bp, 9 predicted proteins | sample 9134231 | NCBI WGS metagenome assembly JAEEGL01 (sample SAMN16246548, study PRJNA631951) | gut metagenome | biome: gut microbiome; feature: rumen; material: fiber-attached | host: Bos | place: Iran: Karaj | collected 2018-10
TGATATCGAGACCGGGTCATATTATCAGATGGTATCCGGACTCTGGACTAAGCCGGAAAATACAGAGTTGCAGGAAGTGTCATATTATGACTCCGGTAATCAGGTCACTTTCCTGAATTTTCTTCCTGCGGCTTTGGGACTTAGTTTTGGCAGGCTTTTAGGATTTTCTCCGGTACTGACTTTTCAGTTTGCAAGGTTTTTGAATTTTATCGCCTATGCGCTTCTGATATTTATTGCAGTGAAAATCATTCCCTATGGAAAAGAGCTTATGGCCATGAGTGCGCTTTTGCCTATTCTGGTTCAGCAGGCAGCCTCTTTTTCATATGATGGAGTCCTCATGGGAATGATTTATCTGTTTATCGCTGTATGCATATATCTCATGAAGACTGAAAATGCCGGGATAAAATGGTATGTGCTCTGCACTCTTCTGGTTTGCTATTTAGTGCTTACAAAGGGAGCTGTTTACTCCCCTATAGCTTTACTGCTACTTTTGATAAAACGTCCCACAGCGCTTTCAAAGGTGAAGATATCAGGGAAAAAGGTAGTGGCTATCGTTTTGTTTGCGGTGGCGCTGGTGTTTGCTGTTGTGATCATCAGATTCATGCCGATTCTTGGAAGGATAATACAGGCAGGGGGTGTTTCCACAGGTCCTGAGGATTCTCTTAGCCTTGGCTTTATTTTGGGTAATCCCCTCCATATCCTTATACTGATATGGAATACGATATTTGAGAGTGGGGACAAACTTTTCTTTGGAGCCTTTGGAGGTGTCCTTGGATGGAACAACAGAGAGGTTGTGGCCTTTTTGCCGGGTATGGATTTTGTCGGACTATTGGTTCTGGCAAATTGTATGGGAGGAAAATTTGTAACACCCAAGGTTAGAAAAGTTTTCTTTGCAGGCGGAATTCTTTCCACAGGACTCATTGTATTTGCAATGCTCCTTGCGGAAACAACGTATTCATCGACCTTTGTTGATGGACTTCAGGGAAGATATTTTGTTCCCCAGATATTTATGCTTATTATCAGTATCATATCTGAGAGAATTGATTTAGACAGGACAAATGCAAAAAGTGCTATGACCATGATGCTGACTGTTGATGCAGTTATCATGCTACAGGTATTTGCCGGAATTGGTGGATAAGAGGAGATATTTTTTTGAACAGAGTTACAGTGGTTTGCTGCTACAACGATTTACAGCAGTTTGAAGATTTGAAAAATGCTTTGGAAAAGCAGTCAGAAAAAGCAGAGCTTTTAGGCATAGATAACAGAGCTTCCGCATTTTCTTCCTGTGCTGCGGCATATAACAGCATAGTAAAAGATATAACAACTCCATACGTTCTGTATTCGCATCAGGATATTATTTTTGAAGATGAGAATAATATAAAGCAGCTTGGTGATTATATTGAAAAAACCGGGACAGATGACATTGTCGGAGTGGCCGGGGTCAGGGTTAGTCCTAAAATTACCTATACAAACATCTTTGATGGACTTAATGAGAAAAAACCTGCCGGGAAACTTAGGGTTGAGGGTTTGGAAGAGTGTGATACTGTAGACGAATGTATTTTTGGCGGGCACTCTGAGTACTTTAAGAAGGAGCCCTTTGATGAAGAAATTTGTAATAACTGGCATTTATATGCCGTAGAGCAGTGTCTTAGAACTAAGCTCAAGGGCAATAAGGTCTGGGTGTGTGATGTGGTACTTTACCATCATTCAGACGGGGAACATAATTATAAGCTTCACGAGAATTTTCGGGAACTTTCCAAAGCATATCATGACAGATTGGATTATATAGTAACTCCGTGCTGCCGTGGATATACAGATGTTTTCAGAAGAAACTGGGGCTTTATTAAGCGAAACAGAAAGATTGGAATATACAGTAATTCAAGGATATTTAATGGCTTTGCAAAGCTTGTAGATAAGCTTGGACAGAAAAACAGAATTATTCATCGCTGCTTATATGGAAAAAGATTTTTTAAATAGGATTCCTGATATTGTGGACAATCATAAAAGAGTTTGCTTTGTAATACAAAGATATGGTGAAAAGGTTAACGGCGGTGCAGAGCTTTTGTGCAGAGAGCTTGCTGAGCGATTAACCCCTTATTATGATGTAGAAGTTCTCACCACCAAAGCAATAGATTATATAACCTGGAAGGATGAATATACGGATAGCTTTGAAATAATAAACGATGTAAAGGTTCATCGCTTTTCGGTAAGGAAAGAGAGACATCTTTGGTGGTTTAACAAGATAAACTGGTTTTGTGTACGTGGTATTCTTCCGGCATTTTTAGAGGAGCTCTGGCTTAAAATGCAGGGACCTTATGTTCCGGAACTTTTGGATTATATAAGAAATCATAAAAATGACTTTGATGTATTTGTTTTTGTGACATATCTGTATTATCCGACAGTGATGGGTATAAGGGAGGTGGCTGAGAAATCAGTTCTTCTTCCTCTTGCACATAACGAACCCTTTTTGGATCTTGGGATCATCAGACCGATTTTTTCTATGGCAAAGGGATTGTTCTATGAAACCAGGGAAGAGTATGAACTTGTCTGCAAAAAATATGGCGAGCTTACTGCAGATTACAGTTTTGGCGGTGCCGGGGTTGATCTGCCAGAGGTGGTAGATGCCGACAGGTTCCATCAAAAATATGGAATAAATAATTACATAATATACGTGGGACGCATAGACAGATGGAAAAACTGTGAGGAGCTCTTCGACTTTTTCCGAAGATATAAAGAAGAAAATCCGGGGGATTTAACACTCCTTCTTTTGGGAAAGAGTGTTATTGATATTCCAAAATCTGAGGACATAATATCTCTGGGATTTGTCAGCGAAGAGGATAAGTTTGATTCGATTAAGGGGGCAAATGCACTTGTTCTTCCTTCAAAGTTTGAGAGTTTGTCGATTGTTGTTTTGGAGGCATTTAGCCTCGGAAGACCGGTGATTGTCAATAAAGCATGCGATGTCCTAAAAGGACATGTTGACCGCTCCGGGGGTGGATATGCGTACAGTGATTATGCCGATTTCAGAGTAGGGCTTGAACGTCTGCTTGGGGATAAGGAGCTTAGCGCCTCCATGGGTGATAATGGTAGGAAATATGTTGAGAAATACTTTACCTGGGATGTGATAATTTCAAATCTGAGAGGACTTATAGAAACAGTATGCTGAAAAAAATACTGAAAGCGATTTTTCCATATATATTTCGTGAAAAGCTTCGCGGCGTACTTTTTAAAATAAGATATTTTTTTGTTGGGAGAACGAAAACGGATTATAGTAAATATCCCAACGGAATTAATCTTATTGGTCATGTGAGAGGAGATTTCGGACTTGGTGAGAGCTGCCGCCTGGTAGCCGGAACCATAGCTTCATCAGAGATTCCGTTTTCGATAAAAAATATTTTTCAGAATAAAAATGCGGCAGAGACTAATGTGTCTTTTGCTGATTTTGAGTCAGAAGAATTAAAGTATAATGTGAATCTGATTCATATAAATCCTAATGAGCTGCTGAGTTTTATTTTAAAAGCAGATAAAAAGGTTTTTGATAACAGATACCAGATTGCATACTGGCTGTGGGAACTTCCGGAATTTCCTAAGGAATGGATTTATCAGATAGAAATGTTTGATGAGATATGGACTCCGTCAGAATTTGTGTCAGAGGCTGTCCGCAAGGTGACAAACAAGCCTGTTTATACAGTGCCTTATGCTATGAGTGAGCCGGTAACGGATGGGAAATATGACAGGAATTATTTTGGACTTCCGGATGATAAATTTTTGTATCTGATGTCTTACGACGGACTTAGTAATTCAGAACGTAAAAATCCCGTGGGAGCAATTTTGGCATATAAGGAAGCTTTTTCTAAAGAGTATTTGAATTCACTCTCTGAAGAACATTCGCAGGAATTAAAAGAGGCAGGGCTTATCATTAAGGCAACCCACGCAGGAGATAAGGAGCTTTCACATCTTCGGGAACTTATGGAAGGTTACAAAAATGTCTACATCCTGACCGACAGCTACAGCAAAGAGGAATTTAACAGCCTTATCAAATGCGCGGATGTGTACATTTCCCTGCATCATTCTGAGGGCTTTGGACTTGTCATGGCAGAGGCTATGCTCCTTGGAACACCAACGGTTGCCACTGGCTGGTCGGCCAATGCTGAGTTTATGTCAGAAGATGCATGTTGTATGGTACCTGTAAAAATTGTTGAAATTAAGAAGGAAACTCCGCCTTATCACAAAGGAAATCACTGGGCTGATCCTGATGTTCATGCTGCGGCAAAGTATATAAGACATCTTTACGAGGATAAGGATTTTTATCAGTACAAGAAAGAAGCTGCAGCCAAATATATCAGGGACTGCATGTCTCAAAAGAAAGCGGTATCAGTTATTTGTGAGAGATATTTAAATATAATAGGGATCTTGGATGCGAGGTCTGAGAATTGATACCTGAATCAGGAAAAGGAATGAAATTATTAAAAAAATTCAGAGCGGTAATGTGCTTTTTTATCGCATATATATGTATTGTGGCGTTTAGTCTGGCAGCGACTAACAGAGCGCCTGTAAGAAATAACGAGAGTCTGATACTGACTGACTACTCAAACGGATTCGAAATTGAGAATATTCCGTATGGAAATCACAGCCTGAGTATGACAATAAAGGACAGATATGTACTCCATGCTCCGGTGTCATTTATGTCCGGAGAGAGTTTTCATATAAAATATGAGGCCAGTCTGGCTGGGGCAGCAGAGGCTCAGGTAACAACAGACCTTTCAGCAGGTGAATATGATATGTCAGCGTGTTCATTTGACGTAGCACTTAAGGAAGGCGATAATGTGGTAGAGGGAGATCTGGTCTTTGAAGGAGTAAATCATCCTGAATCAGGAGAGATAAACATATATACCAATACTCCGGGAGTCGAGATCACGGTTACAAAGCCACAGTTTACGAGAGTAGAAAAAAATAAAGTGGGATATCTTGCCTGCACAGCTTTGGCGCTGGCGGTTATATTCCTTGTGATTGGAATAGTCATGCTTTTAATAGATGTCTTGTGTATTTTTAAAAAATGAATATAATATGTTGGTAAACTAAACACAAAAACACAGTTTATATAAAGAGGAAAAAATATGTGCGGAATAGTTGGATATGTAGGTAAAAAACAGGCAGCGCCCATTCTGTTGGATGGTCTTTCAAAGCTTGAATATCGTGGATATGACTCAGCAGGACTTGCTGTAAGAGGAACTGACGGCAAGGTTAAGGTTGTTAAGGCTAAGGGAAGACTGAAGGTTCTTGCTGAGAAGACCAATGACGGAGCATCTCTTCAGGGAATGATCGGTATAGGTCACACAAGATGGGCTACACATGGTGAGCCTTCTGAGACCAATGCTCATCCGCATGTTTCAGCCAATCAGTTCGAGCATGGTGCTACCGTAGAGGAAGCTAATGTTGTCGGTGTACATAACGGTATCATCGAGAACTATCAGGAACTTAAGGAAAAGCTTCTTCGCCATGATTATGAGTTTTACTCACAGACTGACACAGAGGTGGCTGTTAAACTTGTAGATTATTATTATAAAAAGTACAACATCGGACCTATCGATGCTATCGCTAAGACAATGGTTCGTGTTCGTGGTTCTTACGCCATTGCACTTATGTTCAAGGATTATCCGGACGAGGTGTGGGTAGCACGTAAGGATTCACCTATGGTTATTGGTATTGCAGATGGAGCAACCTATGTTGCATCAGATGTTCCTGCAATTCTTAAATACACCAGAAATGTTTATTACATCGGTAACCAGGAGATGGCCCGCCTTGGAAAGGGTGAAGCGCACTTCTATAACCTTGATGGCGACGAAATCCAGAAGGAAAAGGTTGAGATCAAGTGGGATGCTGAGGCTGCCGAGAAGGGTGGTTTCGAGCACTTCATGATGAAGGAGATCCACGAACAGCCCAAGGCAGTTGAGGATACTCTCAGCTCAGTTGTTAAAGGTAAGAAGATTGACCTTACAGAGTGCGGAATTACTGATGAAAAGATAAAGTCATTAAGACAGATTTATGTTGTTGCCTGCGGTTCAGCATGGCATGTTGGCATGGCGTCTCAGTACGTAATCGAGGATCTCACACGTATTCCGGTGCGCGTAGAGCTTGCTTCTGAGTTCAGATACAGAAAGCCTCTTCTTGATAAGGATGACCTTGTAATAGTGATTTCACAGTCTGGTGAAACTGCCGATACACTTGCTGCACTTCGTGAAGCCAAGAACCAGGGAGTTGCAACTCTCGGAATTGTCAACGTAGTCGGTTCTTCAATTGCAAGAGAAGCTGACCATGTACTATACACTCTTGCAGGTCCCGAGATTTCTGTTGCTACAACTAAGGCATACAGTGCTCAGCTTGTTGCAACCTATGCGCTTGCTGTACATTTCGGATTTGTCAGAGAGCTTATTGATAAAAAGAAGTACGAATATTACATCTCTGAAATGAAGACCATACCTGAGAAAATTCAGAAGGTTCTTGAGGACAAGGAGAGACTTCAGTGGTTTGCTGCCAAGTATTCCAATGCAAAGGATGTATTCTTTGTCGGTCGCGGAATTGACTATGCTGCCTGCCTTGAGGGAAGTCTTAAGATGAAGGAGATTTCCTATATCCACTCTGAGGCTTACGCTGCAGGAGAACTTAAGCACGGCACCATCAGCCTTATTGAGGATGGAATTCTTGTAATAGGTGTTCTTACTCAGAACGACCTTTATGAGAAGACTATCAGCAACATGGTTGAGTGTAAGGCAAGAGGAGCATACCTCATGGGTCTTACAACCTATGGACATTACGAGATAGAGGATACTGTAAACTTTGCAGCCTATGTTCCCAAGATTGATGAGCACTTCGCTGCTTCACTTGCAGTTATTCCGCTTCAGCTTCTTGGCTACTACATCAGCGTTGCCAAGGGCCTTGATGTAGACAAGCCCCGCAACCTCGCCAAGAGCGTCACTGTAGAATAAAGCCTTCCAAAGGGAGTGAAATAATATATAGCTTCCTAAAGGGAGACGGATAATATAAAGCCTTCCCAAGGGAGTGAAGGAAAATTTAGAGCCTTCCCCTTGGGGGCGCTCGACGTCCGGGGGACGTCGGTTTAGGGGACAGAAAGGAACAAATTGAATATAATTTTACTCTCCGGAGGATCAGGTCAGCGTCTTTGGCCTCTTTCCAACGATGTCAGATCAAAACAGTTTATAAAAATCTTTAAGGACAAGAACGGCGAATACGAGTCCATGGTTCAGCGCGTCTATCGTCAGATAAGAGAAATAGACCCTGATGCAAATGTAACCATTGCAACCAGCAAGACTCAGGTTTCAGCCATAAACAACCAGCTTGGTGAGAATGTCGGAATTTCAATTGAGCCCTGTAGAAGAGACACTTTTCCTGCAATTGCTCTTGCAAGCGCATACCTTCATGATGTTCAGGGCGTAGCTTTGGATGAGCCTGTGGTTGTTTGTCCTGTTGATCCTTATGTTGAAAAGGATTACTTCCTTGCTCTTGAGAAGCTCTCAAACCTTGCAAAGGACGGAGATGCCAACCTCACACTGATGGGAATTGATCCTACATATCCTTCAGAGAAGTATGGTTATATCATTCCTGAGGACAAGAATGACGTATCAAAGGTTGTATCCTTCAAGGAAAAGCCTGACATAGAGACAGCAAAGGATTACATTTCTAAAGGTGCGCTCTGGAATGGTGGTATTTTTGCATATAAGCTTTCATACCTTCTTGAGAAAGCACATGAGCTGATAGATTTCAAAGAATATCAGGATCTTTTCGACAAATATGATACTCTTGAAAAGATTTCCTTCGACTATGCAGTAGTAGAGAAAGAATCAAAAATAAGTGTCATACGTTTCGGAGGACTCTGGAAGGACCTTGGAACCTGGAACACCCTTACCGAGGCTATGGAGGAGAATGTAATCGGAGAAGCTCTCCTTAATGAGAACTGCGAGGACACTCACGTAATAAATGACCTTAATATTCCCGTAATCGTAATGGGAATCAAGAATGCGGTCATTGCAGCATCTCCCGATGGAATTCTTGTTTCGGACAAGGAACAGAGCTCATACATCAAGCCTTTTGTTGAGCAGATTGAGCAGCCCATCATGTTTGCAGAAAAATCCTGGGGAAGCTATCGTGTTCTCGATGCTGAAAAGGATTCTCTTACAATAAAGGTGACCTTAAATCCCGGTCATTCAATGAACTACCACAGCCATGAGAGACGTGATGAAGTTTGGAGCGTTGTCCGTGGAACCGGAAGAACAATCGTTGATGGTGTAGAGCGCAGCGTCCATGCTGGCGATATAATTTCCATGAAGGCAGGAGAAAAGCACACTGTTATCAACAACAGCAATGAAGAACTTCAGATAATTGAGGTTCAGCTCGGAAAAGACATATCTGTCGATGATAAAATCAAATATGATTTATAAAGCAAGAGCTTCGCACACGCGAAGCTCTTTTCACATATAGCGGAGTCGGAGGGATTCGAACCCTCGTGCCCAAAAGGACAAACGCATTTCGAGTGCGCCTCATTACGACCACTTTGATACGACTCCAGGATATTTATTCAGATCCGCAGGAACTTTTGCGAATCACACAATGCGCGCATCAGCGCGCTTTTTTATTATACGAGTACTAATTTCTTAAGTCAATAAAGTATTGTTGCCTCGCTCCTAATTGAGTATAATTAGGTGATTGGAGTATGAAAAAAGCCGGGGGTTTTTAATGGCGTACGTAGCTTTATATAGAAAGTTCAGACCGCCTGTCTTTGACGATGTCAAGGGACAGGATCATATTGTAACAACGCTGAAGAATCAGATTAAATCTGACAGGATAGGACACGCATATCTGTTTTGCGGAACAAGAGGTACAGGTAAGACCTCCGTTGCCAAGATTCTTGCCAGGGCAGTTAACTGTGAGAATCCACAGGACGGAAGCCCGTGCGGTGAGTGCCCGACCTGTAAGGCAATCGAGTCCGGTGCTGCAATGGGGAATGTCATAGAGATAGATGCTGCATCGAATAATGGCGTAGATAACATCCGTGAGATCATTGACGAGATCTCATATTCACCCACTGTAGGAAAATATAAGGTATACATAATCGACGAGGTTCACATGCTCTCCACAGGCGCGTTCAACGCTCTGCTTAAGAGTCTTGAGGAGCCACCGTCCTATGTTATTTTCATACTTGCAACGACCGAAGTTCAGAAGATTCCCATCACAATACTGTCGAGATGTCAGCGATACGATTTTCACAGAATTACCATCGACACTATTGCAGACAGACTTCGTGAGGTTGTGGATAAGGAAGGAATCAAAGTTGAGGATAAGGCTCTTCGCTATGTTGCTAAGGCCGCCGACGGTTCCATGAGAGATTCTCTGAGCCTTCTGGATCAGTGCATTGCCTTCAACTATGGCGAGGAACTGACATATGACAGAGTTCTGGGAGTTCTAGGTGCTGTGGACACAGAAGTCTTCGGAAGACTTTTTTCGTATCTGATAAAGCAGGATGTGAGCAGTGCACTGAATTTATTGTCAGAGATTGTAATACAGGGGCGTGAGCTATCGCAGTTTGTCAGCGATTTCATATGGTACCTGAGAAATCTGATGCTGGTCAGCACTTCTGACAACATGGAGGATGCGGTGGACATGTCCACTGACAATCTGAATTCGTTAAAAGAGCTGGCGAAGAACTCGGATATCGATACCATAATGCGATATATCAGAGTATTTTCGGAACTGTCACAGAGCTTGCGCTTTGCCGCTCAGAAACGTATTCTAATAGAGGTTGCTCTGATCAGACTCTGTAAACCGCAGATGGATGAGACCAGTGATGCGCTTCTCGACAGAATCAGAATTCTGGAACAGCGAAGCGAGGAGATGGACGGAGTTCTTGGTGGCATAAAAAGCGGACAGATAGTTGTTAATGCCCAAGGAGCAGGTGCTTCGGTCGGTGTCGGAGCCGCAGTAGGCGCTGGTGCCGGTACTATCGGAGCTGCACAGCGAACGAAGGTGCTGGAGTCTGCAGTTGCCGAGGATGTCAAACGTGTCGTGAATGATTGGGGCAGAATTCTTGTGCAGATGCCCAATCCCATGCGCACATATATGGAGAAGGCAGTTCTTAGTCAGGGTAATGACAATAAGCTTTTCATAGTCCTTGATAACAAGGAACGCGTTGCGAAGTACAATGAGGACCCCGGAAAGGAAGAGCTCTCAGCAGTTATTGACGGTATTATTGGTAAGCATGTTGATTTCGAGATGCGCTATGCTGACCGTAACCAGCCTATGGAAGAGCAGTATGTCAGTCTCAACAATATCCATTTTGATATTGTGACAGAGGAAGATGAAGAAATGCCTGACTTCCCAGAGGAGTTGACTATGCAGGAGAACGGTGCTTCCCAGGATGGAAATGTGTCACAGGAGAATCTGACTCCTCAGGAAGGAAACTTGTCTCAGGAAAGTCAGACTTCACAAGGTGAAAATGTGGCACAGGAGAGTCAGTCTTCACAAGACAGAAATGTATCACAGGAGAACCAGTTTTCTGAAGCTGTAAATATGTCGCAAGAAAATCTGAATTCTTCGGAAGAGAATCATCTGAGCAATGGATTTGAGGAAGATGTTTCTATTAGGCAATCCGAAGTGGGTGATTCTTCTGAAGGTTCTATGGAAGAAGCAATTCCGCAAGGAGAAGATACTTTTGAAGAATTCGAGAATTCCGGAGGCGATATTATTTCAGGCCTAAGTGAGGATGAGTACTACGCCGGAATGGCTCAGGATTATGTAGCCTATGATGAGCAGCAAGCCATGGACGAAGAAAACGCATTTGAAGAGAACGACCATGACGATGACTGATGATGCTAAATAATTAGCAATGAGTAATATACAAACATTTGTAAATATAAAGGTAAAATTGCAATTTTGGTATACTTTTTGTAAGGTTTTTGCCATAGAAAATAGAGAGTTTGGAAATAAAATGAACTTTTTAAAGATTTGGTATGCCTAAATTCGCAAAATAGTGATACCAAATTAAGAAAAAAGACAGTATAGTTAAAAATGCTGATTTTTTATCCAGTAAAACAGTTAAAAACTCATACCAAAATGAAAAAACAGGAGGATTTGTATAATGGCAAAAAGAGGTGGATTTCCTGGCGGAATGCCGGGCAACATGAATAATCTTATGAAACAGGCGCAGCGTATGCAGCGTCAGATGGAAGAAAGTCAGAAGGAACTTGAGACCAAGGAATTTAAGGCAAGTGCAGGTGGTGGTGCAGTTGAGGCAACTGTTACAGGCTCTAAGAAGCTTACAGCAATCACTATTGCTAAGGATGCAGTTGATCCTGATGATGTTGAGATGCTGCAGGACATGATATTGGCAGCAGTTAATGAGGCTATGGAACAGGCAGAAAAAGCCCAGGGTGATATGATGGGCAAGATGACCGGTGGTCTCGGAGGTCTTGGAGGACTTTCATTTTAATGGATTTGTACAGCGGACATATAAACAGACTGATAGACGAGCTATCATCCCTTCCGGGGATTGGCGGAAAATCAGCTCAGAGATTGGCTTTTTATATTATAGGCCTTCCCAAGGACAGAGTGGAGAGACTTGCAAAGTCCATAACCGACGCCAGGGAGAATGTGCATTACTGCAGTAAATGCTGCACACTGACTGACGATGAGATCTGTCCAATTTGTGCTAATGACAAGCGAGATCACAGAACCATCATGGTGGTTGAAAACACAAGAGATCTTGCAGCTTATGAAAAAACGGGAAAATACGAGGGCGTATACCATGTTCTTCATGGGGCGATTTCCCCCATGCTTGGTATAGGTCCCGGAGATATAAAACTTAAAGAATTGGTTCAGCGACTTCAAACCGATACAGTTGACGAAGTCATTATTGCGACCAATTCCAGCCTTGAAGGCGAGACTACCGGAATGTACATAAGTAAGCTGATAAAGCCTACGGGGATCAAGGTTACAAGAATTGCCAGCGGAGTTCCTGTGGGCGGTGACCTTGAGTACATCGACGAAGTCACATTGCTGAGGGCGCTCGAAGGCAGGACAGAATTGTAAGTTTATATACATGATAGAATTATACCAAATCAAGATGTGCAGGATTATCTCCTGACATACCAAATCAAGATGTGCAGGATTATCTCCTGACATACCA
>JAEEGL017325952.1_pt1 | contig 12196 bp, 5 predicted proteins | sample 9134231 | NCBI WGS metagenome assembly JAEEGL01 (sample SAMN16246548, study PRJNA631951) | gut metagenome | biome: gut microbiome; feature: rumen; material: fiber-attached | host: Bos | place: Iran: Karaj | collected 2018-10
CCGACTGGGGCCGCGTCGTCTACGTGCTGCGCGACGCCAAGGGCGAGAAGTTCATCAGCGTCGGCCGCGTGAAAACCTACAACGTCGACGACACGAAGTGCGACAGCTTCTTCACCTTCAGCGGCCGCCGTCTCGTCCGCTTCGAGCTCCCCGGCAACCGGCCGTGGGACAAGTCGCGCTACGCCGGCTCCTGCTGGTGGGGCACGACGGGCGGCGACGACTGCGTCGACTACCCGCTTTCCATCGAGAAAGTCTTCATCGAGCGCCGCACGAAGGCGATGTACATCAACGACATTGTCGAGATCGCGCCGAAGCCTGTTCTGCTGGGCTCCCTCTATGTCGAGGACGTCGAACCCGATAGCGACCTCGCCATGCCGCCGCCGCCCCAAGGCACGCCGATCCAGAACCCGATCGCCGAGATCGACGGGACGCTCGACCCGACCGAGATCACCGGCGTGACGCACCCCGTGCACCAGTACGACGGCACGCGCGGCCACTTCGCCTTCAAGGAAATGGAGGGCGCGAAGGAATACGACATCTACGTCAGCCTCTCGCCGACCGGCGAGGGCGCCATCCTGCTCAAGAAGGGCGTCAAGGCGTCGGGCGAGCTCGTTACCGGCTTCCTGGCCGACACGGACAACTACGCCTTCGTCGTTTGGCACGACGCCAAGGGCGCCACCTCAAAGCCATCCGCCCCCTTCAAGTTCCGACTCAAGGACGAATTCGCAGAGAAGTGAGAGGCCCGTGGGCGCAGTGACAAGTGACGAGTGACGAGAGTCGCGGTCCCCGACATCGGTTGCTTCGAATACGACGACCGCATCGCGACGAGGCTGATGTTAAGGTAGAGCGGGGCGCAATTGACGTCGCCGATTGTTGGCACTGTTGCATCGCTGCGGCGCATGTCCTTCGCGCGCTAGCCGCGCGCCGTAGGTTCGAAGAGGTCGTCGAGCGTTATGACATTGTAGACGATGGCGCTGTTGGGATTGCGCTTCAGGCTCCGTGTCGTAACAAGTGTCAGCAGAATGCCCTTCCGTGTGCGGCTCGTCTCCCTGAACGCATCAATGCGGTGAAGGAGTTTCTCCTTTTCGTCCACGCTCATCGAATACTCCCCGGAGGAGTATTTCATTTCGCAGACATTGACCATGCGGTCGCCGCGGTCGATGACTAGATCAATCTGCGCCCCTCTCCGTTCATTGCATTCGGGACGTCCGCGCCAGGAATAGATATCGGCGAGAACGCCGGAAATGCCGAGGGCGCGCTTGATTTGGGCGATGTGCTGCAGGCAGACCCGCTCGAATGCCAGGCCGCGCCAGTTATTCGTTTCGGGCTGATTGAGGGAATGTGTCCAGAATTTGGCGTCATTTCCCGTCCTGCGGCGGAGAAACTGGTAATGGAAGAGAACATAGTTGTCTATCAGCTGGAAGACCGCGCCCTTCCGGCGGTTTCCAAAGGCATTGTACCGCCGGAGGAATCCACATTCCGTCAATTCGTCCAGGCATGCCGAGACCTCGCCGCTGGATCCCTCGCCAAGGCCTTCAATGATCTCCTCCCGCGTCAGTCCCGACTTACGTTCGCCGAGGAGGTTGATCACGGCAAAATGGCGCGACGGATCCTTGAAGAGGGAGCGGAAGACATTTTCGAACTCCATCCGCAATTCGGCGGACTCGCCGAAGAAAAGGTCGTCCAGGTTTTGGGCAGCACTTTTTCCTTCCTCCAGCAGGCTCCAGTAGTAGGCCACGCCGCCAAAGGCCATGTAACACTCGAGAATTTGGCTGCGGTCGAAGCCGAGATGTTTGTAGTCGGCATACTGGGCGCATTCCGCCAGAGAGAACGGACGCAGGGAAATCTGCCGCGTCACGCGGTTGTGGAGTCCACCGCGATCTCGCAGTACCTTTCGCACGATCCATGACGTGGCCGAGCCGCATACGACAAGAAGAATGTCCTTTCTCAGCGCAGCCCAGCCATTCCAGAAAGATTCGAAGGCAGGAAGGAACCCTGAACGCGGGGTGTCGAACCAAGGCAGTTCGTCCAGGAAGACGACCTTCTTGCCGACTCCGACTGATCCGATGCGAACCTGCGCCGAAGTTCCCGGACTTCTTCCTCTCTGCCTATCATAATCACCTCCGAGTTATTTCAAGAAAAGACACGAATATTATATCAAATCTGGCAAGATTTGGTGAGTTTAAAGCAGAAAACACGGAGAAAAGTCACCAAATGTGTCGTTTTTTATGAGATTTGGGGAGTTTCCGAGGGTCTCGCGACGCGCACGCTCTTGACATTTTTGCCGTCTTTTGGGATAATTCACCATGGGTTTGGGCAGATGCCGAACCGGCAAACATACGATCCAAGTCCCGCCGTGCGGTGGGGCTTGTTGGGATTTTGGAGACTCAACTGTGAAGACGATTACGCTTCTTTCCACGCTTCTTGCCGCGACGGCGGCGACGGCGGCCGACTGGTATGTCGCCAAGGACGGCAACGACGCGAACACCGGCGCGACTCGCGCCCAGGCGAAGGCCACCCTCGAGGCCGGCTACTACTGCCTTACCAACGACGCGTCCGCCACCGTCGGCGACCGGCTGATCCTTGGGGACGGCGAGTGGGATATCTCCGAGCCGATCGTCCTCTCGAACGCCTGGTCCTTTGCAAGCGAGCACGGGCGGGCCTACACCACGCTCAAGCCCGCCATCGCCACGAACTTTTTCGCGCTCGCCTCTGCCGACTCGTCCGTGTCGGGCTTTACGATTGACTTCAGCATCGGCTACCCCAAGGGGGTGTCGGTGGCCCTCGTCGCCATGAATCCCGTCGGAACTATCTCCGACTGCACGGTGAGGAACTTGAAGTCCACCGCCGTAACTGGAGCCACTCCCCTGGTTCTAATAAAAGCGGCTTCCTCCGAAATCTTCATTCGCGACTGCAGTTTCGAGAACTGCAGTGTCAACTACCGTACGGCCCTCTTCTGGGTCGAGGGTGGCAAGATTCATTTCGACACTTGCTCCTTCACCGAATGCCACGGCCGAAACCCGAGCGGCACCCAGTACTTCAACTACGGGATGATCCATATCATTTCGGCTGGCAGCACGATTAGGAACTGCCTCTTCAAACGCTGCACGACTTGCGGAAACTATTCCGACACGAGCTTCCAGTCCAGCATCGTCAGCATCAGGAAAAACTGCAAGGCCGTTGTCGAGAATTGCACGTTTGTCTCATGCTCCGTCAAACCCGCCGAAGGCAGGACGAGCCGCGGCGGCGCCCTGGCCTGCTCGACCGTGCAAAACGATGCGGACATGGCCGGCACGGCGAAGAACTGCCTGGCCTACAACTGCGTCAACGACTTCGGCCCCGCCGGCCTGATGCACGGCTTCACCTACTCGCACTGCGCCCAGGAGACGGCCCTTCCCGGCGAGGGCAACGTCGTCGTGAACGACGCCAACACCACCTGGCAGAACCCGCTCAACGACAGCTACTACCCCGAGTCGGGCCCCGTGATCGACGGCGCCGAAACCCTCGGCTGGATGGCGGCCGCGACCGACATCCGGGGCAACGCCCGCGTCGTCGGCAACGCCCCCGACATCGGCTGCCACGAGTACCCCGGCTACGGACGCCCGGTTTACTACGTCGCGAAGGACGGCGACGACGCCAACCCCGGAACCTCGCGCGCCCAGGCGAAGGCGACAATCGCCGCCGGTTACGCCTGCCTCCACGGCGAGGACGAGACGCTGGTGGTCTGCGACGGCATCTGGGACTACGCCCCCGACGGTTCGCTCGTCCTTTCGAATGGCTGGACGCTAACGAGCGAGCACGGCGCCGGAGCGACGACTCTCCGCGCCACGCAGAGCGGGCGTCTCTTCGAGCAGGTTGAAGTGCGCACACTCGTCAAAGGCATCACCTTCGACCTTGCGGACATCTCCTTCAAAACCGACGCCATCCAGAATCCCAAGGGCATCATTTCCAGTTGCGCGTTTGAAAACTCCATCCACGCCACCGCATGGGGGTCGGGGGGGATGCTCCGCATTCTCTCCGCCGCGTCCCCGCTGATCACAAACTGCGTCTTTCGCAACTGTAAAATGACCTACAACGGGGCTGCCGCCATCTGGGTCCATGAAAACGCGAAGAACGTGCGAATCGTTGACTGCTCCTTTGTGGACTGCAATTCTGGAACGTCCGGCTCCGCACTTGGAGCGGTCTTCTGCTACAGAAGCCAGGTGATGGTTCGGAACTGCCTCTTCCTGAGATGCAAGTCGCGGAATTGCGTGCAGGGGACATACTCCCCGAATGGCGGCCATATTCTCGCAGCCGGAATAGACGCGAATCTGACGGCGGAAAACTGCTCGTTCATAGACTGCTCGATAACCGGCAGCGAAACCGCCGGCGCGCTTGGCGTCTCAGGCAACGACACGAAGGTGACGACGCTCGTCGCCATCAACTGTTTCGCCTACGGCACGACCAACATGCTCGGCAAGGCGAACCTGATGACCAACACCTTCGCCACCTGTTCCGCGACCTTCTCGCACTGCGCCAATGACTACGCGCTTCCCGGCGAGGGGAATGTCGTGCTGACCGACACCAACTTCAACTGCGCCCGCGCCGGTCGCGGCGACCACACCCCCTCCCGCGGCCCGACGCTCAACGCGGGCGTCCCGCTGCCGTGGATGGCCGGGGCGAAGGACATCCTCGGCCGCGACCGCGTCATCGGCGCGGCCCCCGACATCGGCTGCTTCGAATACGACGACCGGAAAGCCACGAGGCTGAAGCTAAGGTAAGGCAAATGGGCCACTCAAAACTTTTCACGCTAAACTCACATCTCTCCACCACCATGAAGCATTCCGCATTCCGCATTGCGCATTCCGCACTGTGCATTGCCTTCGTGACCGCGGCGGGCGCCGCGACGCTTGAGTCCAACACGCGCATCGCGTTCGACGCCGTGATACCGAACGGCCAGAACATCTCCCTCTCCCTTGGCAGGGCGAAGGAGGCGTTCTCCATCTCGGCAAGCGACAACGCCTATTCCTGGAACTACATCGGCACGAAGGGCGAGAAGCCCAGCTACCGCCCCTACCCGAATTCGAGCAGGCCGTTCGACCTCCACTCCTACTGGTGGTACCGCCGCGAGTACACGCCGAACGGGCGCTACACGCGCTCCTTCTCGATGCCGCCGGCCATCGCCGCCGCCAGCGAGGCGATGATGAGCGAGCGGTGGCTGACGGCCGACAAGCGCCACCTCAGCGTCGCCGTCGAGCTTTCCGGCGGCCGGCTGTCCTTCTTCGTCGACGACATCCTCTTCCACTCCCTCCCGGCCACGGCCGACCTGCCGGGCTTGGAGCTCATGGTCACGGCGTCGAAAGCCGCCGTGGTCTCGGAGCCCGTCGTCTCTCCCGTCGAGCCGACGCCCGGCTTCTGGCGCGTGCCGCTCGGCAACGTGGCGACCCTCCCCGGAAGGGAAGCCGGCTGCTCGCCGAGCGACCCGGTCGGCGGCCAGATACCCTTCCTCTCCTCCTCGAACGCGGTCGAGGTGGGCCGCTCCTGGACCCGCGAGGCTAGCATGCGCGACGCGGGGGCGCCCAGCAGGAGCGCCTTCGGCGGGCGCTGGACCGGCGCCCTCTCCGCCACTCCCTGCCGCCTCCAGTTCCGCGTCCCGAACCTCCGCTACGAGGCGATGTACCTCCTCGCGAGCTGCCAGAGCAACAACTTCCTGACCGTGCAGTTCTACCGCCCGGGCTCCGGCTTCCCGATCGACTTCGCGCCGGCCGAGACGATCGCGACGGACGGCAAGCTCCAGGTGATCCGCGTCCCGCTCCGCCAGGACAAGCTCGCCACGTTCGCCGACCGCGAGGTCCTCGAGTTCGAGCTGACGGGCCACGTCGAGAACTACCGCGCGCACCCGGAGCCGCTGAACTACAGCCGTCACGGCATGGGCGAGCCCTCCGGCGTCGTCGTCCACGCGATCACCCTCAAGGAGTCGCCCCTTGAGATCGACTTCGAACCCGAGTCCCTGGGCAACATCTGGATCGCCTCCACCACCCAGCCGGCCTACATGCTGGCCATCCGGAACAAGGGCGGCTCCGACGCCGAGGTCCGGTTCACCGTCGAGACCCGCAGCTACGACGGGACCGACGCCACCGCGCAGACCAACGCGCTCGCCATCCCGGCCTGCGGCGAGGTCCGGTACCGCGTCGCCACGCCGGTCGGGAAGTTCGGCTGGCACTCCGTCAAGCTGACCGTCAACGGCGAGACCTACGAGCGCACCCTGGTCGTCCTTCGCCGGCAGGAGCACCGGCGGCGCGACTTCGACGACCCCGGCTTCTTCTTCGGCGGCTGGTCCCCCGAAAGTGGCCTCCACTTCACGCCCCCGACCATCGACTCGATGCGGCTGGCCTCCTTCCTCGGCCTTGACTCCTTCTCGCACGGCAACGTCATCCAGGGCACCGACGTCCGCGATCTCGCCCGGAACGCCGGGATGCGCGACTACACCGTGATGAACGGGAAGCGCCTGGGCTTCAACACCGGCCGCCTCAAGAACTACGACGAGACCTACCTGGAGGAGATGATGCGCGCCTCGGCGAACGTCAAGAGCGACATCTGCGACCCCACCTTCCAGATCTGCTTCGCCGAACCGGGCGGGATCGGCCGCGACGCCTCGGTCGTCGGCCTCTGCGGCGGCGAGGTCGCGCCGCAGACCGAGGCGGAGCACGACCGCTACATCTTCTACAAGACGAACTTCCTCCACGTCGCGAACGTCTTCCGCAAGGTCTTCCCCGGCAAGAAGCTCTTCCTCCCGTGGGGCAGCCCGCTCTTCACGGCGGCCTACATCCGCGACCCCGACACCCGCGACCTGATCGACGGCATGGGCTACGACACCGCCTTCTTCGACCGCCTGCCGGAGGGCCAGCTCCACTCCTGCTCGCTCTACGTCGTCACGCTCCTCAACCGCGAGTGGGCGAAGGTCCGCAAGGACAAGCCCGAATACGTCACGCTCGAGGGCCCGTGCATCTCGCGCGAGGCGCAGGAGTCGCTCTCGCCCGACGAGCACCTGCGCAACATCCTCCGCGCGAACCTCATCCTCATGGCCAACGGCGTCCGCCACCTCTTCGCCTCGATCAGCTACGGCGCGGAGTGCGCCTCCTACTGGGGCGAGCAGCACTACGGCGGCGGCGCGCTTTCGCGCATCACGCTCAACCCGCACCGCGTCTATGCCGCCCAGGGCACGATGATCCGCAACCTCCGCAACAGCGAGTTCGTGCGGGTCGTCCCGACCGGCTCGCTGGGCACCTTCGTCTTGGAGTTCCGCGACCTCGCCAGCGGCAAGCCGATCCACGTGATGTGGTGCATCCGCGGCCGGGTGCCGTTCACCGCGAAGGCGGAGCGCGTCTTCGACTGCATGGACAACCTCACCGGCACGGGCTACGTCACCCCCGACCCGATCTTCATGCATGGCTGCAAGGGGGAGATCACCTTCGGCAAGCAGGAGTTCGACGAGGCCGACACGACGCCGGCCGCCGACGCCGTGAAGGTCGCCGACCTCGCCGCCTGGACGCAGTCGACCAACGCGCCCGACGCCGAATACCTCGCCAACATGCCCGACTCCATCTGCCGCTACCCCGTCGAAATGAAGGTCGCCAGGGAAGGTGACCGCCTCTCCGTCTGCCTGCCGGAAGGACTCCCCGACCGCGACGCCATGCCCTTCTGCACGACGCTCGTGCCGCTGAAGCCGGTTCCGCTGCCGGGGCGGCCGAAGACGATCGCCCTCGACGTCGAGACCGACGCCGACTGGGGCCGCGTCGTCTACGTGCTTCGCGACGCCAAGGGCGAGAAGTTCATCAGCGTCGGCCGCGTGAACACCTACAACGTCGACGACACGAAGTGCGACAGCTTCTTCACCTTCAGCGGCCGCCGTCTCGTCCGCTTCGAGCTCCCCGGCAACCGGCCGTGGGACAAGTCGCGCTACGCCGGTTCCTGCTGGTGGGGCGCCTACGGCGGCAACGACTGCGTCGACTACCCGCTGTCGCTTGAGAAGATCTACGTCGAGCGCCGCACGAAGGCGATGCATGTCAACGACGTCGCCGTGATCGACCCGAAGCCGGCCCTCTTCGGCGCGCTCTACGTCGAGGACATGGATGACGCCTCCGACGCCACGATGCCCGCGCCGCCCGCCGGAATGGCGCTCCAGAACCCGATCGCCGAGATCGACGGCACGCTGGAGGCGACCGAGATCACCGGCGTGACGCCGCCGACCTGGCAGTACGACGGCACGCGCGGCCACTTCGCCTTCAAGGAGATGGAGGGCGCGAAGGAATACGACATCTACGTCAGCATCTCGCCGACCGGCGAGGGCGCCATCCTGCTGAAGAAGGGCGCCAAGGCGTCGGGCGAGCTCGTCAGCGGCTTCCTGGCCGACACCGACAACTACGCCTTCGTCGTCTGGCGCGACGGCAAGGGCGCCACCTCGAAGCCCTCGGCCCCCTTCAAGTTCAGGCTCAAGGACGAGTTCGCCGAGAAATGAAACATTCCGCGTTCTGCATTTTCGCGCTTGCCGCGACCGTGGCAAGCGCCACGGTGACAAACTCCCCCTACGCCACTCGCGTGGTTTCCTGCCATACCGACGCCACTTCGGACTGGTACAACAACCCGACCAATGTGCTTGGCCGGCCCGGAACCTACATGACCGGCGACTGGGGCGGCGTCATCAGCCCCATGAACTCGGCCTGGACCGAAGGCCTCCTTCTCACGGTGGAGACCTTCGACTCCCCCGCGCACGTGACGGTGGAGTTCGACCACCAGGTAGAGGACGACCCCCTCAATCCCTACGGGATCGACTTCATCGTCTTCGGCAACTCGTTCGTCTATTCCGAGGGCTTGGACTACTACTACGACGGGGTGGACCCGTTCTCCATAAGATTCGGCGATGGAGCGGCCCCGGAGCCGGGTCTGGTCGAGGTCTCGCAGGACGGCGTCACCTGGTATGCATTCGCCGACGGCCCCTTCGCGGACACCATGCCGACCCTGGGCCATGTCATCGACACCAACGCGCCCAACGCCAGCCTCTTCGCGGGCAACCTGTGGTGGGGCGCCGAGACCGACCCGACGGTTCCGACCGACCCCCGGATCACCTACGCGGACTACAATGGGGTTTCGCTTGGCGAAGTCTGCCTCCGCATGGGCAAATCCGCCGGCGGAAACGGCTTCGACATCTCGCGGTTCAACCTCCCGGTCAACGAGCGCGGGATGAAGTGGATCAAGTACGTCCGGGTCTCCCCGATGCCCACCGGGGAGCTTGACGACGAAGGCTACCCCGTCTACACCACTCCCGAGGTCGACGCCTTCTGCGACGTGGCCCCGGCATCCGCCTACGACTGCTGGGCGCGGAACCGTTACGACTGGGCCTCGTTCCACAGCCAGGGCGGCAAGTCCGACATCGCCGTGAACGGCCGCTCCAACCTTGAGAACTTCGTCCTCGGCCTTGGCCTGGACGAGGTCAGCGGCCTCACATTCCGGATCACGGACTTCCACATGGCCGATGGCAAGTTCCGGCTGGCCTTCGACTCCAACGCGCCTTATTCCGGCATCCTCAATGTCAGGGGGAAGGCCTCCCTCGGCGCCTCCTGGACGGAAACCGTCGGGGCGACCTACCAGGGGTCCGACCTGGTCAACGGCCTGTGGCGCAACAGCTACTTCATCGACAGTGACGGCATCACTTCCAGATTCTTCGGCATCGAAGTCCCTTCAGGCGAATAGCCGCTCCGGCTTCACCCTCGTTGAACTCGTCGCCAGCATCGCCGTCATCGCGGTGCTGGCCTCCTCTCTCTTCGCCGGCGTTCGCGGCGCCATCGAGATGGCGAAGTCGGCGAAGTGCAAGAGCAACCTCCGCACCCTCTACAACCTCGCCGAGGCATACCGCGCCGAAAACCTCCGCTACCCCTGGGGCAGGAAGGGCGGCGACGAATGGGACTTCAAGTCCGACGGCACCCTCGGCGAGATCTTCGACGAGGACGAGATCAAGTCCGCCCTCTGCTGCCCCAAGGCGCCGAACGAATATGGCGACTGGGACCCCGCCAAGTTCACCGGCTACAACTACAACTGCTTTGCCGTGGGCAAGTGCGAGGGCGACAAGGCCGAGAGGGACCAGCCGGCAAGCGAGGTCTCCCATCCCGAATCAACCGCCATGTTCGGCGATGCCGGGTGGGCTGAAGGCCACAACAAGTTCATGCGGGCCCCGAAGGCCTCGCGCGAATACGACTATTCCTCCAGCGGCGTCCGAAATGCCGGCACGCAGTCCTTCAGGCATCGAGGGTCCTGCAACGTTGTCTTTTGCGATGGCCATGTGACATCCCTGCGCCAGTCCTACAAGTCGGATGGCTCGGAAGGCTATGTGAACGACAAGCACAGGACCGGCTTCCTCGGGCCGGACAACTACATCTATGGCGGCAAGCCCAGCAAGTAACGCACCCTCAAGCCTCTCGAACTGACAAACTGACCAACTGACCAACTATCCAACTAACCAACTATCCAACCAGCTACCCCCATGAACGCCACACTCCCCACTTCCCCAGCCTCTCCGGCCGCGACATGGCGCAACGGCGAGCGGGAGCCGCTCTGGCCCGAAGGCAAAATGCCGGACGCGCAGCCGCATCTTATCGCCGAGATGACGGACGTGGCCTGCGCACCGGGCTTCGACCCGTCGGCCCACCGCATGCCCTATCTGGAATGGTTCGCGCCGCCGTCCAGGCCGAACGACATCTGCATGATCCTCATTTCCGGCGGCGGATACAACAACTGCTGCGATGTCGGCCTGATCCGCGACTGGCGCGACAAGTTCACCGCGCTCGGGTGCCAGTGCGTCAGTCTCGTCTATCGCACGCCGCGCCCGAAAGGACTTCCCTTCTACGCGATCGCCTGGCAGGACGGGCAGCGCGCCGTCCGCCTCGTCCGCTCCCAGGCCGAGAGGCGCGGGTTCAGGCCGGACCGCATCGGCACCATCTCGATGTCCGCCGGCTCGCACCTGGCGGCGCTGCTGGCCACGAGCTCGCAGACGCGGACATACGCGCCGGTTGACGCGCTTGACGAGACCGTCTCCTGCTCGGTCAACTGGGCGATTACCGGCTCGATCGTCTATGCGCTGACCGACGGGCTCGGCACCGCGAACGCGCGGCAGGGCGACGCGGCCGACGTGGCGATCGACTCGGTTTTCACGTTCGACGCCGGAACGCCCCCGATGTGCATGCTCCACGGCGGGCTCGACCCGTATTCCCCCTTCAATTCGACGCGGTTCTACCGGCGTCTCAAGGAGATGGGGGTCCCGGCGGAGCTGCACCTCTTCGCGGACCGTCTGCACGGCTTCTGGGGCGACAAGGGGGAAGGGGAGGACGCCGCGGCCTATGACGCCTGGTTCGGCCGCGTCCGCGAGTTCATGGCGCAGCTGGGCCTCCTCGGCCCCCTTGCCGAGGAAGTCCCACTCATGTCGCGATACGCGGACGACGACGCCCGCGGCTTCTACCTGAAGGAGCCCGTCTGGCCCGAGGGGAAAATGCCCGACGCGCAGCCGGGGCAATGCGAACCCTACATCGAGTGGCACATCCCGAAGACGCTGAAGACGAAGGCCGTCCAGATCGTCTATGCCGGGGGTGGCTATGAATACAACCGGCCCGACGACTACGAGGCCGCGCCGCTCCGACGCTATCTCAACGCGAAGGGGATGGCCGTGGTGACCCTGAAGTACCGGACGCCGCAACCCCGGCCGCCGCTTGAGGCGCACGCCACCGCCTGGCAGGACTTGCAGAGGGCGATACGCATCGTGAGGTCGAAGGCGTCCGGAATGGGACTCGACCCGGACCGCATCGGCATTTCGGGAGGATCCGCCGGCGGGCACCTCACGCTCCTTGGCGCGACTAGCTCCCGCCACAGGTGCTACAACCCGATAGACAGCCTTGACGCAATCCCATGCAATGTGCAGTGGGCCGCCGTCATCTACCCGTCATACGTCTTCGCCGGCCACACCAGGGAGACAAAGGCCCCCGACGGCGGCGAACTGCCGCTCGTCCCGGAACTTTCCTTCGACCCTTCGACGCCGCCGATGGTCTTCATCCACGGCGACGGGGACATTTGGTCGTCCCTTGGCTCGGTCCGCTGCTGGGAAAGGCTGGCGGGCATGGGGATCCAGTGCGACCTCCACACGCTTGCGAAGCGGCCGCACTGTTTCCAGCGC
>JAEEGL013383184.1_pt1 | contig 12195 bp, 11 predicted proteins | sample 9134231 | NCBI WGS metagenome assembly JAEEGL01 (sample SAMN16246548, study PRJNA631951) | gut metagenome | biome: gut microbiome; feature: rumen; material: fiber-attached | host: Bos | place: Iran: Karaj | collected 2018-10
GCTGACTGTTGTAGTGGAACTATTAAATGCCGCTCCCGCGGCATCAACAGTCAGAGTCATTTTGCCCTCCGTTTTGTTCCTTCGCGCCACTAGATTTTATTTTAATATTTATAATGCGGAAGCCCTTGGCAGTGAGAGGTCGAATCTCGATTTACTTAAATAAAACAGTTTGTGAGAGGATCGAACTCCCGACATGCGCCTAATAGGAAATCCGTTAAAAAAAAGAGCGAAAGCTCTTTTTTAGGATTTACCTTTAAAGCGCTCCGAACGAGCGGAGCGAGTGAGGTCTGACAGAATGTCGGGAGATTCTGAATGAAAAAGGAAAAGTTAAATAAAAAAGCCTGGTACAATAACCAGGCTATGGGCAGTGAGAGGATCGAACTCCCGACATTCTGGGTGTAAACCAGACGCTCGTACCAGCTGAGCTAACTGCCCGAATCACTCACAAGTGATAAAAATAATATATCAGAAACGTATTTTTATGTCAATACTTGTGCTTTTAAGAATAGAAGAAAAAAGCTTTTTTTTCTAGCAAAAACAGCTTTTTTTATGTATAATTATAGGCATGAAAAAGCTTGTTAAGCCGGTAACAGGTATTATCCTGTCTATAATTCTTTTTTACTCATGTTCTAACCCGCAGAATAGTGTTCTGACCACTCAGGAAAACACTCTGCGCAGTGCAGTAAACGAAAAAAATGGAAATACCACCTGGTCAAATGAGCTTGAACCACAGATTTTAAATAAAACTGCTAATGAAGATATTCTTGTTTCAGATAAAAATGCAATTACCCCTCAATTTCTTGCTTCAATAAAAGATTTGCAGACTCCTGTGTATCCTCAGTTAAAAGATTTTGCAAGTCTTGATTGTTCTTCAATGAATTCAGTTCTTATTCAGACAATTCAAGACTTTTCAAATGCTTTATGTGAGGAAACCCAAGATATTGAAAAATTTTTTCAATCTGATTACTTTTTCAATTGTGCTTTTTTTAAGCATGATTTAAAACAACTAATCGGTGAAAAAACTTTTTCAAAATATCTTATTTGTCAGGGCTTTGAAAGTTCAGATTTAACACAGGTTCCGGTACGTTTTTATATTCAAAAAGAATTTGTTGATTTATCTTTATATTTGTCTTACCATGGAGGATATAAGATAACTCAAATTGAAATAATAAGGTGGGGGAACAAAAATGGGGAAACAGACAACACAATCACAAAAAGCTCAGAACAACATTGATGACAAAGAGAAGCTGTCCGGTATTGAACGTGAACTGGTTCTTCAATATCTGATGGATGGAAATGTCCCTGTAACTCTTACTCCAGTTAATGAAGAAAAATCTCTACCGGATAAAGAAACCGTTCATCCTCTTGCCTCGCAAATTTTTCCTGTGGCACTAAAACCGGAACATATTCATGTACAGAAAAACGGAAAAATTCATCTGGAAAATCCACCGCAGTCAGTAGTTGGTTTTGCAGGAAAAACCGTACGTGTTGAATTTTATTTTAATCGTGTTGGACTTTATTTTTCTTCATTAGTTGATAAGGATAAAAAAGGACTTTATATTCTTGTACCAGAAACTCTTAACCGCATAAAAGATGTAGAAGAAAAAAATGATTACGATTTTTCTGCAGTACTTTTCTTTGAATGCAATAATAAAAAAGATATAAATAAAATCTGTGTTCCCTGGGAGCATGAAGTGCTTTTTTCTCGTCCTGTATGGAAATCAATTCCTCTTGAAAATCAAAAAAAAGCAAAAGATTATCTTGAACAGTTTGTAGAAAAAGCAAAGATTCAGAAAAATGCCGGAAATGGAATTCAGCTTATACCGGTCTGCAATTTTCTGACTTTTGAAGAGGAGCAAAAGCTCAAGGCTGTAGAAAATCGTGTTATGCCGCTTAATATTTTATATGTAGATCATGAACGCATTGTTTGCGGCAGTATAAACGAAAATGATAATTTTGAAGCCGGCCATGAATATGGGCTCAAACTGTGTTTTTCAATAAAAAATAGTCCGATTCTTTCCAGAGATATTTTTGTTACCTGCGTTGTAAATAATGTATATCAGGCAGAAGATAATAAGCGAAAATGTATTGATTTTGTATACACATCACTGCAGGAAGAAGATTTAAGATATTTATACGAAAAGGCAACAAAAAGGTTGTTTGTATAGAATTGTGGATTGCTTCGGCTACGCCTCGCAATGACGCGGCAATTATAGGGTAATCGTCATTGCGAGCCCAAAGGGCGTGGCAATCTATTTTTTAGTTATCGTCCTTTTACTTCCAAGAATCGTAGAAATAATGTTCAAATTAGGAATATTTTCGCAGAAAATTTTTATAATTACCATCATTGGAACTGCAAGAATCATTCCTATAAAGCCCCAGATATATCCCCACAAAGCAAGACTTACAAGAATTGCAAAAGGACTGAGCCCAAGTCGTTCACCTTCTATACGTGGTTCAAGAATTTGTCCCAAAATAAAGTTTACCGCCACCATAAAAAGAAAAATAAAAATTACTTTTCCATAATGAGGATAAAATTGTAACAGAGCAAAAATTGTTGTAAAAATTGTTGAGATAATTGAGCCAAATGTAGGGATAAAATTCATTATAAAAGCAATGAATGCCCAGACAATTGGAAAATCAAGCTTAATTATAAGAGCTGCAAAATATACAAGAAGTCCTGTCGCAAGAGAAATAAAAAACTTTATTGAAAGAAAGCGTACAACGTCTTCTCCAATCTGCTGCGAAATATTAAGTACAGTTTGTTTGTTTTCGTCTTTTACGGCGTTTGTTATTCTGCGTTTAAAGCTTTTAATTTCTATTAGCAGAAAGGCAAACATAATTAAGATAAGCAGCAGTGATTTACTAAAGCTTAGAACTCCGCCTGAAAGTCCAAGTGCAACTTCCTGAATGTATTTTCGTACTTCCAGAATATTCCACATGTTAGTTGCAAAGCTTTTTTGTTCGTCTATTGCAAGATTAAACTGTTGTGCAATAATTCTGTAAATTGACATAAAGCGGGTTTCGTATTTACTGTATTCACTTGCAATGGTGCTAAAGCCTTTTACAAGCAGTCCGGAAACAAAAAAGAGAGCAACAATAATTACAGCAACAATTATGAGTGAACCTACTATCCAGTTAATTTTTGCCCTTATTTCCAGGTTGCGTACAATCGGGTAAAAAGCCAGTGCCATAAGAATTGCAATAGCTACCGGAATTAAAACCGAAGCTAAAACCTTGCACAAAAATCCTGTTAGGATAAAGGCAAAAAACAGGAGAACAAAAAAGATTGGTTTAGTGTAGTCTCTTTCCATAGCATTGTCATGTTCGGGCTTGACCCGGACATCTATTTTTTTGGTAGTATTTTATCAAATCCACAGTATGGCACAAGTACCGGTGGGATTGTTACAGAGCCGTCTGCGTTCTGATAGTTTTCAAGAATTGCAAGCATGGCACGACCTACGGCAATTGCTGTTCCGTTGAGGGTGTGAACATACTTGTTCTTTCCGTCATCATCCTTATATTTAATGTTCAGGCGGCGGGCCCGGTAGTCTGTACAGTTAGAAGTAGAAGTTACTTCGCCATACTCGCCACCATTACGGCCAGGCATCCAGGCTTCAAGGTCCCACTTGCGGTAGGCAGGAGCACCAAGGTCTCCGGTACAGGTATCTACAACATGGAATGGAAGTCCAAGTCCTTCAAAAATTTCTTCTTCTATAAGGCGGAGCTTTTCGTGAATCTTGTCAGACTCTTCAGGAGTAGAGTAGGCAAACATTTCTACCTTATCAAACTGGTGAACGCGGTAAAGTCCCTTAGAGAATTGACCAGCTGCTCCGGCTTCGCGGCGGAAACAGTGGCTCAAACCACCGTAGAAACGAGGGAGTGTAGCCTTGTCTAAAATTTCATCCTGGTGGTAACCGCCAAGAGTAATTTCTGCAGTTGCAACCAGACAGGTGCCTTCTTCTTCGATAGAGTAAACGTTAGATTCGTTACCGCGCGGGTTAAAACCAATTCCCTTAAGCACTTCTTCCTTGGCAACATCCGGTGTAATGAACATTTCAAAATTGTGCTTGCGGAGTGTGTTCAAGGCATACATAATAAGTGCCTGTTCAAGGAATACGGCTTCGTTTTTAAGGTAGTAGAATTTAGGACCACTAACTTTTGTACCGCGGTCAAAGTCAATGATATCAAGTGACTCACCAAGCTGAACATGATCCTTTGGTTCAAAGTCAAACTTGCGTGGAGTTCCAACCTTTTTTACCTCAAGGTTTTCTGTATCAAGCTTTCCGATTGGAGCATCAGGGTGAACCATATTTGGAATCTGGCGGGCAGCTTCTTCCAAAGCGGCTTCTGTTTCTTTTGTTTCTGCTTCTACAGCAGTAATTTCTTCTTTAATTGCCTTACCGGCTGCTATGAGTTCCTGACGCTTGTCGTTATCAAGCTTCTGCTTCATAGCCTGGGCGTTTTCATTACGCTTCTGCTGAAGTCCCTGCAGCTTTGTTACAAGGGCAGTACGCTTGTCAAAAAGTTCAACTACCTTGTCGGCATCGGCAGTCATGTTACGATTGATGATATTCTGTTTTACAGCATCAAGATTGTCTTTTATGAATTTATAGTCCAACATTTTATGTGCCTTCCTTCTTTATATTTTAGTTTGTTAATGAATATGTAATAGTTACAGTAGAAGTAATGGAAACGTTTCCAGCTTCAATTGGTGTAGAGTAGTAATCTGCAGAAGCCGCTCTTAATGCACCATTTGTTGCAGATTTTGAATATGCAGAAGGATTATAACCTTCCTGAATTTCAATTACATCAGAAATCTTACAACCGCTTGCACCTGCTAAAAGGCTTGCTGCATCCTGTGCATTTTGAACAGCAAGAGTACGGGCTTCTCTAATTGCATTAGGATTATCCTTTGCAGAATAATTAAATGAAGTAAGACCATTTGCTCCATTTGCTACAGCACTATCAATGATATTTCCTGCATTGCTTATGTCTCGGATTAAAACTTGAACATAATTTGTTATTGTATATTTTCCGGGATAGGAATTTGAATTATCCTGACTGATTCTGTAATCAACTGTAGTTACATCCTCGTCTGCAACTCCTGCTTCTTTGATTTTTGCAATAACCTTTGTAGTTGCTTCTGCATTTTTGTCGCGGGCGTAGTTTACATTCCATTCAGAAGTTCGAATTAAAAATCTTACAGAAAGCTGGTCTGCAGGAAGCGTTACAACTCCTGTTCCCGACACTGTAATTGTTCTTATTTTTTCTTCCGGTTTTGTTTTGTTTATTGTACAGGAGCTGCCTAAAATCAATGTCCCTGTCATCAGCAAAATTAATGTTAGTTTCTTAATCATTCATTTTCCTCCATATTAGTGAATGTCTATATAAAATCTTTTAAGATAGATTATTCTTTTGTTTGCATTTTCCCAGTAACTGCTTGCAGGGTAGTTGTCGCAGAGCGTCTGGTAAGTGTTTATTGCTTCTTTTATATTTTTAATTGGGGAATCAGCTTCTAAAAGCTGGCCCAAAAGATAAAGGGCTTCGTCACGATTATCTGTTGATTGTTCAAGATACATAATAAGGGCATCATAGGCAAGGGAATACTTTTTGTCACTTGTATCTTTTTTTGCCTGCTCCAGGATAGCAGAAAAATCAATTTCTTCACGGGTTGTGTCGGTTTCTTCGTCGTCAATTACAATTACATCGTCATCCGAATCTTCTGTTACTGCGGCAGTTTTTTGAGTCTGCTGGTTTTGTTTAGAATTTAATTCTGAAGTATTTGTAGTTTGAGTTTTTGTGGTCTGAGCTTTAGCAGGCTCTGTTTCCCCGGAGGAAGCAGTTTGTTGAGCTGAATTCTGTTCAGGAGCATTTGTTTCCAAAGCCTGCGATTTTTCGGTTTCCTGTTTTTCTTTGTTTTTTGTTGCAGTAGATTTTGCAGGAGTTTCAGGCTTTTTAGGAACTGTCTGCGCATAATCCGGGGCTGTTACAGTTGTACTCGATTTTCCTTTCTTATCAAGAACAGTTACTTCAAGATAGTCATCAATATATTCACCTGTAAGATTGTCTGTTTTGTAAAAATGATGAATCTGAGTTCCTGCTTCTTTTGCCAGCAGAGTATATTTTGTATCTGTAGAACCAAGCTTACGTCCACGGCTTGCAAGGTTATTATATTCAGAGGTTGAACCCATATAAATCCAGCCATTGCCGGGGTAGGTTACAATAAGAGTTTCGCCCTTTTTAAGTGTAACGCTGCGTGAAGGAATAATTACTTCTTCCGGCTCTGTTTCTTCTTCGGGTTCTGTTTGAATTTCTATTATTGGTTCAATTGTATTTTCACCGCCCGCTTCGTTTTCATCAAGTCCTTCGGTTTGAGCTCCCTGTCCTTCAGTCTGCGATTCCAGTTCCCCTGTCTGCTGTCCCTGAGCCCCAGTCTGCGGTCCCTGAGCTTGTCGAAGGGTTTCCCCATCAATATTTTCTTCCTGCACTGGTGGGAGTATTTCTTCTTCCGGAACAGGCTCTTCAAGTTTTTCAACTGAGTTCTGGTTTTCCTGCTGAAGGCGTTTTTCTTCTTCTGCAATTATTTCTTCAATTGGAATATCAGTAATCTGAGGTTCAGAAATTTCTTCCAAAGGAGGATATAGTAAATCAAAATTTTCTTCCGCGGAATCGGCTGCTTCTTCAGTGACAGCTGCAACTTCTTCAGAGAATTCGGCAGTTATTTCCAGAGTCTCATTATCATTCTGAGCAGAGGCTTCTTTTGTTGTCTGTTCTTCTTCTGTAGAAGTTTCTTGTGCAGTATCTTGAACTTCTTCTGTCACAGCCGGTTCAATAATCTGTTCTTCTGTTAAAGAATCTGTTTTTGTTGAGCCGCACGAATAAAGCACAAGACTAGTGGCGGCAATTAATCCAAAAATCACTTTTTTCATCATGGTGCGGCTCCTGTAATATCATTTATTATATTATCATTTGCTTTTTCAAGAGATTCAATATCTTTTTCACCTGGAACTGTAAACCATTCTTCTGCCTGTTCATCTGTCCATTTGTCTCTTGTCTGGCGTGAAATATTGTAATCCCTGTGAATTTCAGGTCCATCAGGAACAAGAAGTGGCTCAGTAAGAACAATTTCTTTGGGAGCAATATCCTTATTCTTGTTTTTACCTTTTGGCAGAAGACATAATATAAGAATTAATAAAAGCAGAATACTTGCGCCAAGACTTACAAATAAAATTGCATTGCGTTTGTTGTCACGGCAATAGTCACGGATAATTTCCAAAAGAGAAACAATTTTGTCCTTTAAGTTTGTAAAAAAACTTTTAATATCCATAGACTAATTCTGGTCCTCGTTATCTGGGGCAACTGTGTTATTTTCAGCTGCTTCGTTTTCAGCGCCTTCATTTTCAGCAGTGCCTTTTTCCGGATCTGTTATAGTACCATCAGGGTTATGAATACGGCGCGGAGGGCGTGGTGGAATTACAACACCTTCTTCTTCCGGAACCTCTTCATCTTCAAAATCATTAACGTTACGGTCAATGTCGGCACCGCGTTTAATATCCTGATCCAGACGTAGTGCAATAACCTTACTGATACCGGATTCTTCCATTGTAATACCAAGCATGGTGGAGGCGCCCATTACAGTTTTCTTATTATGAGTAATTACAATGTACTGACTGACATTTGCAAAGCTTTCAAGTGTTGTTACAAAGCTTGAAACGTTCTTATCATCAAGGGCCGCATCAATTTCATCAAGCAGACAGAAAGGACTTGGACGAACCTGATATGTTGCAAAAAGAAGGGCAACGGCAGTCATTGTCTTTTCACCACCAGAAAGGAGGGCAATATTTTCCAGCTTCTTTCCAGGTGGCTGAGCATAAATATCAATACCTGAAGCAAGAATGTTTGCAGGATCTGCAAGCTTAAGTTCTGCACGTCCACCATTAAAGAGGCGGCGGAACATGTTATGGAAATTCTTCTTAATCTGATTATATGTTTCAATAAACATTTCGGCAGATTTAGATTTGATTTCTTCGCTGACTCGAACAAGATTTTCGAGAGAGCGCTGAGTATCTTCGTAATTTGTTTTTTGTCTTTCGTAACGTTCTTTTACTTCGGTAAACTCTTCCGGAGCCATGAAGTTTACAGAACCAAGACCATTAAAGACTTCTCGTGTTCTCGCAAGTTTATCACGGAGCTCAGAAGCAGGCGTTGTAATTTTATACATGCGCTCTTCAAACTCCATGAGATCGTGTGAATATTTATCCTGGAAGTTTTGTTTTACATTCTTAATATCGCTGTCAGAAGAATTGAGAGACAGGGTAAGGCTTTCAACTTTTTCCTGATATTTATTCTGTTCTTCGCGCTTTTTATTAAGGGTATCGCTTTTACCCGAAACACTTTTATTACAGGTTTCAATTTCCTTATCAAGCGCATTCATTTCCTGTGCAAGCTTTTGACCCCGTGCCTCAATTTCGGCAAGTTCTTCTTCAAGAGTAGTGATCTGCTCTTTAATTTCATCTGCTCTTTTGTTTTCTGCAAAAAGTTCATCCTGAGTTTCGCGGAGCAGTGTGTTTTCAGAAGCAAGATTTCTGTTTAACATAGAAATCTGATTTTGTGCAGCAGTAATCTGTTCCTGCATCTGAACTTCATTCATTCTAAGCTTGTTCAGAGTTTCGTTGTACTCTTTAATCTTCTTATTCAAATCTTCGTTTTGTGTATGAAGTTCAGAAATCTGATTATTAAGTTTTTCTACATCAGCAATGTTTTCTGCAATCTTTTCATCAATGCCACGCTTTTTAGTCATAATACCTTGTGGCGAAAGGAATTCTGTAATAAAGGCTGGAGATGCATTTATATATTCTTTAAATGATTGCTCTACATTTTCAAACTGTTTCTGTGCTTCTTCAAAGGCAAGACCTGCTTCTTTTACAGTTGCAAGACTTTCTTCCGCAGAGTGTTTTTGATTTGCAAAATCAAGGAAGATGTTTTTACGGCCTTCAAGATAAATCTTTAACTTTCCAAGATTTGTATCAAGATTTTCTTTTGCAAGTCTTATTGCACTTTCGCTAAAGCCGGCAGACTTAAGTTTTTCATCAAGCTCTTTTACAATGTCTTCTGTAATTGCAGCAAGCTCCTGTCTAAGGGCTCCGCGTTTTGTATCTAAATCTTCAATCTGATTTTTTAACTGCTCAGCACGAAGATCATTATCTGTAATCTGGGAACCGGCAGTTTCAATATTTTTTTCAAAAGAAACAATGTTGTCTTTAATGCTCTGAAGCTGTTTATTTTTTTCGTGAAGATTTGCATTATGTTCATCAATCTCTTCCTGAAGATTATCAATGCGTTCCTGAATTGCAGAAACTTTTACTTCAAGTCCATTTACTTTTTCTTTTATTTCAGAAGCTCGTTTATTTGTTTCCTTTATAAATTCAAGCTTACCATTTTTTTCTTTGCCAATACCAAGCAATTCACCCTGTTTTGAATAAAGGTCATTCTGCAGCTCTTTAACCTTATCCATGTTTTCAGAAATTGTATTGTTGATATCTTCAATTTCCTGACGAACCCTGTCGCGTTTCTGCTGAACATTTTTAAGCTCTTCTTCGTGGCGTGCTTTTTCCTGAACAAAGTTCTTAAGGCGAAGGAGTGTAAGATCAAGCTCGTAAAGATAGATTTCTTCTTTGAGCTTACGGTATTTATTTGTTTTTTCAGATTGAACCTTAAGAGTGTCATACTGACGTTTGATTTCATTAAGCGAGATTTCAATCTGCTGCATGTTGATTCTTGTTTTTTCAAGTTCGCGTTCGGCTTCGGCACATTCAGCTTTACTTCGACTGATTCCTGCAGCTTCTTCAAAAAGGTAACGGCGGTCTTCAGGTTTGCTCGAAAGAATCTGGTCGATTTTTCCCTGTTCCATTACAGAGTAAGCAGCTTTACCAACACCTGTGTCCATAAAAAGACGGCGGATTTCTGTAGGTCCGGCCTGTCGCTGATTTATAAAGTATTCCTGATCTCCAGAGCGATAAAGGCGGCGGGTAATTGCAATTTCAGAATCATCAAGTGGAAGAAGTCCGTTTTCGTTTGAAAGGGTAAGGGTAACTTCTGCAGAGTTTAAGGCAGGACGTTTTTCTGTACCATTAAAAATAACGTCTTCCATTTTTTCGGCACGAAGGTTTTTAGAACGGTTTTCGGCAAGTACCCACTTAATTGCATCAACGACATTACTCTTACCACAGCCGTTTGGCCCCAGCAAGGCAGTAATTCCTTCTGCAAAATCAATGTGAGTTTTATCCGCAAAGGATTTAAAACCATGTATATCAAGACTTTTTAAAAACACTTGTGTCTTCCGCCCAATTTATAATTATTTCTATTATAGTCTTATTATTATAATGATTATTGAGGGATTTTTCAATAAAGATGTTTTTGGAGGGAGTTGGAGAAGATTTACAATAAATATAGACAAATATATAAAAAAGTCATGAGTTGGTGTATAATAATATACAAATACATAAGAGAAAATAAATTAAGTGTGATATGTTTTTATTTAAAACAAAATTTTATTTTTATTTAGGAAAAAAGAATTATAATAAATTTCTTGAACTTCTTAATGAATATAAGAAAAAAAAAGGAGAAACATACAATTATTTTGAAAATTGTGTAAATTATTATTATGAATTAAATGATTCAAAGAACGCATTTGATTCTTTTAAGAATTGTTTGCTTTTGAAACGACTAAATCAAAAATTTGAAAATTGGGGTATAGAAGCATTTATTACAAAAAATGTATTGAATCATAATTATCAATTAGCAGCAAAAAATGCGATGGAAATAACAGATTTAGAAAATTTGAGTACAAAGAATAGAGTTCAGTTATTAAAAATATTAGATTATATAAAAACGAAAATAAAGGAGACATGAAATGAAAAAGCTTTTAATTATTCCTATTTTATTATTTACATGTTTTGCATTATTTTCTGAAGTTTTAGACTTACCGGATGGATCTCATTATGAGGGTGGTATTCTAAATAACAAGTTTGAAGGCTTCGGAGTACAAAAATATCCTGATGGTTCATATTATGAAGGAAATTTTGAAAACGGACTTTATAATGGTGATGGACTTTTGAAAAATTCAATTTATGAATATAAAGGGACCTTTAAAGCTGGAAAAATTGAAGGTACTGGAAAATTTACTTATTTAGATGGAAGTTCATACGAGGGTTCTTTAAGAGATGGATTATATAATGGGGAAGGAACTCAAATCTATTCTAATGGAGCAGTTTATACTGGAAAATTTGTAGATGGGAAAAAAGAAGGCGAAGGCTTTCTAAGCTTACCAAATGGAGACTCTTATAGCGGGAGTTTTCATAATGATAACTTTGAAGGAAAAGGTCTTTATTCATTTGCAAATGGACAAAAATATGTAGGTAATTTTAATAATGGCTCCTTTGAAGGAGAAGGTAAATTTATCTATAAAAATGGTAAAGAGAAAAAAGGCATTTTCCATAATGGATATATTACTAATAATTCAGACATCAATTACATGTCCATGTGTCTTCTTGCTTTGTTGATAATATCTAATTTAATCTGGCTGCTTGTTTATCTGAAAAAAGGCAATAAACTGCAGAAAAGATTATCTTAATCGCTTTCAAGATGAATCAAAGGAGGAAGAAAAATGACAACATTTGAAAAATTTTTTACAAAAAAGGCAGATGTGTCACCAACAGTAATCCAAAAGCTTCGTTCTAAAGATTCACAGAAAGTAAATCTCACAACATGATTATCGAAAATGAATAAATTTCTAAAATATTGTTTTTTAATCTTAGGGTGGGGTTTTGTTATACTATCCTTGTTGTTCTTATCTGTTTTTAAGAATACTGATAAGGCAGCTTTATTTGGAAGTATCGGAGCTTTCATTTTATTTTTACAATCAATTGTGGAAATAAAAAAAGATGAAGCTTTTAATAAATCAATAGATATTGTTGGAAGAAAAGTAAATATTATTTATCTAATAGTTTCAATCTTATTGTTTATAGTATATTTTATATAAAGTTATAGACTTTTTTTTCAAGAAAGATAAATAAATTAACCCTGTATCAAAAACTGTGGTATAATAAAGTCAGGAGAAATCGAATGCCAGTATTATCAATGTTTTATGGAATTATAATTCGCATGCAAAGTGAAAAAGGTGGAAAACACCAC
>JAEEGL013497543.1_pt1 | contig 12195 bp, 10 predicted proteins | sample 9134231 | NCBI WGS metagenome assembly JAEEGL01 (sample SAMN16246548, study PRJNA631951) | gut metagenome | biome: gut microbiome; feature: rumen; material: fiber-attached | host: Bos | place: Iran: Karaj | collected 2018-10
CCAGAACAACCGCGGCAAGGGCATCATGCTCGCCGTCATCGGCACGGATGACCTCAGCCACGGCGCCAACATCGGCGCGGCACACACCGACTCGCCCCGCCTGGACCTCAAGCCCCGTCCCGTTTATGAAGAGGCGGAGATGGCCTATCTCAAGACCCATCATTACGGCGGCATCCGCAAGTATCAGTGGGTGACCATTCCCCTGGAGCTGCACGGCGTGGTGATGCTCGCCGACGGCAGCAGCGTCGCAGTGCATATCGGCGACAAGGAAGGCGATCCCCAGTTCATCATCAACGACCTTCTGCCGCATCTGGGCCGTGAGCAGGGCAAAAAGCCCCTCAACGAGGCCATTCCCAGCGAGAGCCTGAACCTGCTCATCGGCTCCAAGCCCCTCGAGGGTGAGGAGTGCAGCGACCGCTTCAAGCTCGGCGTTTTGAAGCTGCTCAACGAGAAGTACGGCATCGTGGAGGAGGACTTCATCTCCGCCGAGCTGGAGGTCGTGCCTGCCGGCAAGGCGCGCGACGTCGGCTTTGACCGCAGCTTCATCTCCGCCTACGGCCATGACGACCGCGTCTGCGCCTATGCGGAGCTGGCCGGCATTTTTGCCGCGGAGCATCCCAGAAAGACCGCCGTGTGCATCTTTGCGGACAAGGAGGAGATCGGCTCCGAGGGTGTCAGCGGCATGCAGTCCCAGGCCTTCGAGTGGTTCATGGGCGATCTGTGCAAGGGCCAGGGCGTGGATCTGCGCGACTGCTTTGCCAACTCCTTCTGCCTCAGCGCAGACGTGACCGCGGCATACGATCCCAACTTTGCCGACGTATATGATAAGCGCAACTCCGCGTTCATCAACTACGGCGTGGGCCTGTGCAAATACACCGGCGCCGGCGGCAAGAGCGGCGCCAGCGATGCAAGCGCCGAGATCGTCGGCAAGCTGCGCAAGCTCCTCAACGACAACGGTGTGTTCTGGCAGATGGCCGAGCTCGGCAAAACCGACGCCGGCGGCGGCGGCACGGTGGCCAAGTACATGGCCGCACGCAACATCGACACGATCGATGCCGGCGTGCCCGTGCTGAGCATGCACGCGCCCTATGAGACGGTCGCCAAGCTTGACTGCTACATGACCTATAAGTGCATGAAGACCGTGTTCGAACAGGCTTGACCTTGTTTTCGGACAGAAACAGACAGAGAGCCCCGTCCATCTGCGGATGGACGGGGCTCTTTTCTGCGCCGGACAGTGCATGTTTTTTTGCGTTTTGGCAAATTCTATTGAGCGTACTTCATTTTACAGGAGGTCTGCCATGACGGAGGAAACCGGGATCACCGAAGAGAATGCCGAACGGGAGGAGAGAAACGACGGGCCGATGCAGCCCATCGTAGATCTGGGAGCCGCGACTATGCATACCGCGCGGGGTACGGTCCACTGCCTGACCATCGTGGGTCAGGTGGAAGGGCACATGCTCCTGCCGCCAAACAGCAAGGCAACGAAATATGAGCACGTCCTGCCGCTGCTGGCAGGCCTGGAAGCCAGCGAGGAGATCGAAGGCGTGCTGTTCCTGCTCAACACCATGGGCGGGGACGTGGAGGCCGGGCTTGCGATCGCGGAGATGATTGCGGGGATGACCAAGCCGACGGTGTCGCTGGTGCTCGGCGGAGGACACTCGATCGGCGTGCCGCTGGCAGTGGCAAGCAAACGTACGATGATCGCGCCCAGCGCATCCATGACGATCCACCCGATCCGCATGAGCGGCACGATGATCGCCGCGCCGCAGACGTACCACTATTTCAGCCGCCTGCAGAACCGCATCGTGCGCTTCGTGGAGAAAAACTCGCACATTTCGGAGGAAAAGTTCCTCGCACTGATGATGAGCGCGAAGGATATGGCGGCGGATGTTGGCAGCGTGATTTACGGCGAGGAAGCCGTGGAATACGGGCTGATCGACCAGATCGGCGGCCTGTCAGACGCGCTGGAGTGCCTTTACGGCATGATTGGGCAGGAGAGGGCAAACAAGGCCGTATCGGATTGATGCGGCTTTGTGCTTATCGTTCGATTGAAACGGAAACCAAAATGCGGGATCCGGGTGAAACGGTCTCCAGATGCGAAATGAGCCGCGCCAAGCGATAAGCGCGGCCCATTTCAAGAGAGACCTAAAGCATCTTTAGTATAACAGGGGAAAAAGCCCTTGAGAAGCCCCGCGGGGGGTTATTTTTTTTACTTCATCAGTTGGTCGATGGCGCGGTTGAGCTCCTCGAGCTCCGTGTGGTCGCCGCGTTCGATCGCGTCGACGATGCAGTGCTCCATATGATCCCGCAGGATCACACGGCTGACGGATTTCAGCGAGCCGCTGACGGCGGCAAGCTGGATCAGCACGTCCGTGCAGCTGCGACCGTCCTCCACCATTTTTTTCACGGATTCCAGATGGCCGATCGCACGGGAAAGGCGGTGGACGACAGCCTCCGTATGCTCGTGGCTGTGAATATGCAGGTGCGATGACCCTTCAATATGTTCATGAACGGGGATTTCTCTCTTGTTCATAGAATAAACACCCTTTCCCGCGATTGGATCGATACAAAAGAAGTATATCAGATGTGCAAAAGCTTGACAAGTACTTTGCCGGCTGACCGGTAATGGAAAAGCAGCGCTGCATAAAATGCGGCGCTGCTTTGCTGCGATTTCGTCGTTTACAGCTGCATCAGCGTGTCGCGCAGACGCCGCCCTGCGGTGCCGCCGAAATCCTCCGCCCGGCGGATGCGCAGGAAGGACGCACCGTAGATCATGCGCTCGTTTTCCAGCTCGTCATCCTCGCCGAGAAAGACGCCAATGACATGTGCGCCCTGACGGATCAGCTTGCGGACCTGAAAGCAAGTGTCCTTTACAGCTGTGTCACCCACATACTTTTTCGGCATGCCGGGGCGCTGGCGGCCGGCGACCATATCGTTGGGCAGCCCGTCGCTGAAGACGATGACGATCTTGTGCTCCTCCCGCCGGCGCAGCAGATCCGTCCCGGCTGCGGCCAGGGCCAGTCCGTCGCGGTTATTGGAGCTGGCGTGGTAATCCAGGATGCGGATGTCGGCCTCCGCACCGTCGTCATAGTCGCGGAAGCGCCGCAGCACCGTGTGGTCGCCATAAGTGCAGTAGCTCATCACGCGGTGGGGGATATGCAAGCCGCTCAATGCGGCAGAGAAGATATAGCTCTGCAGCGCGACCATGCTCTCACGCACGGACTGCGAGCCGCTGGCGTCGATCAGCAGCTCCACCGCGACGGAGGGCTGCTCCTGCTGAAAAACCTTGTAAAACAGCTGCGGATTTTCGCAGCGGCCGACTTGCCAAAGACGGCTGTTGATCAGCGTGCCGTCAGCGGAGAGGTAGGTCTCCGGATCGCTTTTGAGGTTGAGCACATTTTGAAACGCCTGCTCGATGCTGCGGATGCCCACGCGCACGGAATCGGCGTGGTCAGCCAGCATTTTGCGGTTGGCCTCGCGGCAGCGGATCGCCGAGCGGGCGCGGTCGCCCGTTTCGGAATACACGCTCTCGGGCAGCCCGTCGGTAAAGAGCAGCCGGCGCTCTTCATGGATGCCGGTGCAGGCCGTGCGCTCGATCTCCTGCATTTCGCGTTCGGTTTTGAAGCTGGGACCGAAATTCTTTTCCAGATAGGCTGGGATGCTGGCAAGTGCGTCCGCCGAAAGCTCAAAGGCACCGTCTGAAAGATTGGAGAAGGTGACAAATTTGAGCTCCCGTTCCAGACTCTCCGGTTCCTTTTCCTGCTCGCGCTCGGGCTCCAGATGCTCTCCGGCGAATTCTCCGTCTTCGAAGATCTCGTGCTCGGGCACGGGATCGCGGTCATGATCGGGCGCAAAGTAGCGCGTGATGATCAGCTTGTAGAGCTTTACCGCCTGCAGCACCAGCGATTTCGCGTCGGGGCAGAACTGGCTTTCCCAGACCAGGGATTCAAACAGATCCAGTGCGCCCGTCTTGAAGTCCCCCAGGCGCGCGATGATCTCACGGCTCTCGTCATTCAGCGTGGCGGGGAACTGGTGGGCCAGCCAGTAGATCTTGAGCCAGTCACGGGAAGAGGCGCGGTAGCGCAGCGGGTCGAAAGAGAGCAGCTCCGCCGCGGCACGCTCGGCCAGCACGGGGATGCCGGGGCGCTCGTCGGACAACCGGCAGCGCACGGCGCACTCGAGACAAAGGTGCGAGATGGAGAGCAGGATGTGCATGTTGAACGCCGCATAGCGGTGCCGTCGCAGCCAGATGTTCAGCTCGCCTAAGTCAAACAGCCTGTCCGCGCCGCCGAGGATCACGCCCTCGTAGACAGCGATCGCGCCGCCCGCACGGGAATAGGGGGCGCTCATGATCCTGACAAACTCCGGATACTCGCGCCGATGGTGATCCTCCGAGACCGTCAGAAATAGGCTTTCCTCACGATCAATGTTCATGCGTCCGTCCTCATGCGCCGAAGCGCGTGGTCACCACGTCATCGACCAGCTGGAATTCATATTCGTCGAAGCACTTGTTGGTCACGCCGATGGCCACGGCGTCCCGGGGACGCATGCCGTCCGTCATCAGCCGCAGGGCCGCCACCATGCCGCGCAGATCCACGGCGTTGGTGGAGATCTCCCCGTTGACGGCCTTTTCATTCAGATCGAGGAACAGACCGACGCAGCGGTCAATGTGCTCCTTCGCCGCGGCGGGTACGTCGGCGCGCAGCAGCTGGGCGAGCTTGTCCGCCTGCAGCGTCGGCATGCGGATGACTGTAAAGCGCGAGACAAGCGCTTCATTGAGCTCCCGCGTGCCGGCATAGCCGTAGTTCATCGTGGCGATGAAGCGCGTGGCCGGGTGCAGCGGGATGACGTCATAGCCCGGCACATCGATCAGACGGCGGTAGTCCAGCACGGCATGGAGCACGGCGACAGCGTCGTTTTTCGCCATGTTGATCTCGTCAAGGATGCAGAAGCCGCCGTAGGCCGCGGCCTGCGCCACTGGCCCCTTGCGCAGACGCACTTCGCCGCCGACAAAGGTGTCGGTACCGATGAGGGTGCTGGAATCGGTGTTGACGTGGAAGGCGATGGTATATTCCGGCCGGCCGAACAGCCAGGCCAGATTGTCCGCCAGAATGTTCTTGCCGGTTGCCTTGCCGCCGCACAGCAGCAGGTTTTCCCCCTGCAGCAGGGACGCCGCCGCCAGCTCCAGCGTCTCCTCGCCGATAAAGTCCACCATGGGTTTTATGATTCGCGCCTGCACCGCCGGATCCACCGGATAATCCCTTCGGAACTGCTCAAGGCGCGCTTCGTATGATTCTTTCATGAAAATTACTCCTTTTGTCTGTAAAAAGCAGCGTTATGAGAGAATTATAGCAAAAACGGGGATGAAGTCAACGCAGGTTTTGAAGAAGTGAAAAAAGTTATGGCATCCGATGCGGGAAGTATACAAAAAGAGGGAGATTGCGGCGCACCGGTGATTGCCTGAGGGGAAAAACCGTAGTATAATATCGCCAAAGAAGCCTTGCATACGGAGGGAACGAATCATGAGGGCAATCGAAGAGATGACCGAGCGGGAGATGCTGGAGGAGCTTCTGGAGCAAAAACGCAGGGAACAGGCGGCGCGCCGCGTCAAGACGGGGATCACCGTGCTGGTGATAGCGGCGCTGTGTGTGCTGCTGGTGGCCTATCTGCCGCCGGTGGTTGGCTACTTCCGTCAGCTCGGTGAGGCGGTGCGCCAGATCCAGCAGGGACTGCAGCAGATCACAGGCGTGCTGGACGATGTGGATGAGACCGTCTCCACGCTGCGCGAGTCCGGCTTCGATACGCTGCGCAATGCATCCCAGCAGCTGACGGACCTGCTGGAAAGACTGCCGGGGATCTTCCGATAATGACCATGCAGGCGTCTGCTTTGCACAGCGGACGCCTGCTCTTTCTGCGCCACGAAAAAGAGCGGACAAAAGGCAAGAAAAAAGCGAAAAAGGGCTACCGTTTTCTTTTTTTATGTGTTATACTATTTCGGTATGATTTTATAGATTCATCGAAACGATGGAAGAAAGGGGGCAGGAGGATGCAAAAGGCAATCAAGCGGGCTGCACTGGCAGTGATGTGCCTTGCACTGATGCTGTGCACAGGCTGCAGCTTCTACCCCTCGGAGGGCTCCCTCTACCGTCTGCCCAAGCTTCCGGCGGAGTACGAGTCGCTGGAAACGCTGATCGATTCCCTGCTCGCCGACGGTGCGGAGTACGCCGCGCCGACCTCCGGCAGCAACCTGCAGAGCGTGCAGATGGTGGATCTGGACGGCGACGGGCAGGAGGAGGCAGTGGCCTTCTTCCGCAAGGCGAGCGACGAAAAGCCGATGAAGATCTATATTTTCCGCGCGGTCGGAGAGAGCTATGAGCAGATGTGTCTGCTGGAGGGCACGGCCACCTCAATTTACAGTATCAACTATACCGACCTCACCGGAGACGGTCAGCGCGAGATCATTGTGGGCCTGCGCGGCAATCTGGATATGCAGTATCTCACGGCGTATACCATCACCTCCGGCGAGCCGCGGGTGCTGCTCTCGACCGGGTATTTCCGCTATGCCGCGCGTGACGTGGACGGGGACGGCAAGCAGGAGCTGATCATCATCCGCAGCGACGACGAAAGCCTGGCGCAGGCGGATTACTACGCCTGGAACGGTGAGCAGATGATGCTGACCTCCTCGCTGCAGCTGTCCATGGCGGCGACGGAGCTGCGCCGCATGAGCGCCGGCACGCTCGCCGGCGGGGAGAGCGCGCTGTTCGTCACCGGCGTGTCTGAGGACAACAGCGCTGTCACGGACGTATTTACCGTGCGCGGTGACAGGCTGCAGAGCGTGGTGCGCGGCAGCACGGAGCAGGCGCATTTTCTGGATCTGTTCCCTGCGGACATCAATGACGACGGCGTGACCGAGGTTCCCATGCCGGTCCCGTTTCCGCGTACCGACGAGGACAGCCCCGTGTACTACCGTGTCAGATGGCAGCAGTATGACACCGACGGCAGAGACACAGTCGTGTGCCAGAGCTATGAAAACCAGTTGGACGGCTGGCGTCTGATCCTTCCGGACTACTGGATCAACCGCGTGACGCTCTCACGCAGCAGCAATGCCGAGGGCAGCGAGGTGTCGTTCTATCTGCTGCGCAGCGGCGGGGAAAACGTCAAGCCGCTGCTCACGATCTATACCTACACGGGCGAGCGGCGCAACGATCCCGCTTTCCGCAACGGCAAGATCCTGCTCTCGCGGCAGATGGACGCCGTTTATGCGGCGGATCTGATGGACGACGCGGGCAAGTTTATGAACGAGCAGATTCTGCGGGACAATTTTTACCTGGTAACGTCCGAATGGATCACGGGCGAGAACTGAGAGGGAGAAAACGATGAGAAAGGTTTTGGTATTGGAGGATGAAGCCAGCATCCGCAGCTTCATCGTGATCAATCTGGAGCGCGCCGGATACGAGGTCGTAGAGGCCGAGAGCGGCGAAGAGGCGCTGGAAAAGCTTCGAGAGCATCCGGATACGCGCGTGGCTCTGCTGGACGTGATGCTGCCGGGGATCGACGGGTTTGAGGTCTGCCGCCGTATCCGCATGAGCAATTCCAAGATCGGCATCATCATGCTCTCCGCCCGCTCGCAGGAGATGGACAAGGTGACGGGGCTGATGACCGGTGCGGACGACTATGTGACCAAGCCCTTTTCCACGGCGGAGCTGACCGCTCGCGTGGACGCGCTGCTGCGGCGCACGGCGGGCGAAGCCCCTGCCCAGCGCAGCGGGGAGATGGTCCAGCCGCCTTTCCGCCTGGATCTGACCAACCGCACGCTGGAGAAAAACGGCGTGCGCGTGAAACTGACACAGCTGGAATACTCGATCATGAAGCTGTTCATGGAAAACCGCGGCAAAGCGCTCTCGCGCGAGGATATCCTCGACACGGTTTGGGGCCGCGGTTACTTTGGTGAGCCGAAGATCGTGGACGTCAATGTCCACCGCCTGCGCAACAAGATCGAGGACGACGCGCAGGACCCCCAGTATATCCTGACGGTCTGGGGCTTTGGCTATAAGTGGAACGTAGAATAATGATCCTGCCGGGGCAGCATTCGGGAAAAGTCTGATGAAAGGGAGTGGAAGGTGTGAACAGATTCATCGGCAATATTGTCCGCAGTCTGCATATCCGCGGCCTTCGCCAGCGATGGCTGGTTAACGCGGTGGTGCCGATCCTGCTGCTGGTGCTGCTTGCCGTGGCGCTGTACACCGTCGGCTCCGCACAGTATTACTACAACAGCATGCGCGCAGGGCTGGAAACCCGCGCCCGCGTGGAGGCGGATACCTTCAATAACTACGGCATCAAAAGCTACAGCGAGTATTACCGTCTGGCCTCCTACTCGGCGGAGACGTTTGAGGAGAAAGATACGCTGGAGCTGCAGTTTATCAATACCAACGGCCGCGTGCAGGTTTCGTCCTACGGGCTGACCGCCGGCTCGCAGCCCGGCACCGTCGACATTGCCCTCGCCGTGGAGAGCGGCGAGATGCAGCATTTTCAGGGTGCCGATCCCCAGACGGGGGAGCAGATCCTCTCCGTGTCTCACCCGATCCAGATCAACGCGCGCACCGTGGGTGTGCTGCGCTTTGTGACCTCTCTGCGCGCGGTCAAGCATCAGGTGATGCTGAACCTCCTGGTGGGGATGGCCGTCGCTGTGGTCAGTATCGCTCTGGTGGCGCTGTCCAATGCGCTGTTTATCAACAACGTCATCGAGCCGATTGCCGTCGTCAGCGAGGCGGCACGCCGCATCTCCGGCGGCAGCTACGGCATCCGCATCGACAACCGCTACCGCGACGAGCTGGGCGAACTGGTGGACAACATCAACGACATGTCGCTCAAAATATCTCAGTCAGAGCAGCTGCAGCAGGACTTCATTTCCTCTGTTTCGCACGAGCTGCGCACCCCGCTCACGGCCATCAACGGCTGGGCGGAGACGCTGGGCGTCGACCCAATCAGCAATCCCGAGCAGACGAAGCGCGGCCTTGCCATCATCGAAAAGGAGTCCCGCCGCCTCACCGGCATGGTCGAAGAGCTGCTGGAATTCACAAAGATGCAGGACGGGCGCTTCACCCTGCGTATCGACGCGGTGGATCTGATCCCGGAGCTGGAGGACACGATCTTTACCTATCGCGAGCTGTTCCGCCAAAAGGGAATCGAGGTCAACTACGAGTGCACTGACGAGGAGATACCGCCCATCGCAGCCGACAGCGAGCGTCTCAAGCAGGTGTTTTCCAACGTGCTGGACAACGCTGCCAAGCACGGCGGCGCCGGCAAGCGGATCGACGTGTCCGCCGGTCGTGAGGACAACCGCATCGTCATCCGCGTGCGGGACTACGGTCCCGGCATCCCGCCGGAGGAGCTGCCCTTTGTCAAGCAGAAGTTTTATAAGGGCTCGTCCAAGGCACGCGGCAGCGGCATCGGCCTTGCCGTGTGCGACGAGATCGTAAATCTGCACAACGGCGAGTTTACCATCGCCAACGCCGAAGGCGGCGGAGCGGTGGTGACGATTGCGATCCCGATCGAAAATCAGGGATAAAATAATAGAACAAGTGTTGCATTTTAGAAAAAGATATGCTATCATGGCATGCAAGGAGATCACTCAACTATGTCGCAGGAAAAACAGTGCAAAACAACCTTCCGTACCAACATCGGCGGACAGGCGCTGATCGAAGGAATTCTGATGCGGGGGCCGGAAAAGCAGGCCATCGTCGTCCGCTCGCCGGAGGGCCTGGTGGAGAAGGTGGAGGAGCTCAGGCTCGTGCGGGACAAGTATCCAGTGCTGGGCCTGCCGGTGATCCGCGGCGCGGTGACGTTTGTGGATTCGATGGTCAAGGGCGTCAAAGCGCTGATGTTCTCGGCGGACTACTTTCCCGAGGACGATCTTGCCCAGCCGAGCAAGTTCGACCTCTGGCTGGAGAAGACCTTCGGCAATGAGAAGACGGAAAAGCTGATCTCGATCCTGGCGGTGATCCTTTCGCTGGGGCTGACGATCCTGCTGTTTTTCCTGCTGCCGACGTTTCTGGCCGGCTTCATCGACCCGTTCATCAAAAGCGCCGCGCTGCACAACCTGGTGGAGTCGACGATCAAGCTGCTGATCTTCTTCGGCTATATGGTGCTGGTTTCGAAGCAAAAGGACATCCAGCGCGTGTTTCAGTACCACGGCGCGGAGCATAAGACGATCTTCTGCTATGAGGCAGGGCTGCCGCTGACCGTGGAAAACTGCCGCATCCAGCCGCGCCACCATCCGCGCTGCGGCACGAGCTTCCTGTTCGTGGTCGTGGTGGTGTCGATCCTGGTGTCGAGCGTGGCGTTTACCTTCGTCAACTGGCGCAGCCTGTGGGTGCGCCTTGCAATGCACCTGCTGCTGCTCGTGCCGGTCATCGGCGTGACCTATGAATTCAACCGCTACGTCGGCGGGCATGACACGCCCGTCACGCGCTTTCTTTCCCGCCCGGGCCTGTGGCTGCAGAACTTCACCACCAACGAGCCGGACGACAGCATGCTTGAGGTGGCGATCCGCGCCATGGAGCTGGTCATTCCCGAGAACAGGGACAAGGCCGAGTGGTGAGCGGGGAGAGGAAGAACAATGGCGACGACATACAATAACCTTTATCTCGACCTGCGCACGCGGCTGCGCCGTGCGGGAAGCGAGAATGCGACCCAGGCGGCGCGGGAGCTGGTGTGCGCCGCGGCGGGTAAGACCCGCGAGGAGTTTACCCGGGACGGCCAGCTTTACGCTTCGCCGGAGACCGAGCGCGCCGCCGCGGAACTGGTGGAGCGGCATCTGGCCGGCGAGCCGGTGGCATACCTGATCGGCGAGTGGGAGTTTTACGGCCTGCCGCTGGATATCTCGCCCGCGGTGCTGATCCCCCGGCCGGACACCGAGGTGCTGGCGGAACTGGTGATCAACCATGCCAAAACGCTTCCGGAGTGCCGCGTGCTGGATCTGTGCGCGGGCAGCGGCTGCATCGGCTTGGCGGTGGCCTCGCAGGTGGAGCACGCGCATGTACTGCTCGGTGAGGTGGATGCGGAGGCGCTGAAGATCTGCCGCCAGAACATCCGTCGCAACGCCCTCGGCGCTCGCGTGGCAAGCCTCAAAATGAACGCGCTGGAAAAGCCGCCGCGCCAGATCGGGGAATTCCACATCATCGTCAGCAACCCGCCCTACATCCCGCATGATGATATTGCGACCCTCGACCCCTCGGTGCGCGAGCACGAGCCGCACCTGGCGCTGGACGGCGGGGAGGACGGACTGGACTTTTACCGTGCGATCTCCGATCAGTGGCGCGAGGCGCTGCGCAGCGGCGGCATGCTGGCCTTCGAGGTCGGCATCGGCCAGGCGGACGCTGTTCTGCGCATCATGCGCTCCAACGGCTTCGGCGACATTCAGATCCTCAAGGATCTGGGCGGCATTCCCCGCGTGGTGTTCGGGACGCTTTGTGATGAGATTTAATAATTGAAATAGATTGCAGGATTACGGAGGAAAGCAACCATGGCTGAGAAGAATGTAACGAAGACGGCGGCGCCGTCCGCGGACAAGAAGCGCGCCCTTGAAACCGCCATGCAGCAGATCGAGCGCACTTATGGCAAGGGCTCGATCATGCGCTATGGCGACGGTAAGGCGGCGGTGAATGTGGAGTCGATCTCCACTGGCTCGCTGGCGCTGGACCTGGCGCTGGGCGTCGGGGGACTTCCCCGCGGGCGCATCGTGGAGATTTACGGCCCGGAGTCTTCCGGTAAGACCACGTTGGCGCTGCATGTGCTGGCGCAGGCCCAGAAGGCCGGCGGCGAGGTCGCCTTTATCGATGCCGAGCACGCCCTGGACGTGACCTATGCCCGTGCGCTGGGCGTGAACATCGAGGAGATGCTCATCTCTCAGCCGGACACCGGCGAGCAGGCGCTGGAGATCACCGAGGCGCTGGTGCGCTCCGGCGCGATCGACGTGGTCGTGGTGGACTCCGTTGCCGCACTGGTGCCCCGCGCGGAGATCGAGGGCGAGATGGGCGACAGCTTTGTCGGCCTGCACGCGCGCCTGATGTCCCAGGCACTGCGCAAGCTCACCGGCGCCATCAACAAGACCAACAGCATCGTCATCTTTATCAACCAGCTGCGTGAGAAGGTCGGCGTGATGTACGGCAATCCCGAGGTCACCACCGGCGGCCG
>JAEEGL014387967.1_pt1 | contig 12195 bp, 8 predicted proteins | sample 9134231 | NCBI WGS metagenome assembly JAEEGL01 (sample SAMN16246548, study PRJNA631951) | gut metagenome | biome: gut microbiome; feature: rumen; material: fiber-attached | host: Bos | place: Iran: Karaj | collected 2018-10
CCGCGTCTCCGCGTGAGACAATCACAATCGCGAAGCGTCTCTCGTGCGATTCCCACCCTCCGCTCGCTATCAACTGAAAGCGCACCGCAACCGGCTAAAAGGCCAAGGGATTGCCGCGTCGGCGATTGACCTCCGCGCCTCCGCTACCACAACATCATAACTGGCGGAATCTTGCGGAAATCCCGTCATACCGCGCTGAAAGGCCTTGACAAGTCCCCATGCTTTTACGGGCGGGTATCGCCCGATCCGCTGCTTCGCGGATACTACCCGACGTGATTTTGACGCTCGTGCATAGCACTCGCCTGTTACCATGGGTCGTCAAAATCATGTCGGTTCCGCGAAGCGTCTCTCGTCCGACTGTCGTCCCCTTCGCTCGCAATCTACTGAAAGAGCGCTGAAATCGGCAAAAAGGCCGAGAGCTCGCGGATCGGCGATTGACGGTTCGTGTTGGTTCGTGTTGGTTCGTTTCCGGCGAAAGACGGGTTCGTGTCCGACGATGCGACGACGCCCGAAGGGTTCGGCATGGGCCGCGCTCATGGCGAATATCGTCGCAAGACGATACGGCGCATCGTCGTGGTCGCGCGTAAGCGCAACGGTTACGCGCGACCAGAGCGCCACAGCGGACGCAGCGAAAACCTTGACTACGTATGGAATTTCCATTTCCAACGTATGAAATTTCCATTTCCTAGGTAGGAAAAATCGAAAACATACGTTGGAAATTTCCGTTTCCTCGGGAGGGAATATCGAGGACCTGCGGAGAACGCGTTTCATGCCACGGTGAAGCCGCGCCGCAGACACGGCGGACGAAGGTCACGCTACCAACCAGCGAACAGGGGACTCTGTTCGAAGAGACAGGTAACAAAGCTTGAAGTGAAACGCGGCAAAGGCTCAAGGAACAGCCATTCCCCTTCGCTCCGTCGCGCCCACCTCCACATCATAACTTATAGAATCTTGCGGAAATGCAGCCATAACGCTCCGAAATGTCTTGACGGGGACAAGTCCCCATGCTTTACTATGCACTCCGATATATCTCACGCAGAGACGCAAAGAGCCGTTTTTAAGAGGTTATGGGTCGTAGTTGTCTTCACCAATTGGGCGAAAGGGATTCCCTGGTCGTTTCTTGCCATATCTTTCCTTTTCTTCCGATTTTTGAGTTTTCTCTGCGCTCACTGTCTCTCTGCGTCTCTGCGCGAGTCATTCAACTGACGAGCATAGGTCAATGTCTCTCAAATGAAGTCCCGGACGACAAGAGGGCGTCGCGAGCGCACTCGCGCATCAACTTGGCATCGGACTCAGCAATCGACCCAGGCTTGTATGCAATTGCCACAGGATCTATTTTGAACAGGAAACCGACCCATACGCAGGCCTGAAGGTAGTGCCCCCTTGCGTTCAAGTGAGGGAAGTCGTTCCTGAGCTTTACCTCTTTCCAGTCCGCCTGGCCGCCCTTGTTGCCCTGCCTCCATTCGGAAGAACCGACGACATCGCCATGAAAGTCGATGACAGCCGGCTTTTTCATTGCGGCGACGGCATCACGCGTCAGCAATTCGCCGTACGCCACCGGAAGACGATCTCTGAAGAGCTGCACGGCATCGCCGGTCGGAATCGTCCGAAGGCCGTACTTTGCGGCCAGCTGCGCGTATGCCTTCCTAAGCGCCTCGTGCATTTCGCCTGGCGTCATCTTCCACTTCGCCAGGCGCGTATCATACGGCGAATAGCTCCACGTCTCCTGGACGACTATCTCGGCCTGTGGCGCAAGCTCCCGTATCTTTGCGATCAGCTTTCCTGCATATGGCTCGTACGTATCGTAGAACGCACTCTTGTGACTCGCCTGCTGGATAGTCACGATGTCCCACTTCTCGGCTGACAGCATCTCCGCGACGTTGGCCTTTTTGGGGAACTTCCGTCCCGGATCGGATGCAAAGCTTGCTGAGATGCCATACGGCTTGAAGTCCATGTCGCCGGACCTCTCGACATTCGCCCAATGCCGGTCCAGAGGGCATCCGCCAATACCACATTGGACGATGTCAAGGCTGAGCCCCTCCGCCTTCGCGAGCTTCGGCGTCTCACGCAGCACACTGGCCGAGAACGAGTTGCCTATCATCAGCACTTTTAACGCCCTGACGCTTCTGCCGTTGCCACCGGCCGATTCCAGAGAGCCGGCTGCATGCGAGCAACCTGCGAGCATGACTGCCGCGGCAAGCGCGGAAACGCAATGGACAGCCTTCATTCTTTTCTCCTTGTGTCGGAAGCCGGATGCCTGCCGTGACAATCTGCAAAACACATGGCAAGGTCTGGCTTCGTGGAAAGTCGCACCCAAAGATAGTCCAGCCTTTCCGGAATCGAGACGGCCAGCTTTGTGCCGACGGTCGTCGCCGCCCCACGCCCGGCAATGACTTCTGCACTGCCAGAGAAGCCTTCGCCGAACACCTTCGAAAGGTCCAGCGAGAAATCGGGCGTCCCGTTCAGCTCGCGGAAAAGAAGCGCATAGCCGCCTGCTCCGTCCGCCGCCTCAGAGACGAACCCTGTCCACTCGAAGCCGTCGGGCCGCGCGCCGACGGGATGCATCACTCCGCCGTACCAGCGGTCACGTTCGCGCTTCCACACACTCACAAGCGCGGCGATTTCAGAAGCCGACTTCTCCGACACGTCCGAAAGCTCCATCCACGCAAGAGGAGACGCCGCCATCACGGTTGCGAAAAGCGCATCGGGGCGATACTTTCCGTGGCCAAGCGGACTCCATTCGTAGTTCTCGTGGTTTGTGTCTGGGTTGTTGAACTCGAACCTCAGACGCACCGGATCTATCATGTGCGAAAGATCCCAGAGGTTCTTGAGCGTGTGGTGCGGCCAGTAGACGGGCTTTCGCGTATAGCGGTTTTCGACGAACAGCGGCCCTATGTCGACGAGCCCGAAGAACCCCGGACGCACCTCGGCCGTGCAGTCGAGGTCGAACACCATCGCGCCGCCGGACTCGCGCAGCATCTTGTCGAACATCGCGCGATTACGTCCAAGCGCAAGCGGAGAGCGGAGCTTCATGGAATCCATCTTGAAGTAGTCGATGCCGAGTCGCCTGTGCATATCAAGGAGGCAATCCGCGTCCTTCTCCCAATTCGCCGCGTCGTCGCTCGAATCGGGACCGAACCAAAGTCCGAACCGCATCCCCTTCTCCTTTGCGCGGCGGACGAGGAAGTCGAGTCCGTCCGGGAAGCGTTCGCGGTCTTCCGTCCAGAAATGCGGGTCTGCGGACCAATAGCCGTTCCACACCTTCTTCACGCCCGCAAGCACCTTCTTGTTCGAGTTCGCCGTGCGCCCGCGCTGCCAGCCGTCGTCGATCTGTATGACGTCGACGCCTATCTTCGCGCCCGCCTCAATCTCCTTGAGAAGGAAGTCCTGGCAAATGCGGGAGTCCCTGTTCCCCGCGCCCCAGGTGTTCGACAAGAGCACTCCGTCGCGCCCGGGGCGATACGGCCTAAGCGCGCGCTGAAACGCGACGACTGCACGCTGCCGGCCAGCCTCGCCGCCGCAGTACGCAAGCTCCGCAAGAGGATAGCCGCAGGCAATCGGCGCAATCAGCCTTTCGCCTCCGTCCACGATGAAGTCGTCGCCCTTTCTCGGACGCGACACCGGCATCGGCGCCATTCGCACAAAGACAACGCCTTCTCCCGTAGCGACGTCGCGGCAGTCAAGGGACGTCGCGGCGACGGTGAACGGCGCGTCATACGCCATAAGCTGCCGTTCGTCGACATGAAGAAGCTTGTCGCGGATGTCCGTCTGGTCGGCGCAGACGAAGCTCGTCACCTTCACGTGCCGACGGCCATATGAAATGCGGTCGCCGCGCAAGGCGCACGCCCTAAGCTCTTCGCGCCACTCGTCGAATCGCTCGATGTCGCGCTCCAGGTCGTGCTGCGGCGCTACCTTTGCGGCGGAAGGAGCTATGGAAATCACACCTGGCATTCCGGGGAATGCGTAGAGCGTGTTTGTGGCTCCGCCCGAACGCACGTCAACGCGCACCCCGTCAGCTCCGGCAGGGCTCCACTTCGCGCTTGCGGCAGAGACAGAAATCGGATCTCCGGCGTCGAACTTCTCGGTCTGCCATTCGCTTCCCGACGAAAGCCTGAACGACGTCGTGCGCAGTGCGCCGTCCACGGAAACGTACATCTTCGCGAAAAGCCGGTTGCTGACGCACACGGACTTCGCATCCCACGCAACGCGGCATCCGTTCGCCGAGAACTCCCCGGCAAGCGCTTCCGCGGCAGCCAGGGCGGCCACAACTCCGAAAAGAAATCTCATGGCCTTTACCTCCTGTTACGAGGCGAACGCCGAACGATAGTGGCGCAGATCGTTCGTCGCGAATCTGCGAGCCCCGACCTCGTCTTGAGGGAAGTCGTAGTCGTAGTGCACGGTAAAGCGCGGAGCCACCCTCTCAATCGCCATCAGCCGCTTCACCTCGCCGAAGTCGACGATGCCCTCGCCTGCGGGAACGAGAACGCGCTTCCAGTCCCTGCCGGAGCCGTCGAGCGCGAAATGGAAGTCCTTCAGGCACACCATGTCTATCCACCTGGCGACAGCGCCGAGCGTATGGTCCCAGGAAGGTCCGCCCTCGGCGCGCACGTGCATCGGGTCGTACTGGACGCCGACGACCTTCGGGTCGTAGTTCCGAAGCACGGACACAAGGTCCCACACGAGACTGCCGAAGAGAGGGACCGACCTGCTGTACGTCGAATGGTTCTGGTAGCACGCCTTCATGCCGGACTTCTCCGCAAGCGCGGCAAGAGAGTCGAATCCGGACTTGAACGCGTCCATGTTCTCGCGGTGGGTCTTCGAGCGGTCGTAGCGGAAATAGTCGCCGCGGAAGCTCTTGAAGCCGGCCTCCGCCGCGTACATTATCAGTCTTTCCGCGCCAGGCTCGTCGCCGCGCCTGAAGCCGACGACGATGTTGTCCGCCCTAAGCCCGGCCGCGTCGGCCGCCGCCTTGGCGCGCTTAAGGTCCGCCGCCGTCGCGTTCGCGGGATCGACGAAGCCGCGCGGCCGCACAGTCCATTCGACGCCGTCGTATCCGCACGACCTGAGGAACGCCGCGGCCCTGGGCATGTCCTTCAGAAACTCGAACACGCGGGAGAACGCGTGGAACTCGGCCCTTTCTGGACGAGAGACGACTGCCGCGGATGAGCGCGGCAGAAACGCCGCGGCCGCGCAGCTTCCGATGAATTCGCGTCTGTTCATTTGTTTGCTCCAATGCGGACCATGAACTCCCAGAGCCGGTCCAGGTATGTGTAGCTGCCAGTGCCAGGCGAGGCCTTGTTCTGAAAGCAGTGAGGGCGGAGCGCAAGCGTGTGGAGGTCGCAGGGAACGCCCATCTGACCAAGCCTCTCCCATACCTTGACGCAGCCGACCGACGACCAAACGTCGCTGTCGCCCTGCATTAGGATCATCGGCGGAGTGTCGGAGTCGAACTTCAGATCAGGCGAAAGCGGCACCTCTCCGCCGTCAGGCGCCTCCGGCCTCATCTTGAATCCGGCAAAGAGGTAACCGGGATAGATGACGATGGCCCACTGCACATTGCACGGAACCGCATCGAGCTCGTCAATCGGCGTGTACGCCGGCGTACGTGAACTTGCCGCGCCTAAAAGCGAGAGATGGCCGCCGGCAGACGAGCCCATGATGCCGATTCGGTCCGGATCAAGGCCCTTGGCTCCGGCCTTTGACTTCACAATGCGAATGGCCCTCTGCAAGTCCTGCCACGCCGTCACGTGACGCTCCAGCGGCGGAGCCGGACGCGGAGTGCGATATTTCATCGTGACGACCGCCATGCCCTTTGCGTTGAGATAGCGCCGGAAGGGCGCGACTTCATTGCCGTTCGGCGAGTTTTTGTTGTACGCGCCGCCGGAATAGATGATCTGCACGGCCTTCGTCTTCAGAGTCTTGGGCATGTGCCATTCGATGTATGGAGTGCACTGGTTCGTCTGCGCGTCAGGCATCTTGCCGTCCGGCCATATCGGCTCCTTCTCGTATCCGCCGCGCGCGTTGTCGTCGGGGTACCTAAGCGTGATCTTGCCAGGAGGCGCAAGCGGACCGAGAAACGCCATCTGCGTCATGAACTCACGGGCGCGGTCGAACCAAGAGCCGTCGGGAGAACCTGCGCAGAGATGAAGCTCGGACGGGATCTTCATCCGCTTGAGCCGTCTGTACGTCTGCGTCAGCGGCAGGGAAGCGCGGCAGTCCGTCCCGTCATGAATCATGCACATCGGCGCGGTCTTCTCGTCGAACTGGAAAGCGGGCGAGGCGTCCGGCGGACCGTCGAAGGCGCCGACGACCGCCCAGTTGACGTTGCACGGCACGCCGTTGTCGATTTCGTCCACGGGCTCGTATGCCGACGTCTGCGAGCTGGTTGCAAGCAGCGCGGCGAGACGCGCGCCGCCGGACATCGCGACGACACCGATGCGATTCGGATCAAAGCACCGCTTCGCAGCCTGCGAACGAACTAGCCTCACTGCGCGCTGTCCATCCTTCCAGGCGTCCTCTGGGCGCGACGCGCCGCAGACGAGCCTGACGCATCTGCAGCCAATCGACGAGAACCTGCCGACGAAGCTCTCGCCGCCATCCTCCGCCAGAACAATAAGGCAAGACCCATTCGGCGCATCCGGCGTCCGTTCCCATTCAACGTAAGAAGCCCGACCGTCAGCGCTCGGCCAGAGAGCCTGCCGCTCCGCCTCCTGCGCAGATTCCGAAGTGGCCGCTGAAGTCGCCGCGCCGACCTGCAGCGCGGCGGCAAGCGAAGCGGCGATGGAGGTAGCACGCAAGCGATCCATCTGTCTCACCCTTTCAGAACGCTGTCGCAGTCGAGGCCGAACTCCGCGAGATTCACCTTGAGGTCGAATCTCCCAGACGCGAACGGCTTCATGAGCGCGTCGTGGTCCGCGATGCCTGTCGTCTCGCGCCGCGCGTCCCACGACAGGGAAAAGCCGTCCTTTCTGCCGCGCCCGAGCTCCATGCACATCATGCCGAGCGAAGAAAGCGCGGTCGAGCGATGGCCTTCCTCTGCGTTGGTCGCTGTCCGCGTCGGATCATCCGCAAGAATGGCCTCCAGCCAGTTGTCAACATGTGCCTGAAGACAACTCTTCTTCATGGCCCACATCTTCGGCATGACTTCGGGACGCGACGCCTCAAGCGGACCAAGCTCGCCGGGCTTCAACACAGGATCGGGATCAGTCGGCGTCACCTTGAACGCGCCTCTAGTGCAGAATATCCAGTCTCCGCTCTCGCCAATGAACTTGACGCCGTTCTGGAACTTGTCTGATACATGGACGTCCGTCATGCCGCCGTTGAACGAAAAGTGCAGATCATAGTGTTCGTGCACATTCCACAGCTTTCCGCCGTTTGTGTCGAGCCATGTGCATGTACCGGAAACCGATTCTGGACCAACCGCGCCCAGCCCCCACCTTGCAATGTCGAGATGGTGCGCGCCCCAGTTCGTTATCATTCCCCATCCGTACGGCATGAGCTCTATCCATCCAGGCCGCGCCGTCTGGTCCGTCTGTGAATGGCAGCGCGACTCGCAGTAAGGCGCGGAATGGTCCGTCGGCCCGAGCCAGGTCTGGTAGTCGAAGGTCGGCGGCGCCTTCTCTGGAACGGCCGAGCCGCCTGGAGGATCGATGCCGAGGCCGACTTCCACGCGCCTTATGCCGCCGAGAGCGCCGGATCTCACGGCCTTGACCGCGGCCTGGAACTGGCTCCAGCTGCGCTGCTGCGAGCCGACCTGGAAGACCGTGCCGTAGCGTTTCGCGAGATTTGCGAGAATCCTTCCCTCGCGTATCGTCTGGGCGAACGGCTTCTGAAGCCACACGGCCTTGCGGGAGCAGATGGCCGTCGCCGCGACAAGCGCATGCCAGAAGTCTGGAAGGCAGATCATGACAGCGTCAACGTCCTTGAGCGCGCAGACCTCCTTGTAGTCCCTGTAGATGCGAACCGTCGTGCCGTCAGAATAGGCCCTTGCCACGCGCTCCGCAGTAGCGCTCGCACGCTTCATGTCGAGATCGCAGACGGCGACGATGCGGGCGACGTCCTGCCTCGCAAGGACGCACGGCACCTCGAACTCGGTGGAGATGCGTCCGCAGCCGATGACTGCGACGTTGATTCTGGAGTTGCCGCGGAACGTCCCGCATCCGCCGAAGACGAGCGGCACGCCGAAGGCCGCCGCGCTCGCCTTGATGAACTCCCGTCTCTGCATTGTCTGGTCTTCCTCTCTTTCTTTTAGGACTTCTGACTTAGGACTTCGGACTTCACGGCGTGAAGTCTTCTGAAGTCCGAAGGCTTAGGTCTTAAGCCCTTCGTACATCTTCTCGTAGCGCGGCATCGGCTCAAGTATTCCGCCCGACTTCGCATAGTAGTCGGCGTCGCACTCGAACACGCCCTTCTCAGTGCGCGTCCAGTGCGCCTCGGGATATGCGAGGTCGCGGCGCATTGCCTCCCAGTTGCGGAAGTTCATGTGGCCGTTTGTCTCCACAAGCCCGAGGTCGCCGATTCCCGGGAAAGCCGGAAGCCGCGCGGCAACGGCCTTGTTCCACTCAACCATGGCAGGGCACACCGTCAGGTCCGCGCAGAAGCACGGGATGCTCTTCTCGAATGCGGCCTGGGCGATCTTCATCGACATGGACATCGTCTTCGCTATCGGCTTCAGGGCCATTGCGCGGTAGCCCATCCCGATGCGGTCGAGCGCGTCCCTGACAGTGTGGGCCGACTCGTCCGCCGCGAGGCGAAGCGGAATGTCGTTCACGTCTATGTCGGCGTATTCGTCGAACGGCTCCTCGACGATCGCGACCTGGTCGTAGGCGCCGATCCTCTTCAGGTGGTCGACGAACCTCAGAAACGTCTCCTTCCTCTCGTAGCGCCCGTTCGCGTCGAAGTAGTACGGGAGCCTTCCGCTCTTAGTGTACGGAGTGCGGCAGTCCTTCAGCACGGAGTGTATCTCGGAGACGCGCGCCATGTCCTTCGCGAGCATCTCCTCCTGCGTACCCGGCTGGCCTATCTTGATCTTCATGAAAAAGTAGCCCGAATCGACGGCCTCCCTGATCTCCGAGACCGGCACCTTGTACGAGAAGAGCGGAATCGAGGCGCACTTCGCATGGTGCGCGTCGAGCGCGGGACGGTATGCGTTCGGTATCATCGCGTCGAACGAACTGAGCCCGTTCTCCTTCGCGAAGAGGACCCACAACGCGTTGTCGACGGCGACGAGCGCGTTGAGCGCGTATGTCGCGCGAAGGCCCGGATTCGCCGAGACCTTCTTGCCGTACTCCCAGACCTGCGGCCACAGCCAGTCGTTGAGCTCGACCGGCGACGTGAACGAACGGCCCTCGATCAGCTTCAGGGCGTACTGCGTCATGGAGAACATGATCGCATTGCCGCCGGCCTCAGAGTTCGACGAGAAGACCTTCGCGTCGGACCAGAGGCAGCTCTGGGTTCCGAGCCCGATGCCGTGCATGCCGGACGTCGACCTGACGAAAGCCGAGACAATCCACTCCTCCGTCAGGTAGCCTCCCTTGAAGCCGAACGGCCTCACCATCGGCTCGCGCTCGAATCCGCAGCCAGTCTTCGCGATGGTTATGCGCCTGCGAGTCTCGGCTCCGAACGACATCCCTGGCGCAACCGCCGCCGCGACACCCGTCATGATGAACTCCCTTCTGTTCACTTGCCCACCTCCTCGACGATCAAACCGTCAAAGCGGGCGGTGCCGGTTGCAAAGAATACGCGAAAGTCGATCTCGGGCTTGAAGTCGCATGGAAGCTTCTTTGGCACATACACCTCTGCGGACTGGTGTATCCAGTCGAAAGTCCCCTCAAGGCCGGCGTTCGGAACAACCTTGGCGCGATCCTCAGACTCGTTGAACCATACTACCGCCTGCGCTCCGCCGCGACGCTGGTACGGCTTGATGTTCTCGCCCTTCAGGAAATAGGAAATTCGGTACTTCTTGCCCTGCTTCAAGTCCGCCGCGAACTTCACCGCGTGGAACGGCTTGTTCGTCATCGACTGGTCGACGGTTATCGTCACCGGCCCTGCGTCGCCGACAATGACGCTCTTCGGAGGATTGGAGGCGCGGCGCGCCCTTTCCCTTTCGACGGAAAGGTTCGCGTTGTAGTCGTGCGAGCGCCTCACCATCCGATCGAGAAACTCGCGTCGCATGAGCGCGATACGCTTCGCCTCCATCGAGTCGGGCGGCACGGCGGCCTCGGCCTTCTCGACAAGGTCGACGAGCGGCCTGAGCGCCTTTTCGGAATATATCTCTGTCCAGACGCGGAACTCGGTCGCAACGAAGTTCGAGGTCCCGAGATCGGTCTCGAAGCTCGCGCCGAGGACCTCCTCCATCCACTTACGCTCCAGTTCGTCGAAGAACTCCTGCATCGGCTTCGCGGCCGCTCCGAACATGAGGCGGTAGTATTCGTCGAGAAGCGCGTCGATGTCCACCTGTCCATACCACGCTATGCGCGAGAAGACATACCAGTTGAGTGTGCAGTACATCGCGCGGTCGGCGTGGTTGCTCATGTACGCGCCGCGAATCATCGGCGCCATGCGGTTGTAGAAACTCGCCATCGCCCTCGGCGTCTGCGTGGGCACGTCGTCGATGTTCATGCAATAGCACGAGAACTTGCCGCAGTTGCTGTAGAGCTTCACCTTCCCGACGTTGCCGTACCACGCCTTCACCTGCTCGTAGTCCCGGTTGGCCCGCTTCTGCTTAACCCACCCGCCGTTGTTGCAGACGGTGACATGGACGTTGTCGGGAATCTTGCGATCGGGGACGTTCCTGTACGCGCCATACGCCATCTGCATGACGGCCCCCTTGACTCCCTCGAGCTTCAGCCGCTCGGCGATGTCGATTGTACAGTTCCAGATCAGCTCGTTCGACTCGCACGCCGGGTCCTTTGCCGCCGCGTACGCCGCCGTGCAGACTGGGCAGAAGCAGTGGATCGTGCCGTCTTCGGGCATGATGTCTACGTACTCTCCGTACTTGCAGTTGCCGCCCCACTTCTTGAGTCCGCGGCTCTCCGGCGGCTGCCCTGTGAGATACGCCTTGACGTCCTGGTATATCTCTTCCTTCAGTCCGGCCGACGAATAGCAGAACTTGTTGTTCTTGTGGTACGGCTCCCTCCCTGTATCCATGATGTCACGGGTTCCGTCCTTTTTCATGAGGAAGTATTCCGGGTGCGTCTCGCCAAAACGCTGCACGTACCTGAAGTCCCTCAGTCCGTGACAGCAGTGCAGCGGACGCGTCTGCATCCTTAGGCGCAAGTTCGAGATCGGCATGTACCGCTTCTCCTTGGCATCGGGATCGTACCACTCGCCGACGCTCGGCGTTACATGGCGCTCGGTAAGCTTGGGCGCGCTCACCTCGTCCGTCTCCGGCACTTCAAACGACTTCACTTTCGGCACGATCTCGCCAAGCTCGCCAGGGAAGTAGAACCTGCATCCGACGAACTTCTCCAGGAAATCGTAGGCGCCGAACAGAGTCGCGCGGGCGTAGCACCCGTGGTCGTAGTACGGGCGCAGGTTCCTGTCAAGGCCGGCGATGTAGACGGCGTTGCCCTTCGTCTTCACGGCAAAGCCATCCTGAGGCAGCTTCGCCGTGTCGATTCCGGCGGCGACGCTCCATGTGTTCGAGCCTAGGACGATGGACGCCTTTCCGGGATTCAGCTCGCTCACGACCGGCACCTTCGCGCCGAACGCGCGCGAAAGGAAGTTCGTCATCTCCTGCGCGGCGAACCAGACGACTCGCTGGTTCTTCTTCGCGTCAGGGGCGACGACAACCTCGGTGTTCTGCGGAGTGAAGCTGAGCGCTGCGGCCAGTACTGCCAGGCATGTGCACATGTCGAGGTATCCTTTCTTATCTGACGATCACAAGGAACTTGCGGGAGCTTGCGACGCGCCTGAGCAGCGCCGCCTCCGGATTCTCCGTGTCGGGCGTGTAGACGAGGCGGAACTCCGTCGCCGAGTCTGGCACGGCAAGCTTGATCGTGCGCTCCCCCGCTCCGGAATAGACGCCTGCGCTCACGCCGCCGACAAACGCCTCAAGCGAACCGGAGGGAAGCGTGAACGTGAAGTCGTACAGGCCCGCCGCCGGAAGCGTGCCGGCCACAGCGCCGGACGGGACGAGCAGTCCGTCTGCCGCGTTCGTCGTCACGGACGGAGAGGCGTAGCTTATCGAGACGC
>JAEEGL015791797.1_pt1 | contig 12195 bp, 12 predicted proteins | sample 9134231 | NCBI WGS metagenome assembly JAEEGL01 (sample SAMN16246548, study PRJNA631951) | gut metagenome | biome: gut microbiome; feature: rumen; material: fiber-attached | host: Bos | place: Iran: Karaj | collected 2018-10
ACGCATGATCGTAATAAGTTTCATGCACTTCCTGCTTGTCTGCTAACGGATGAAGAGATGGCGCAATACATGAAAGCGGTGGAGATGTTGGAATTGATAAGCAATACGCCTGTTACGCGTTATCCTCATCGGCATGAGATGCTCATGGCGCAGACCGATATTATGGTGGAGATGTTGGATGCCTGTCGCCGCGAGATGGATGAAGAAGCAAGGAAGAATAGCCGCAGTGGTCTGGTTTTCAATGAGTTCTGTAATGCCTTGGCTATGCACTACCGCGAGCAGCACGAGGTGGCTTTCTATGCCGACAAAGCGCATCTTACGACGCGCCATTTCTCCGTCATCATCAAAGAGGCCGTCGGTTTGTCCGCCAGCGATTATATCGAGCAATATCTGGCTACGCAGGCGAAGAACCTTCTTGCTTCCCGTCCCGATCTCTCCGTCCAGCAGATCAGCGATCATCTCGGCTATGCCGATTCGCCCTCTTTCTGCCGTTTCTTCAAACGCGTGACCGGTATCCGCCCCAAAGAGTTCCGAAACGAGTGAACAATATCCATTTTTTGGGTATGAAAGATAGAATTATATTCTATTTTGCGAAAAAATAGCAAAAAAATTTGCGAGTGTGCATTTTTTTTTGTACCTTTGCACGCTTTTTAGTTATGGCAAACAAACGCAAGATAATCAATGACCCCGTTTTCGGGTTTCTCTCCATACCAAATGAATTGGTATATGACGTGTTGCAGCACCCCTATGTGCAGCGTCTGAACCGTATCCGCCAGTTAGGTTTGTCGTACCTGGTCTATCCTGGCGCGATGCACAGCCGTTTCGGTCACTCGATCGGCGCAATGCACCTGATGCACGAGGCAATCAACGCTTTGCGCCTGAAGGACGTTCAGATCACCGAGGACGAAGCAACGGCAGCGATGATCGCCATTCTGCTGCATGACATCGGTCACGGACCTTTCTCGCATGTGCTGGAGCACACGCTGGTGGACGGCGTAACGCATGAGGACATTTCGCTGCTGATGATGGAGCGGATTAATGAGGATTTGGCAAACAGCCAACAGCTAACAGCTAACAGCCAACGCCCCCTCGACATGGCGATCGCCATCTTCAAGAACGAGTACCCGAAACATTTCCTCCACCAGTTGATATCGAGTCAGTTGGATGTGGACCGCATGGATTATCTGTGCCGCGATTCGTTCTTCACGGGCGTGCAGGAAGGTCGTGTGGCAAGTGAGCGTCTGCTCAAGATGCTCGACGTGCGCAACGACAAACTGGTGGTGCAGGTGAAGGGTATCTACAGCGTGGAGAAATTCCTCGTGGCACGCCGTCTGATGTATTGGCAGGTCTATCTGCACAAAACCTCCGTTGCCGCTGAGCAGCACTTGATCAAGATCCTGAGTCGCGCGAAAGAAATAGCGCGCTCTAATTGCCAACAGCCAACAGCCAACAGCCGGCAGCTCTTTTGTTCTCCTGCGCTCAAATACTTCCTCTATCAGAACGTGACCTTCGATATGTTCGGTACGCACAGCGAGGCGTTGGAGCAGTACGCGCTGCTGGACGACACGGACGTGCTGTCGGCTATCAAGGCATGGATAGGCGGTGAGGACAAGGTGCTGAGTGTGTTGAGCGAAAGCTTTATCAACCGTCAGCTGTTCCGTGGCGAGCTGCTGGATGCACCTCTGACCGATGCGCAGAAAGCGGCGTTGAATGCGGAGTATGCACGGGCGTTGGGTATCAGCGAAGAGGAAGCGGCGTACTGCTGGAGCGAACATGTATCGACGAGCAATACCTATTCGGAAAAAGCCGATTCCATCGACATTCTGTACTCCGACGGCACGGTGCGTGACATCGCCGATGCCAGTGAGATACTGGACTTGGAAGCCCTTACTCGAAAACCGACCAAACGGTACTTATTTAAATACCGGATGGATAATTTTTAATTCGTAATTTTTAATTTTTAATTTCTCAATGGAATTTAGTGCACAACAGATAGCAGCCGTGTTAGGCGGAGCATTGTACGGCAATGCGAATGCAAAAGTGAGTGACGTAGCGCCGATAGAGCAAGCACAGGCGCAGCACCTCACTTTTATCACCGATGAAAAATACCTGTCCTTCCTGGATAAAACCAAAGCAGGCGTCATCCTCATCACGCGCAGTCTGGTGGAGGGCAAGATCGCTTTCCCGGAGGGCGAAGGCAAAGCCGGAGGTGCCGTCATTCTCGTGGAGAACGCACGCGGCGCCATGGGACAACTGCTGCAGATGGTATCGCAAGCCATGTTCCCTGCCAAGAAAGGGATCGAGCAGCCGTCCTTCGTAAGCGAAGGGGTGACCGTGCCCGAAGATGCGTACATAGGTGCGTTCGCTTATATCGGAAAGAACGTCCGTCTGGGTGCGGGCGTGCAGATCTATCCGCAGGCGTATGTGGGCGATAATGTGGTGATCGGTGAAGGAACGATCCTCTACTCGGGTGTGAAGATATACGCCAACTGCCAGATCGGCAAGCAGTGCATATTGCACAGCGGCGTGGTGGTCGGTGCCGACGGATTCGGGTTCGAACCGGACGCACAGGGTATCAATCGCAAGATCCCGCAGATAGGCAATGTCATCATCGAGGACGATGTGGAGTTGGGTGCCAATACTACTGTGGATCGCGCCATGATGGGTTCGACCATCGTCCGCAAAAATGCGAAAGTGGACAACCTCGTCCAGATCGCCCATAACGTGGAGGTCGGCGAATCGACTTTCCTTTGCGCGCAGGTGGGTATAGCCGGCAGCAGCAAGGTGGGCAAGCATTGTATATTGACGGGTCAGGTAGGCGTGGCAGGTCATATCGAAGTGACGGACAACTGCGTCTTCGGTGCCAAGACCGGAGTGGCAGGCAACATCCGCAAACCCGGTATGTACCAGGGCTTCCCGGCTATCGATGCCGCCAACTGGCGCCGTTCGGTAGTGGGCTTCAAGCAACTGCCGGACATGATCAAACGCCTGCAGGAATTAGAGAAAAACAGCAAAAAATAATATCATGAAACAAAAAACCATCAAGTCTGATTTTACGCTGAGTTCGGTAGGCCTGCATACAGGTCTGCATATCACAGCCACTTTTCATCCGGCGCCGGTGAACACAGGTATCCGTCTGCGCCGTGTGGATCTTCCCAAACAACCCTGCCATCAGGCACTGGCGGACTACGTGTCCGGCACGGAGCGCGGCACGGTACTGGAGAAAGGTAAATGGAAGATCTCGACGGTAGAGCACGCCTTGAGCGCTCTCTATGCACTTGGGGTGGATAACTGCATCATTGATGTGGATGCACCGGAGATGCCGATTCTGGACGGTAGTGCCCGTATGTTCGTCAAAGAGATACAACGTGTCGGAATAGAGGAACAGGATGCGGAGCAGAATGTCTATATCGTGACCGAACCCATCGAGTATATTTCCGAGCACGGCAATATCCTGCGCATCGAGCCTTGCGACCATTACGAGGTGGATGTGACGATCGCTTTCCGCTCCATGCTGCTGCGTGAGCAGCACGCCCGGCTGACCAATCTGGACGATTATCCCAAAGAGATAGCTGCTGCGCGTACGTTCTGTTTCGTCCGCGAGATAGAACCGCTGCTGCGGGTAGGTCTGATCAAGGGCGGTGATCTGAAGAACGCCCTCGTCATCTATGAGACGGAGATGTCGCAGGACGGTATGGACTATTTTTGCGACAAGATGGGTCAGCCGCATATGGATGCCACCAAGCTGGGCTATCTGTCACCGCTCAACTACCAGAACGAGCCGGCACGCCACAAACTGCTCGATGTCATCGGCGATCTGTCGCTGCTCGGTATGCGTATCCAGGGACGTATCGTGACCTACAAACCCGGTCATACGTTCAATACCCAGTGCGTACGCCGTCTGCGCAACCAGATTGTCAACGAAGAATAAAATCATAAATCATAAATTTGAAATTAGAAATGATTTCCCCTTTAGCAAGCATTCATCCCGAAGCCAAGATAGGCGAGAATGTAGAGATCGGTCCGTTCGTCTTCATCGACAAGGACGTAGAGATAGGTGACGGTTGTATCATCGATGCCAGCGCCACAATATGCCAATATACGAAGTTGGGAAAGAACTGTCACGTCTTCCCCTCTGCTGTGATCGGTGCCATCCCGCAGGATCTGAAATTCCACGGCGAGGTGACCTGGACGATCATAGGCGACAACTGTGTGCTGCGTGAGTTCGTGACCGTTCACCGGGGTACGTTCAGCAAGGGTCAGACCGTCATCGGAAACAACAACCTCATCATGGCATACTGCCACGTGGCACACGACTGCGTATTAGGCAATAACATCATCATGTCCAATACGACCCAGCTCGCCGGCGAGGTGGAGGTGGACGATTTTGCCATCATCGGTGGCGGTACGCTCGTGCACCAGTTCAGCCATATCGGCAGCCATGTGATGGTACAAGGCGGTTCGCGTATCAACAAGGACATACCGCCGTTCATCATCGCGGCTCGCGAACCGATCGCGTACTGCGGTGTCAACTCCGTGGGTCTCAATCGTCGCGGCTTCACACCCGAGCAGATCCACACGATCCAGGAAGTGTACCGCCTGCTGTATCAGGGCGGCTTGAACACCTCCAAGGCCGTAGAAGCGATCGAGGCAGCCGTTCCGCAGAGTGCCGAGCGGGATGTGATTTTGGATTTTGTAAAAGCATCAACCAGAGGAATAGTTAGAGCATAATATGGAAGAGCAAGAGAAAAGTCTCAATTTTATTGAGCAGATCGTAGAGAAAGACCTCGCTGAGGGAGTGAACGACGGACGTATCCAGACGCGTTTTCCGCCAGAGCCAAACGGCTATCTGCATATCGGTCACGTGAAGGCCATCTGCATGGATTTCGGCATTGCGGAGAAATACAAAGGCGTTTGTAACCTGCGTTTTGACGACACGAACCCTGCCAAGGAGGACGTGGAGTACGTCGAGACCATCGAACGCGACATCCGGTGGCTCGGTTTCAAATGGGGACAGATATACTACGCTTCCGACTATTTCCAGCAGCTCTACGACCTGGCTATCCGTTTTATCAAGGAAGGCAAGGCGTACGTGGACGAGCAGACTCCCGAGCAGATCGCCGAGCAGAAAGGTACGCCGACCGAACCGGGTGTGGCATCGCCTTACCGCGACCGTCCGATAGAGGAGAACCTACGCCTGTTCGAAGCGATGCAGCGCGGCGAGATAGAGGACGGCAAGATGGTGCTCCGTGCCAAGATAGATATGGCGAACTCCAACATGCACTTCCGCGACCCGATCATGTACCGCATCATCACCACCCATCCGCACCATCGTACGGGACGCAAGTGGAACGTCTATCCAATGTACGATTTTGCGCACGGTCAGAGCGACTATTTCGAGGGCGTGACGCACAGCATCTGTACGCTCGAGTTTGAGGTACACCGTCCGTTGTACGACTATTTCCTCGACCAGATAACGGGTGCTAACTTCGCCGGCTTGTCGCCTTACGGCCCTGACTACCGCCCCAAACAGCGCGAGTTCAACCGTCTCAATATTACCTATACGGTTATGTCTAAACGCAAGATGCTCCAACTCGTCAAGGAGGGTCTCGTTGCCGGCTGGGACGATCCGCGTATGCCGACTGTCTGCGGTCTGCGTCGTCGCGGTTATACGCCGCAGGCGATCCGCACCTTCATGGACAAGATCGGTTACACCAAAGTGGAAGGCATGATCGACCAGGGTCTTCTCGAACATGTCATACGCGAGGACCTCAAAGAGACCGCTCCGCGTGTATGCGCTATCTTCGATCCCGTCAAGCTCGTCATTACCAATTATGAGGGCGAAGGCGAGACGCTTGTGGCCGAGAACATCGACGGTCACGAAGAACTCGGAACACGTGAGATGCCGTTCGGGCGCGAACTGTGGATCGAGCGTGGTGACTTCCTCGAGGAGGCGGACAATAAGTTCTATCGTCTCAGCCCGGGCGGCCGCGAGGTGCGTCTCAAGAGCAGTTATATCATCCAGGCGACGGGTTGTGAGAAAGACGCCGAAGGCAATATCACCACCGTCTATGCTACCTACGACCCGGACAGCAAGTCCGGCACCGAAGGCGGTAACCGCAAGACCAAAGCGACTATCAACTGGGTGGAGTGCAACAGTGCACTCGATGCCGAGGTACGTCTGTACGACCGTCTGTTCGCTTGCGAGAACCCGAGTGCCGAAGAGGGTGACTTCCGCGATCTGCTCAACCCGAACAGCCTGGAGGTCAAGACCATCAAGATAGAGAGCTCGCTCCGTAACGAACTGCACGCTCCGGTCGTAGTCGACGGTATCGAGCAGGAGAACCACTACCAGCTCCTCAAACAGGGCTATTTTGTAGTCGATCCGGACACCACGGCAGACCAACTCGTGCTCAACCGCACCTGTTCGCTCAAAGACAATTACTTAAAATAAATACAAATGATTACTTCTATGAAAACAATCAAGTATCTGACGATGGCAGCAGCTGCAGTAGCTCTCATCGCATGTAATTCCAATTCCAAACCGGCACCGCAGAAACCCATGGAGGCTGAACCGGTACACGAAGCTACAATAGAGGAATACGAAGCAACCGAACAGGCGGTTGAGACAGTGTCGAAAACGCTCGAAGGCGGCATGATGCCGAGCGCTGCAACCGAATAAGACGTTTGCTCTTTGCGTACGCGCGTGTATAATAATAAGGAGCAGATCTTCTGCGAGTGGCGTCACCGCTGGGTGCGTCTGACTCCCGAAGAATGGGTTCGTCAACAGTTGCTTCACCGTCTGGTGGAGCAACTTGGCTATCCGGCCTCCCTGATTGCCGTCGAAGCGGCTTTTCAGATGCCCAACGGTAAGAACTTCCGTGCCGATGCCGTCGTCTATGACCGTCAGACGGAGCCGCTCATGCTCATCGAATGTAAGGCGGAGACCGTGCCGCTGACCCAGAAAACGCTGGACCAGGCACTTACCTACAACCGGCTGCTCAATGTACCCTATCTGCTGCTGAACAACGGTCCGCAAACTATTTTTGTCACTTTATTATCCAATGGAACAAATACTATCTCTCAACGATGCGCTGGATACGCCGACCTTCTACGGCGTCAATAACCAGAACATACTATGTCTCAAGAACCAGCATCCTGACGTGCGTGTCGTTGCACGCGGCTATCAGGTCAAGGTGACAGGATCGGAAGCGGCGGTGGCGGCTTTCGAGAAATCGCTCCACCTCTGCGAGCAGTTCTGTATCCGCAACAACCGCCTGACGGAGCAGGACATCCTCATGCTGCTGCATGGCGACAAACCCCATGAGCAGGCAACCGACAACCTCATTCTGCACGGTGTCAACGGCAAATCTATTTATGCCCGTTCGACCAACCAGCGTGCGCTCGTGGAGGCGTACGAAGAGAACGACCTGCTTTTTGCGGTAGGTCCCGCCGGTAGCGGTAAGACCTATACGGCGATCGCGCTGGCGGTAAGGGCGTTGAAAAACCGCGAAGTGAAACGGATCATCCTCTCCCGTCCTGCCGTAGAAGCCGGCGAGAAACTCGGATTCCTGCCGGGCGACATGAAGGAGAAGATCGACCCCTATCTGCAACCGCTGTACGATGCCTTGCAGGATATGATCCCTGCCGCCAAACTGACGGAGTACATGGAGAAAGGTACCATCCAGATAGCGCCGCTCGCGTTCATGCGCGGACGTACCCTCTCGGAAGCCGTAGTCATACTCGATGAGGCGCAGAACACGACTGCCTTGCAACTGAAGATGTTCCTCACCCGTCTCGGTATGGGCGGTAAGATGATCGTCACAGGCGATATGACGCAGATTGACCTGCCGCCTACCCAGAAATCCGGTCTGAAGGACGCTATTGAGCGGTTCCAGAGCATCAAAGGTATCCGGATTATCGAATTTAACGAGAAAGACATCGTCCGCCATCCGCTGGTCAAGAAGATCGTAGCGGCGTACAGCAAAGGATGAAACACGGACAAAATGCCGATTTCATCGAATAAATCCGAAAATATTCTATAAGGAGAAAAGGTACTCCAAGGCTTCGTTCGCCTCGTCGGCTGTGATGGTCTGGTTGATGACGGGCTCACCGATGTTTCGCAAGAGCGTGCAGTTGATCTCAGCGGCACGCTCGTTCTTTTTATCGCGCTGCATGAGAGCGATCAACTGTTCGCGGTCGGTACACTTGCATTGCGGCTTGCCGTAATAATGCAGCATTAGTTGCGTCAGTTGTTGCAACGGCTCTTTCGGACATCCTAGTTTGACCACGCTCAGATAGAGTTCGGCGATCAATCCGTACACGACCGTGTAGCCGTGACGGATAACTGACTGCTGACTACTGATAGCTGAATACTGAATACTGACCTCTTCCAACGCGTGCCCGAAAGTGTGCCCTAAATTGAGCACCTTGCGCAGCCCTTCTTCATGCGGATCTTTCTGCACAATGCCCTCCTTCACCGCCACGCATTGCTCAATAAGCGGCGTCAGTTCGTCTAACGGCATGGTGTCGAGATCGTATTGCAAGAGCCGATCCCATAAACTTCCACCATTAAGCACCGAAGGTGCGTCACCATTCATCAATTCACCATTAATCAACCCCGTCTTCAGCATCTCGCCAAAACCGTTGAGCATTTGTTCCGCCGGCAGGGTTTTTAACCATTCCGTGCAGATGATCGTCTCTACGGGCGGATAGAAAGCCCCGATGCTGTTTTTCAAACCATTATAATTAAAACCCGTCTTACCGCCGGACGAAGCATCGACCATGGATAGCAGCGTAGTAGGCACATTGATATAATCGATGCCGCGTTTGTAGGTAGCCGCAGCAAAACCTGCGAGGTCGGTCAGCACTCCGCCGCCTACAGCCACCATCAGCCCCTTACGCGTCATCTGTTGCGCAAACAGAAAATCCCACATCTGTGTGACCGTCTCCAGACTCTTCTCCGCCTCATCCGCTTTCAACTGCAAGGTCGGATACGGCAGATCCACCCTCACCGCCTCATCGGCAATGACGCACACCTGCTCGTAGCGTTTGAACCAAGGATTCAGTGCTTTATGTACATCTTGACAAACCATTTCGCCTGCAAAATTACTACAAATATTTGGAATACGCAAGGGTTTTGTGCAAAAAGACAAATTTATTTGAGGTTTTTGTAGAAAAGCCTTGTAATTCGCACAACTGTGCGAACGTAAATTCGAAGGGGACCCCATTTTATGGGGGAGGAGGTCGAAGTTACAACAAATATTTGTTTGCTTTTTTCTGAATTATGCAAAAAAATGCAATTTTCTTACACTTTTTTGCTTAAAAACTTGCCGGTATCGGCAAAAATTAGTACCTTTGCAGCGGATTTTGAATAAAACGTGCCGATATGGAGTATATATCCGTCATACAGTTTGCCGAGAAATACGGCATTAGCGAACGAACCGCTCGAAATTATTGTGCGGCAGGGAAGATCGATGGTGCCTTTCTGACAGGCAAAACATGGAACATCCCTTCAGATGCTGAACTGCCCCAAAAAGGAAAGAAGAAACTCTATCCGCTACTCACTCGCTTGCGCGATGAAAAAGACTCCAAGCTAAAGGGAGGCATCTACCATCGTATGCAGATTGACCTTACCTACAACTCCAACCATATCGAAGGCAGTAAACTGACCAAAGAGCAGACGCGCTATATCTTCGAGACCAATACGCTCGGCATCACGACCGAGAACACGTCCGTGGATGATATCATGGAGACCGTCAACCATTTCCGTTGTATCGATTATGTCATCGACCATGCGACGGATAAGATCACCGAGGCACATATCAAAGCTTTGCACGCTATCCTTAAAACGAACACCTCGGACAGCCGAAAAGAATGGTTTTCTGTGGGCGATTACAAGCGATTAGCCAACGAGGTGGGCGAACAAGAAACGGTTGCGCCCAAAGACGTTCACCGAGCCATGAAAGCGCTGCTCTCCGACTATAATGCGCTCCCACAAGTGACGTTCGATGACATCTTGGACTTCCACGTGCGATTTGAGCGGATCCATCCCTTCCAGGACGGAAATGGTCGTGTGGGTCGTTTGTTGCTCTTCTGGCAATGCCTGCAAAGCGCCCAAGTGCCGTTTATCATTACCGAGGACTTGCGTCTCTTCTACTATCGCGGTCTGCAAAACTGGGGCATTACCAACGGTTATCTCCGTGATACCTGCCTCACCGCCCAAGATCATTACAAAGCCTTGTTGGACTATTTCAAAATCAAATATTGATCCTATGAAACACATCCGATCATTCATAAAGACCTCGGAGCATAATTACTGGCCTCATCTGATAATTCTCCTTTTTGCGACTGTTGCGGATATAGCCTTTATAGTGTTTTCTTGGGAGATGGGGGCTCGCCCGTTTGTGGCGACATGTATCTTTTTAGGCATATTCCTCCTTTGGCCTGCATTAGCTTTATTAGCAGGGATGATTTATGTATTTGTAGATACGCGCAAAATGCTTAATCGGCAGGAAAAAGTGTTACAGATCTGGTTAATAACATTATTGCTTGCTCTTCCTGCCAGTTTAATAATAGGAAAAATTTATAATGATCATGCGCGCATTTACTACACCTTGCCGAATAACGACGCGATGACCATCTGGCAAGAAAGAATCATCTTTGAGAAATATACATCTTGCTTCCCTCCACATTCCAACTATATCGAATTACCGAGAGACTTATATAGTTGGGAACTTATCATAGATTCAGCAGGGCGTTCTGCCATTATTGGAGTTGATTTGGATGAAATAAAGCAGGTGTCTCCGAAATATCCGGTGGTGGCCTCCTATGTAGGCAGTGCGGGACGTTATTGGTCTCGTACTGAGTTCCCGCCCGAAAGATGGATGGCACATATAGAGTTTAATTTTTACCCGGATGCCTTCTCAACAGGTGGGTGTCTACAATTTACTACTATTGCGAATGATAGTGTGTACCATGTGAATGGGTGCTATCCGTTTACGCAATATGGACAATATAGAGAATCTTTTGGAGGTGCAGGGCCTTTGGATAGTTTTATTGTCTCTTTCCAAGAACAGACACACTTCTATCGTTTTTGGGCGGATAGCACCCAATATTCCGCATTCCATCAATAGAGCAATCGACACTACCTTTGCAGCGTCATATAAGTGAGTAGTTGTCAATAACCCGGCATTTCTGGTTAAAAATGAAGATTTTTATTGAAAAGTGTAAAAAATATTTGCATAATTCAATTGAAAAGTGTAATTTTGCAGCGTGAAAAAGTATTGAAAAGTGTAAAAGCGTATGTTGTACCGCAAGATTTCGGGATATTTGGAGGAGTATCTGCGTTCGGAGAATGATAAGATACTGATCATAGAAGGTGCACGACAGATAGGAAAGTCGTTCATCATTCGTGAGGTGGGCAAGCAAGTATACAAGCACTTCATCGAAGTGAACTTCGTGCAAGACGATGAAGGACCACAGCTGTTCAAGAACATCCACGATGTGAATGACTTCTATTTTGCGTTGAGTTCGGTAGCCGGAAACGAGTTGCATGAATACAGCGACACGTTGGTGTTCCTGGACGAGATCCAGCATTATCCGCAATACCTGACGCTGCTGAAGTTCTTCCGGCAAGACAAGCGGTACCGGTTCATTGCGAGTGGGAGTTTGTTAGGTTTGACGCTGAAGAAGACGAAGTCGATACCGGTGGGGAGTGTGATCCGTAAGCGGATGTACCAGTTGGATTTTGAGGAGTGGCTGATAGCGAACGGATATGGCGAAGAGGCATTGCGGCGACTGCGTGAGGCATACGACCAAAAAGAGAGTCTAAGCAAGGAGCAGCATGAGTATGTGCTGTCGCTATTCAAGCGATACCTGCTGGTGGGAGGACTGCCGGATGTGGTGAATGAGTACTTGGGGACGCATAATATTGCGAAGGTACGTGAGGTGCAGAATGCGATAATGGACCTGTACAAACAGGACGCGGTGCAATACGAGGAGGCTGCGGAGAAGAAACTGTATATCCAGCGGATCTACGACATGATACCGAGTCAGATGGAGAACAAGAAGAAGCGCGTGGTGGTGAAGGATATTCAGGAGAAGAAAGGGGATCGGTTCGACAACTACAAGGAGGAGTTTGATTATCTGGTGTTTGCGGGAGTAGCGTTGGCTGTGCATGCGATATCGAATCCG
>JAEEGL016204450.1_pt1 | contig 12195 bp, 5 predicted proteins | sample 9134231 | NCBI WGS metagenome assembly JAEEGL01 (sample SAMN16246548, study PRJNA631951) | gut metagenome | biome: gut microbiome; feature: rumen; material: fiber-attached | host: Bos | place: Iran: Karaj | collected 2018-10
AGTCTGTACTGGAGCCAGTTCTGGCATACGGAACCTGTTTCACCGTAAGTTACCAGTTCGTAAGGATAGAGGGCTACTTCAAAGTCCAGGTTGTTGTCGATCATTACCTGGAAAGCCTTTGCTTCTACGCAATTGCCCTTGTATTCGTCGATCGGCTTACCATAGATGCGGCCTTCCGGTCTGAATCTGTAAGCATAGATACGACCATATGTCTTCAGCTCTTCCATGAATTCCGGAGCCAGCTTTTCGTGGAGCTCTTCCGGAACATAGCGGAGTGCGTTCTTCAGTGCGATCTTTGTCTGCTCCTTGGTGAGGCGGAATCCTCTGTCCGGAGCACGTCTGATGCCTTCCTGGAACTTTGGCATTTCAGGAAGTGTAGCGTCTAATTTGATGGTCATGGCCTGACCGATTGCTTTGTTATCTACCATGTTTTTTCCCCTTTATAATTCAAATATTTTTGATAAGGGCGGGGGCTTTCGTCCGCCCCCTTTGCCCGATTAAAACTACTTCAGTTTGCAAACCTTTTCAACTGCTTCGAGAATGCTGTTGTTCTTAACCATTTCGTCGAAGTCAGCCAGAACGTATTCCATGATAACGTCTTCTTCGATTGGAGCCTGAGTCTTTCTGATGAAGTCATAAGCAGCCTTTGTAGCAGGTGCCAGGTTGTCGATGCCGTGCTCGCCTCTTTCCTGACGGAGCCAAATAGCCTGAGCTGCTGCGGAGAGCTCGATGCCGATAACTTTCTGTGCGTTGTCCAGAACCATAGCTGCTGTTCTTGCGGAAGTAGCACCCATGGAAACGTGGTCTTCCTGGTTAGCGGAAGTCGGGATGGAGTCTACGCAAGCAGGGTGGTCATAAACCTTGTTCTCGGAAACCATGGAAGCTGCTGCGTACTGAGCGATCATGTAACCGTTGCAGAGACCGCCGTCCTTAGTCAGGAATGCAGGCAGACCTTCGGAAAGTGCAGGGTTTACCAGTCTTTCGATTCTTCTCTCGGATACGTTAGCAAGCTCGGAGATAGCGATCTTCAGGAAGTCGAAAGCAAGAGCCATCGGCTGACCGTGGAAGTTACCGCCGGAGATTACTTCGTCGTCATCCGGGAATACGATAGGGTTGTCTGTTACAGCGTTGATTTCTCTGGAAACTGCATCATATACATACATGATGGCATCTCTGGATGCGCCGTGGATCTGCGGCAGGCATCTCTGTGAATATGGATCCTGAACCTTTGTCTCGTGGAGTGGCAGAGCGTTCTTGGAACCTTCGAGGAGGTTTCTGAGGTTTTCTGCTGCGTCCATCTGACCAGGGTGGTTTCTCAGAAGATGAGTCTTAGGATCGTAAGCCTTGCGGATAGCGTGGAGTGCTTCGCCTGTCATAACGCCTGCGATGTCTTCAATCTTCATGAGATTCATTGCATCGTAGAGTGTGTTCAGGCCAACGGCTGTCAGCATCTGAGTACCGTTGTTCAGAGCCAGACCTTCCTTGGAAGCCAGCACTACCGGCTTGATGTTTTCTTTCTTCATAGCGTCTGCAGCGTCCATGAGCTGGCCTTTGTAGGTAACTTTGCCCAGGCCGAGGAGTCCCATAGCGATGCAGGACAGAGGAGCCAGGTCTCCGGAAGCACCAACGGAACCCTTTTCAGGAACGATTGGGTGGATACCTGCGTTCAGCATGTCGATCAGAGTCTGAAGAGTTTCCAGTCTGATACCGCTGTTTCCTCTGGAGAGGGAATTTGCTCTCAGGAGCATTGCAGCTCTTACGTACTTTTCTTCGTAAGGCTTACCCATGGAGCAAGTGTGAGAAATAATGAGGTTTTTCTGCAGCTGTGCAGTCTGCTCAGTGTCGATAGCTACGCTGGCGAACTTGCCGAAGCCTGTAGTCAGGCCGTAAACAACAGCTTTCTCAGCCACTTTCTTTTCGATGTAAGCTCTGGCCTTTTTAACAGCTTCCACTGCTTCAGGAGCCAGCTCTACTTTTTCGCCGTTGCGGCATACTGCGATAACCTGATCGATAGTAAGATTTTTACCATTGATAATTACTGCCATTTTCTTTTCTCCGTTTCTTCATTCAAAATATAGGTTAACTTATTTAATAAATGGTGCGAGTACGGGCGCGGTGCGTTCCCTGTAACAGCCGCCGTTTCGTATTGCGAACAGCGGGGTCAGCGGGGCTTTATTTTTGTCGTGCATAATTATTCGCAATGTGCATAATTATACTAGCGCGCACTTTACCTGTCCCACGCTTTCATTATAACAAAAAAATATTTTCTGTCTAGTGCTAATTTTTGTTTTTGCGAACAACTTTCGATATTTTTCAAGGGATTTGCCCTTCACCCTAATTTGCTATCGCTTTCACAGTTTAAAGCGTAATTATGGCAAAATTGTATTCTTTTTGGAAAGTCCGCTTTATTGCTTTAAAACTTTATCTTGAATAATTATTCCTTTGCGATTTTTTTCGCAATCCCTCTAAGCCTTGAAATTTACTGCCCCGGCGCGCCTTTTTCCGCATCGCGGAATCTGAGGGCCCGGCACCCTTCTCCCGAGCCCGCATTGCGAAACCCGCTTGCGGAGCCCCTCCTCCGGCGCGCGCATCGCAATTTCTTTAAATGCAAAAAATCTATGCCTTAATCAAAGATTAAGCTGCCCTCAAGTCATAAATTCAAAGCAAAAACCGGATAATTTATCAGCGGGACCGGTCTAGATATGACTTGAGCGCAAAAAGTAAAGGTTTAAGTCATATTATGCGGTGTCCAGATTGGCTTGAACCGCAAAAACGCCCTGAAAATATGACTTAACCGGCCAAAAAGGTGCCGTTAAGGCATAGATTTTTTGCAGAGGCTGTCAGTGATTTGCTGCATTTACAACATATTACAGCGGAGGGCGTATTACAAGCAGAAGGGCAGGATTTAGGCCATAAATATGATGCCAATCATCAGATGGATGCCAATAAAACGCATCCTTTGCATCCTATATGCGATAAAAGGCGATTTTGGATGCGGTTTTCATGGTATAAAGTGTCGCGGCTACCAAGATACGCCTGTAATTTCAGGTGTATTTAGGGACGGCTGCCAGGATACTCCAAAATCGCCCTCCGAATCTCCTAATATATGGATAAAAAACGCATCCTAATCCGCGTTTTCGCCAATTTAGGATGCGTTTTCCTTAAATTTTAATATGAACTACAGATTAAAAAATCTATAAAGCATCGTCACGATCTGGCCGCGGGTGGCTGTTCCCTGAGGGCTCAGCATCTTGTTGCCTGTGCCGCCTACGATTTCCTTCATTACGCACCAGTGCATAGCTTCGTCAGCCCAGGAGCTGATCTTGGATGCGTCGCTGTAGTCCAGCAGGAACATCCAGGCTCCTGTAAAGCCCTGGCCCTTGGACTGCGCGTATCTGTAGAGGAAAGATGCCAGCTGCTCTCTGGTCACTGTAGCATCAGGTGCGAACTTGTCTTCGCTGACACCGTTGGTGATGCCGGATGCTACGGCCCATTCGATAGCGTCTTTGTAGTATGCACCTTCAGCCACGTCGCTGAAGTGTCTGTTTGCGGAAGCCCAAGGCTTGCCTGCAGCTCTCCAGAGGAATGTTACCATCTGCGCTCTGGTGCAGCCTGCATTCGGTCCGAATGTAGTCTCGCTGAGACCGCTGGTTACTTCCTTGTTCACTGCCCAAAGTACAGGCTGGAAGAAGTAGTCGCCGGACTTCACATCAGTGAACGGGTTCTTTACTTCTTCGTTAGTGATAACGAATGTGGTCAGGTGGCCGGACTTTACTTTTGCAAACAGCTGTCCCGCCATCTTCACGCAATCTGCGATGAAGCTTTCGATGGCACCATTTTTGCTGATGGAAGCTGCCAGATAAGAGTGGCCTGCCACGAAGTTTCCTTTCAGAGGAATGTACAGCTCGATGTTACTGCCGCCGAAGCTTGTGATGTTCTTACCGCCGGCAGTCATGTTCACTTCCGTGATGCTGGCGCCTGCCAGAACCTCGCTGCTGATGCCGGCTTCTTTTGCCAGGTTTTCAGCACCGCCTGCTGCAGTTGCCGCATCAGCCGGCTTCTTGTTTTCCATGCTGACAACAAGGTCACTGCCGCCTGTCTGCGCTGCGATATTGCCCATGGCATCGGCCGGGATAGTCACATTGCCGCCCTCGGTCTTGATAGCTACATCCACATCAGCCTTGTCCAGCTCTTTTACGGCTGCTGCCGGAATGCCGGCTTCGATGGCGTCAGCGCCATTGGTGCCCTTGATCTCGAGCACTACTTCTTTGTTATCGGCCTTTTCGCCGCCAACCTTTTCGATAGCCTTGGCTACGTCAGCGGCCTTCACCTCTGCGACGGCCTTGCCGTCCTTTACGGTGGCTGTGGCTTCCACGCTCTCAGAAGCAGTGGTGTCGGTAGTCGGAGTCTCGTCGCTCTTCATTCCGGTGTTTCTGGAATCCGTCTTCCAGTTCAGAGTGTAGTACCAGAGGATTTCTTCTCCACCGTTAAGGACGTAATCATTGGCTGAAGTCTGCACGGTAACCCTGTTTACATTGTACATCCAACCGGAGTTTTCTCCTCGGTCAAATTCACCAAGGCCATCGATGCTGGCAATATATGAACCGTTCTTTTCAATGACGCAAGTCTTGCCTGCTTTGTTAAGCACGGTTTTCAGCACATCCATAACCGTTGTCACGCCCGGATTTATAACAATTGACGTTTTCGGCACAACAGTGCTGTTTTCTCCCTGCACCGTTATATTAACTTTTTTAGCTGCATATGGCGTGTCATTGTCAGCATTTACGACAATGTTGAAGGTTTTATCCATTCCATTGAAAGAAACCTTAACTGTCTTGACTCCGACAGTATCCAGAACTGTTCCATCTGCAGGCGTTACACTATAGGAAGTTATAGGCGTTGCAGCCTCTACATTTCCGTTATATACCGGTTTTACCACCATTCCGGTAATATCAAAATTGTCGCCTACATTGTAAGTCGTTTTCGTCGGTTCTGTTACCAAAAGGTCTGTCATGAAGTTAACTTCAGGCCAGTCGGTACATTCGGCTATTGTTGCATCAAAGGCAAAATCATTACCGTTTCCGCCATTTTGAAAATCCTTATAATTCGCCAAGGCTTCCATACCCTGCCAGGATGCATAGGCATTATATGTGGTATCCATATAGCCCAATCTGTTATCTGCGCTTTCGTACATCAGGAGACCTTCCAGAAGAGAATTTCCCCCGTTGTTAAACGTAGCAGCGTCGATTCCGTAAGCAGCTAAAGCGGAAATTACAACAGATGTACTGTTTGAATTAATAATAACGCCACTGCCTGAATCCATCAGGTTTCTGTAATTCGCAATCTCTGCATCCACAAGATTTTTTACCTGCGTGCACAGTGATCCGGAAACCCCATCAACACCTGTTCCGGCTGCATTGTAGTATTTAACCAGCGCCGGAAGCATCATAGCTGAAGTATCCGGGCCATAGGAATTATCTTTTCCCCAACCGGCGCTTCCGCTATATGTAGAAATGACCCTCTGTATTAACTTTGCCCTTGTGCAGTTTGCATTGCTGCTTTCGTAAGGGCCGAGATCCATAAGCATCAGAACATATGGAAGCGAGTAAATATCAATATTGTTCGCATTTTTAAATGCCTTTTTTATTAAATCAATATCTTCTTCACCAATTATGCTCTTCACTTTGGTAGCGTCTATACCTAATTTGGAAAGAGCAATGGCATCCTTTGCAGCACTTCCTGCAGACTGCGCCGGATTCTTTGCATTATACAGAGCATTTTTAATAAAGGTTTCCTTCTCTGTGTCTGAAAGCGCTTTTCCTGCTTTTTCTTTAGCAAGAATCCAATTGCTGGTATAAGTATCTTTTTCTTGACCGCTATAATCAGCGTCTGCTATTCCGTTGATTATTCTGGTTACCGCTGCCGAAACATCCGCAGCACTGGAAGTCTTAACGACATTAAGTTCGTAAACTTCTTTATCTGTATCATTTATTACAGTGAATCTTACCGTTTTCCCACCGGCAGCAAGAGGAACGGCTACTGCACCACCGGTAGTATACGGAAATTCAGCGGAGCTAAGTTCTCCTCCTACATAAATTTCTTTGCCTTCTATTACAGCATCGTCATCAGTTAAAGAAACATCCAGGGTTACATCGTCTTCCGTCGAAACCACTGTAAAGTCTAAATCGTTTGCAAGGAAGAACTTGGCATTCTTTCCGTTAATAGTGAATGTTGCAAGGGATGTGTCTTTTATATTGTAAATGCTTTCACTTACAACAAAATCAGTTATTCTTGAACCGTCATAGCTATAAGAAACTCTCAGGTATGCAGGAACAACACTATCTTTTGCTCCACGAACGATAAATGTACCGGTTTTAGCGGATTTCCCTACATTCTCCCAAATATTGAGTACTACATTACCATTGTTGTCTGTGGTTTTTTCAGAAGAGCTATCTCCCACTACTCCAACTGTTGCAGAATTAACCGGATTAGTTCCTGTTACGTAGGAAAAAGACTTCTGCTTTAATGTAAGCTTAAAACCTGCATATACTCCGTAATCACCATAATCTTCTACTGAAGTATCTTTTGCAAGCAAATTAAAATAGGAGTAGTCTTTTCCCACTATGTATGGGTAGAACTCAACAACATCTCCGTTGTGCACATCATCATAGCTAAGGCCCATTCCCATAGCATGATTTACGGCAGAACACATATAGGTAGCATCATCATATATACTATTCTGGGAAATGCCATAAGCTGTGCTATTAGTTATGTTTAACTTGCCCCTTATAGCAGCTGCAGTAGCACTTTCTGCGTCTACAGCAAGCTGTTCCGGCGTAGGGTCTTCGCCATAGAGAGAATAATATATAGCTTCTACCAATACATGTCCTGTTACAACTGCTGTCGGCGCTGTAAAGCCATCTTCCCCAGGCGACAAGAAAGGCGTCAAATCAAACTTATCAACTGTGAGTTCTTGTCCGATAACAGGATGTTCAATTCCCGTAAAATTCTCTGAACCGTTTATTGTTACATTGATTGTGGCTGAGTCGTCAGCGTAGACTGCGCCTCCCCAGTTTGCGAAGAGGCCACCCGTAAAGGCTGATCCCATCACCAGCGCGAGGACGAGCATTATCGACAATGCACGCTTTGCGCTTCTCTTAACAAAATTCATATTTTGTCTCCTTTCATTTTTGCTTTTATTCCTTCACGGCAACCTGAATTTCGGCTAAGGGTTGCCAAATCGAGTACGAAGAATGGCCGGCAGCCGGGCTCTTTGCCTTTCCGTGTTTTGGGGAAAAGAAAAAAGCCCGGGGTTACTCACCCCAAGGCTGATAAACACAATAACTTTCCATTACATCTCCCATGTAAATCCAAACGTTGTCGCCCATGTCAATCTTTTCATCAAACATAAGATTTGGAATCAAAAGTTTCACCGTTACGCGCTTTCTGCCTTTGAGGGTGCGTCCTTCTGCTGTGGGATGCTCTCTGAAATCCGCGATCTCTTCACGAAGATGGTCGATTCCGGTTTCGTTTGCAAAATTGTCGATGAATTCATTTTCATCGGCATACACTACATTGTCAGGATTTTTAAACCAGTTCACATTCATAACATGCTCCTCCTTTTGCCTCCTTTGGCGGTTTTCCGTCGGTTCGGACCCTGCGGTGGATCCGAACCTTGGAATCGCCGTTTTGGAGTTACTATTTAAAGATAAAAATTGAGATTTTCGTAAATCTTGCGAGCGTGCCATTAAAAAAACTGTATCGACATTCAGCCGATACAGTCCGTTTTTCTGTATTCCAAACAAAAGCGAAGGTATGCATTGCATCCCTTATAAAAGCACCGCCGATAAGCCCGTCGGCTAACTTTCTTCGTCTGATGCAGGTCTTCTGACTCCCGGATCTCTACCCCTTATCAGCCTTCCCGCATAAAATATGCAGTGGCTGCCGGCCGGAATTTCCGACTGACGGCTGTTGATAAAGGACTCCCCGATTACAGCGGCGGGACCGTGCAGGACTTACACCTGCTTCCCTCTTAGTCGCTCAGCTATGCTCCGTTCACGACTTTACAGCCCGGAACTTCTGATGCGAAACACCTGACGCTATTCAGTTTTCACAAGCAAACTATAGCATTTTTCAAGCCGAATGTCAATTGTCAATTTTGCTCCACCAGGCCGTATTTTACCTTGATGCGGTCCAGTTTTTCAAGCATCGGCTCGGCTCCGAACCAGAGGAAAAGGGCTGTTGCAAAAGCGTGCACCAGATCCACCGGGAAGCCTGTCATATAATATGCGATGATGACTTCTTTGTTGATCTCCGGCAGCCATATCAGTGCCGCCGCAGGGTTCATGATGCCGCCGTAGATAATCAGCGCTGCCAGTGCACCGAATACGCAAAGTGATGCCCGGTTTCTGCGCAGCAGTCCCTTTTGATAGAGTACACCCGCCAGATAGCCGATAAGTCCCATGGTGAACATCTGCCAAGGAGTCCACGGGCCCTGGCCGAAGAGCATATTCGAAAGAAGCATGGTGACAGCTCCTACCAAAAATCCGCTTTCGCCGCCAAAGGCCACCGCCGAAACGATAACTATAGCCATGACAGGCTTGAAGCTTGGCAGCATGAAGAATGCTGCGCGGCCTGCGATACCCAGCGCGCAGAGCACGGAGATAACCACCAATTCTCTGGCCTGAGGCTTGCGCCCTTCGAAGACCAGGGCAAAAGGCACCATAATTTCGAAAAGGATCAGTAGGGATATGAAATAATATTTTCTGCTGTCCAGATAATATGCGCCGATGAAAATGGTCAGCGGTATCAAGAGCAGAATGATGACTGCCGCAGCCAGCGTGCGCTTTGGCAGCTTGCGCTTTTCACGCGCCACCTGGAGATGCTGCGCCGGCGCCTTGGATTTTCTGCTGACCGCAAATGCGAAGACCAGGAGCGAAACGATGATGATTGGGTAAAAACCTGCATATCCTCCGACCAGTCCCGAGACTCCGTTTTCTGTCACGATTTCGGAAAGGTCTGTCACTCCCAGCACTTTGACGAAGCTGAAAATAACTGCTGCACCCGAGATAAAGGCCAGAACTTTTCGCCACATAGGCAGTTTCTTTTCTTTAATCTTTTCGTCCGGCTCATCCGGCAGATCTTTGATCTCGGAAAGCTCCGGAAGCGGCGGTACTTCACCGCCACAGCAGGCTATAACATCGCCGGCTGTGACCGCTTTTTCAATATATTTGCGCGCGATGCGGTTGGCAGATGTGGTATAGAAGCTGTTGCCCGAGAAAAATCTTCTCGGCTCGCCTTCCGTTACGATATTTCCGTCAAAGAAGAGCGCGCAACGGTCTGCATATTCGGCGCAAAATTCCACGTCGTGGCTGACCATGAAAATGCTGACGCCTTTGGCCTGCAGGGATTTGATGATCACAGCGAAGCTCTGCTTGAACTCCGCGTCCAGCCCCTTGGTCGGCTCGTCCAAAAGCAGGATATCCGGATCCAGCAGAAGGACCTTCGCCAAAGCCGCTCTCTGCTGCTCGCCGCCCGAAAGATCGTAAGGATGACGGTCCAGCAGTTCCTCCAGTTTGCAGAGAGACACGACTCTCTCCACTTTTTGGTGCTGTCTTTCTTTGGATTCTTTGCTGCCGCGGAAGATTTCGAAAAGATCTTCACGGACAGTCTTTTTCACAAACAAGGTTTTCGGATTTTGAGGCAACACGCCCAGGCTGCCGTTCACTTTCACGCTGCCGCGATAAGGCTGACGGAGTCCGCCGATAATGGACAGCGTGGTGCTCTTGCCGGTGCCGTTTCCGCCCAGCACTGCCAAAAGCTCGCCTTTTTTGAGTTCCAGCGACACGCCCTTCACTACGTCCGGCGCGTCTTTTTCGTATTTGAACCATATACCGTCTACAAGTACGGCAGGAATTTCAGGCTTTTCTGCGGCTGCGTCGATTTCGCCGCCGGCTTCTTCATGGCGCTCGGCGCTTTGCAGGCCGCGCCATGTGCGCGGGGGCGGGAGCTCCTGCAGCGTGTGCGAAGCTGCGAACTCGTCCATCCAGTCCCGCCCCTCGCGCACCGTCAGCGGGCAGAGCCCGCTGACGCCTGCTGCCGCCCAGATCCGCATGGCAGCAGGCATGGCGCGGAACATGCCGTGGCCGCGACCTTGCAGCTGCATCCCCACTTCGCGCGGTGAGCCGGCGGCCACCACGCTGCCGCGTTCCATAAATATCACTTTGTCCGCTACCGGGAACACCTCTTCGAGCCTGTGCTCCGTAAGGATGATCGTCGTTCCCAGCTCGCGGTTTATCTTCGCTACCGTTGCAAGAAAATCCGAAGCCGCAATCGGGTCCAGCTGGCTGGTTGGCTCATCCAGTATCAGTACGCTCGGCTGCAATGCCATGATGGATGCCAGGTTCAAAAGCTGCTTCTGGCCGCCCGAAAGCTCTGCCACATTCTTGTAAAACCAATTTTGAATTCCAAAAAACGAAGCCATCTCGGCCACCCTTGCCCGAATAGCCGGAGTGTCATATCCTAGCGATTCCAGTCCAAAGGCCAGTTCATGCCACACTTTGTCCGTCACAATCTGATTTTCCGGACTCTGCTGCACAAATCCGATTTTCGAAGCCTGGTCACGCTGTGAAATCTCGTCCAAAGCCTGCCCTTCAAAAAGGATCTCGCCTTCTCTTTCCCCGTGCGGCGCCAGTACTGTTTTCAACTGCCTCAGCAATGTGGACTTGCCGCATCCCGACGGTCCCACCAGTACCAGAAATTCGCCCGGTTCCACATCAAAGGACAGATTGTCCAGCACAGGTTTTTCTGCTTCCGGATAATAGAAAGTCAGATTTTTTATCTTAAATGTTTCCATTTTCTGTCCTCCTCTGCATTAAGAATAAGCGGTGTAAAGCAAAGCGCCATATACACCAGCGCCACCGAAATTTTCAGTGGGTCAAACCCCGTGCCCTTCACGGTCGGATAATATCTGAAATACATCCCGCCGCAACCCCAGGCGCAGATGATGAAAAATCCGCAAAATACCAGCCATGCCATCGCCGTCCGGTCGCGCTCGTCAAACCGGTAGATTGAAAAAGCCGTCCTCCCTTCCAGCCCATAGCCTCGGCTCTTCATGGAGTCCGCAGTCTCGATGGCGTCTTCCAGCGCCCAGGTGAGCATGATGGAACATAAGGTGAGAGCTGTCCTCAGCCTTTGAAAAATGCTTCCCGTGGAAATATCCGTGCCCACGCAGCGGTGGGCCTCCGTTACCCCCTTCGTCTGAGCCGTGAATTTCGGTATGAACCGGAGCGCCATCGAAAGTATCAGCGAAAGCGACGGAATGATCCTCCCGAAAAGATAAACAAATTTATCGGAAGTAATCACTTCATTAAAACACGAAAACCAGATCAGCACCGTCGCCAGCATCGTCGCCGAAGCCGCCCCATAGACCATACTTTCCAGCGTCAGCGGATTCCCGCTTGGCAGATAAGTCAATATCGTGGCGCCTTCGTGCGTAAAGGCCGGATTTATGATGATCACCAAAAGCATCATCGGAAGCATGTAGACAAGCGAAAAATGCGCCGCCTTTCGGCCGCGCAAATAGATACTGTAGCAAAACCCTGCTGCCAGTGATATCAAAAGATATACCGGGTGCATGAAGCACATTGAAAACAGCAGCACCAGGGCGAAGTACAGAAAATTTATGAGTGGATGATAAGCAGAAAACGTGTCCCTATTTATCATTTCCTGTCCTTTCTCGCTTTATCCCTTTATTGCTTTATCGCCCTCGCCGGGCGCATCCCATTAAATAATAAATGCCTTACTCAGCATATTGTAGAGCATCTGAGCGATTTCGCCGCGATGGATATAAGTCGTCGGATTTGTGTTCAGATCGCTTTCGTCATAAATTCCTTCGCTATAGCAAAATGCCATCGCATTTTTTGCCCAGTCGGCAATGGTGATATAATCGCTGAACTGCGCCAGTGTATCTCTCATTTTTGTACTGTCCAGATCGGTCTTCATCATACAGATCTTAGCAGCATTTGTAACCATTACTGCCGCTTCCTGACGGGTGATCAGTCCTTCCGGATCGAAAGTGGTAGCGCTTCTGCCGTTAACGATGCCCTTGCCGTTGGCTGCACCGATATATCCCGCATACCATTTGGAAGCAGGAACATCTGTAAATTTGGAAGTAGCCGCAGCTTCAAAACCCAG
>JAEEGL010333676.1_pt1 | contig 12194 bp, 9 predicted proteins | sample 9134231 | NCBI WGS metagenome assembly JAEEGL01 (sample SAMN16246548, study PRJNA631951) | gut metagenome | biome: gut microbiome; feature: rumen; material: fiber-attached | host: Bos | place: Iran: Karaj | collected 2018-10
CTTCCACGGCGGGTGTCCTTCATGATTTTTCCTCCTGCGGTTTCGATGGTTGCCTTGACGGCTTCCCAGATGATCTCGATGATGATGCTTCCACGGCGGGTGTCCTTCATTTCTAGTCTCTAACGAGATGACTTTCGGGGGGCTGGCGATGTCTTTGATGTGTTAGCAAGAACTGTGCCAGATTCTCCCCGTGGGCGGATGCTGATGGACTAAGAAAGCGTGTTGATTATTAGCATTACTCGTGCCAAAAAAACCAGTGCGGGATTCGAAATCAAGACCTCGGTCTTCTGTATTCAACCCCAAAGCAGCATTTCTCTAGCATTACTCGTGCCAAAAAACCAGTGCGGGATTCGAAATCAAGACCTCGGTCTTCTGTATTTACCTCCAAATTAGCATTACTCGTGCCAAAAACCAGTGCGGAATCCGAAATCAAGACCTCGGTCTTCTGTATTCACCCTCAAAGCAGTATTATTTTAGGCTCTACATAGCTTATTTTAAGTCATCTGCCTGATTTGAAACAATTCCTTTGTACTGTTTGTAAGTGCGATTCTGTGTTAAAAAACAAAAAATATGCTATATTAACAAAAAGTTTTTCATCTGCTGTCTTGGAATGATTCCCTCATGCGTTTATAAGCGCGATTCTGCGTTAAAAACGAAATATGCTATTATTGGCAAAAGTTTTTCATCCGCCGTCTTGGGACGATTCCCTTGTGCCGTTTATAAGCGCGATTCTACGTCAAAAAACAAAAAATATGCTATATTAGCAAAAAGTTTTTCATCCGCTGTCTTGGAACGATTCCCTCGTGCTGTTTATAAGCGCGATTCTGCGTTAAAAACGAAATATGCTATTATTGGCAAAAGTTTTTCATCTGCCGTCTTGGAATAATTCCCTTGTGTTGTTTATAAGCGCGATTCTGTGTCAAAAAACAAAAAATATGCTATATTAACAAACGTTTTTACTTTTGACCATTCACTCTTTTCCCAATGGTGTCTTGGCGTATCAATTCCAACGATACTGCGGCGAGTATACGGAACCCTGCTAAAAATGCAAGAGGACATTCAGACGGCGTGCTGACATCCTCAAATCCTTGTACTTTCATTGGGGGCGACAAATCATAGGCTAAAAGCGAAAACAGAAAATCCTACAGCTAAGCGTCTTGCTGGGGCATAAGGGAGCAGCAATTTAGGAAAAGCCACGATGGATAATACAAATAATACAAAAGGAAATAATGTGAAACAATTCTTGGTCACTTGGGTAGGGTTGCCTGAACTTAGTGCTTTTTTTCACTCTAAAGAATTGGAAATAGACGACAAGACTCACGAGTATTTAGGGAATACTCTTGGCACACGTTCAATTTATAAGGAAAAGAGTTTGAATGAGGGTCCTTTTCTCTTTGCATTGAGGAGGTCTCTTTATTCAAAAGCATATCTGTTATGGGGATTTAACATATCGAAAGATGAAAAGGAAAAACTTGAAAAGGCGATTACAAATTATGGGAAACAATATAATAAATCTTTCGAGTGTATAATTGAACCAGTCGAATTTGATGACGCTGAGAGGGATGCGGGTGACTATGAAAGTACAGTATCAAATACGAAAAAGATTTTAGATAAGTACATCGAAGAATTCAAAAAATACTTTTTGCACTTTTCGGTTGCTAGTGGAACCCCTGCTGAAAAAATGGCACTTATTCTCTGGAAAATTACTAATTTCCCTAGTGCTAAGTTATATGATATTAAACGAGATAACAATGAACTTAAAGACTGGTATGCGATAAAACTCCCCGTTGATTATAATGAACTTGCAAAAACCATAGGCAGAACCGCTGAAATGACGGTGTCTGAGTCTGATTGGACTAAAGATATCAAAACCAAGGAAATGCTTGATGCGCTTCATGTGGCAGAGAAGGCAGCTCAACTGGATGCGCCGGTATTACTGTTAGGCAGTAATGGTGTGGGTAAGGAACTTTTTGCTCAATATATCCATGAGCATAGTCCCAGAAAGGGCAAATCTTTTCAATCAGTTAATTGTTCTGTACTATATGGCGATATGGGAAGAAGTGAACTCTTTGGGTATATAAGAGGAGCATTTACTGGTGCTGATAAACCGCACGCTGGTCTTTTGGAGCATGGCAATGGGGGTACGTTATTCTTGGATGAAATAGGTGATTGTCCCCCTGAAATTCAAGCAATGCTTCTTAGGGCTTTGCAACCGAACAAAGGAGAGTCGCGTTCCACACATCACTTTAAACAATTGGGTGCAGAAAACGAAACGATGTCTGACGTGCGGATTATTGCCGCTACGGAAAAGAACATTGAACAGGATGATAGCGGTTTTCGAAAAGCTCTCTTTAATCGTATTGGCACCTTCGTAATCCGCGTCCCTGACCTGGGTGATCGTGACCCTGAAGACATTTGGAAAATTGCTCAAAGCTTACTCCAGAGTGAGAAAAAAGGGAATCAGTTTTCAAGATTCAAAGACAAGGAATTTAGTCCCGAAGTGAAAGATTTTTTAGTTAGCAAACCATGGCCCGGAAATGTTCGTGAGCTTGGCAATGCCATTTTATACGCAATGGCTATGAGTGAAGATAACATAGTCACGATCAAGGATTTCCCACCAAATGCTGGAGAGGAAGAAAAGCCGTCGCCTCCCGCTCCCCGACAACCGATGCCTCAGATGGCGGAATCAGTTATAAATGGACGCCCTTCGGAGGTAATTTTTTATGAGGATTTTAATTTAGATGTTTATCTTGAAAAAGAAACCGTGAAGTATATCCGTGCCGCCGCTAAGAAAACGGGGGGCAATATGAAGCGGGCCGCAGGACTGCTTTTTGGAAAGTCCTCTTCTCGCTCACGGTTGGAAAACATCGTAAAAAAGTATGAAGAAAAGGATAATGAAAAAGAGGAACAAGACAAATATCATTTATCTAGTTTGTTTGTCCATCGCCAACCAAAATCGCCAAATGATAAAATTGGCACAAAAAATGCTTGACTCCTGATGGCTTAACTCGTGAAACAATTTCAATACTGCTCCAAACCATTCGTAAAACCAATGACCAACTGGAAACTCAAACTTAATGCCTTTCATTTTTTGCGGCCATCTGAAAATGTTCCGCAAGCCATAGTCGATTTCGCAACGTCCGCCAATGGCGGTGCGGTGAAGTCTGCCGATGGAGCGGCGGCATTCTTTCATCACCCGCTGGGTGGTAGTAAACTCCCAATCGGGGCAGAGGCCTATGCAGGTGTGGATGCCTGCATTGATGAAATTGGCAAGGATTTGCCGCCGGCCCAGGATAAAAAGCGCTTCTTTTTACGTTGGCGCTTTGCACCTGAACGCATGAAAGGGGAAAACGGTGCCTTGCTTCCCGCCAATTCCGCCTTGCCGGACTATACCATCTGGAACCACCTTGCCATCCAGTCCGCCTTAGCCTCGTGTCTGACCGAGAACAATGAACCCCGTCCCGCCCTAATGCTCCTCCAGCTTGGACCAGTTCAGGATTTCATCGCCCAGTCGCGCTCCACCCGTGATCTTTGGAGTGGCTCCTACATGCTCTCCTGGCTGATGGCGCATGCGATAAAATCCGTCACCGATGAGATTGGCCCAGATGCCATCATCTACCCCCATCTCCGTGGCAATGGTATCTTCGATGCATTATACCGCGATTATTTTTCTGACGAACAGGAAAATAGCACGGATAAATCTTCTTTCCTGCAGCGTCTGGAACTTGCACAAGCTACTGATCAAGAGTTGGATATCTGCCTTTCTCCCACGCTCCCAAACCGTTTCTTGGCATTAGTTCCTGATGAACACGGCGAGGAGCTGGCGAGAAATGCCGCCAAGGCAATCCGTAAGGAACTCCAGAGCATTCGAGAAGACGTCTGGAAATGGATTGAGAAGCATGGGGGTAAGGTGGAGGCCATCGCCAAATATAAAGAACGGTTCGACAATCAGGTCGATGCCTTCCCGCAAATTTCCTGGGCAATTCAGCCTTGGCTATCCAAAGATGAGTGCATGGAGCAATTTGACAAGCTGCCTTGCAATCAGTCCAAAAACAAGGAGACACCCCAATGGCAACTGGAGGAATATCTTAAACATTGTCCCAAGGATGAAAACCCGCAAGGTGCGCTTTGGTCTGCCCATTACCAGTTGCTGGATGCCAAACTGACCGCCCGACGCAATACCCGTGACTTCAAGGCCTGGAATGCCTGTATAAAAGCAAGCGAGCAATGCCCGGGGAAAGATTCTCTTTCTGGAAAAGAGGAAATCATCGGCGGTAATGATTTCTGGGAAGAAATGCAGAAAAATCATACATCCATATTCACGGCATCGTCTCACCGCTATGGGGCGATGAATCTCATCAAGCGTCTTTGGTGCCAGCCTGGTAAGGTGAACTACCTGGGGAAGAAACTTGGAGTAAGTATGAACGCGCTCAATAAGCGTCTCCATTTTGATTCCCTGGAAAAAGTAACCGCCGGTAATCAATACAAGGGAAAGTATGTCGCGGTTCTGGCGATGGACGGCGACGAGATGGGCAAGTGGGTCTCTGGTGTCAAGACCCCTCTCCTTAAAAATCAACTGTCGGCGTCAGGTTCAAATGTCCCTGATGACCTGCATCGACCGCTTTCCCCCGCCTATCATACCCAATTCAGCGAATGCCTTGCGAATTTTGTTCTGCATTTGGCCTCGCCCATCGTCGAGGCCTTCAAAGGGGAATTGATTTACGTTGGTGGCGATGATGTCCTAGCCATGCTTCCAGCGGACCGGGCAATCGGTTGCGCTGAAGCATTGCGGTGTTTCTTCACCGGGAATTCGCCCTCGGCGACCTTGAAGAAATTCCTTGATGAGGAAAAGAAACTTCCCAATCTTGACTCACAGACTGGTTTTGTGACCATGCAGTGCGGGGGAAAACAGCGCATTCTGCCTATTCCCGGACGCAACGCCACTGTTTCAATTGGCTTGGCAATTGGGCATTGCAATGCCCCTCTCCAGATGCTCGTCAAGGAGGCGCAGAATGCCGAACACAGTGCCAAGCACGACTATGGTCGCAACGCCATTGCCTTCTCTATCTACAAACGGTCCGGCGAAATTCTCAAATGGGGGTGTCAATGGGACTCGCCCGCGCTGGAACTGATGGAACGCCAGGCTGAACTGAGCAATAAAGACGAAAGCCATTCACTGTCCGAACGCTTCCCCTATGTGTTGGCTCGGCTTCTTCAAGGCTATGGTCTCCAGCACTATAAAAAGGAAACGAAACCGCTTTTCGAAAATCTTCCGGTGGATGAAATGCGTCCGATTATCGAAAAGGAATTGCGGCGTGCCATCGAACGCCAGGGAAAACAACTTACCCAAGAGGAACGAGAGGATTTACTATCTATTGGCATCGAATGGCTGGAAAAATGTAGCACTCTTGCGGATTTCATCCAGCCTTTCCTGACCGAGACATTCATCAATCGCGAAAACGAAGAATAGGATTTACTTAACATGTCTGTACATCATTTCAAACTTACACCCCGCGACCTACTCTTCCTTCGGGATGCCCGACCCATGGAGGCATCCGATGTTGGGCTAGGTGCCAATTGGCCGCGACCCGATCAGCTTTGGAACTCCTGCATCAATTCTTTCCGTTACCATTGGCCACAACCGCAAGATTGGGAAGGTGTTGCTACTGCCGGAATGGCGAACGCCTCAAATCAGGAATCTGCAAAACGCTTCGTGGCTTTGAAGACGATCGGACCATTTCCAATGGGACCAGATGGGCAGGTCTATTTCCCCTGCCCGTTGGATCTTTCTCCTTTGGGAGAAGAAGGAGAAAAGTCTCAACTGGCTCCTATGACCTTGGTTGATGCCAGCAGAACCGATCGGCCCGCTCCTTTGAAAATGGCTTTCATGGCCAAGTCTGCCGGAAAACAGACTCCCCCGCAGTGGCTCTCGAAGGATGAATACGAAAAATACTTGGCGGGGGAGGTTTTTCAGTATTGTAAGGTTGATCTATTTGAAAAGGAACAAATGATTGGAACGGCGATTAATTCCTTCACAGGAGTTGCCAAGGATAGTAGGTTATACCGGGCGCAATATCTTCGTCTCCAAAACGATGTCTCCCTGGTCTTCCAGGCATCCTGTGATATCAAACCCTGCGGGAATGACCAATGCATAGATGTTTTTGCCAAATTCCAGGAAGATGGGGGGGACACGCTCATCTTCGGTGGCCAGCAGGGGGTTGTGAAACTTGTTGAAATGGAACAACCTTGGCAGCTGCCGACGGCGAAAGTGCCCGAAAAGTGGCCGGACAAGCCTCGGCTACGCTGGACATTGCTGACACCCGCGATCTTTCAGGCAATCCCCGCCAACCAGGAGAAAAATGTCCCAGCCCATTCTGGAGGATGGCTGCCGACTTGGGTTCGTGCTGAAGACGGGCAAGTGATGCTCAAGGCTGGTGCCCAGAAACTGGATAATCAGGTCGGATTATCTCGCAAGAAACGCCGCGAGCAAAGCAGTGGGCGGTTGCCGATGATAAAGGCGAAGTTGGTAGCGGCACGCATCGGTAAGCCAGAGTTTTTCTCTGGATGGGATCTTCAGAAGGGGGGTGCCAAACCCACCGTTGCCGCCGTGCCGGCCGGCTCCGCCTACATCTTCGACTGCGAGTCTCCAAACGATGCTCACAACCTCTGGCAGGCCCTCCATCTCCGGTTGCGTTCTGGCGTTTTTGGCGAAAAGGGCTTCGGCTTTGGCGTGTGCTCGATACTTCATAAATGACAAAAACAACTAACCAAAACAAGGATTAAAAACATGGAAAAACTTCTCTTTTCCCTTTTCACCGTTTCTCCCATGCATGTTGGCGCCGGCTCCTCCGTGGGAGTTGTGGATCTGCCGATTATCCGCGAACACCACACCGGCTACCCCGTTATCCCTGGCTCTTCCCTCAAGGGTGTCCTCGCAGACCTCTGGAGAGATCAATTGAAAGAGGATGGCAGTCGTATGCCACAAAGCGAATTGTACAAGCTCTTTGGTTCAGATGATGCCACTGACGCGGGTGCCGGGCGCCTCCTGCTTGGAGAAGCCAAGCTGCTTGCCTTCCCGGTACGCTCTGCCAAGGGCGGTTTTGCCTGGCTGACCTGTCCGCTCGCCTTGGGGCGGTTCAAGCGCGACTGGGCTGCTCAATTGCCCGAGCCTGACCAGCTTGGTGAGTCAGAATGCTTTGCGCCGGAAAAGCTGAAACTTGATGCTGAAGTGGTACTTGAAGAATATCAGCTGACTTGCAAGGGCGTGGTGAAGCCTGAAATCATTGAACAGCTGAAAAAGATCTCGACGGATGAATTGTGGCAGAACGAATTGGCGAATCATCTTGTGGTGGTGGATGATGAAATGTTCCGGTTCTATGTTGAGAACACCTGCGAAATCGCCCAGCATGTGAAAATCGATCCGTATAAAAGGACTGCGAAGAAGGGAGGGTTTTTCTGCCAGGAAAATCTCCCGTCCGAGACGATGTTCTATACTGTCATTTATGACGGCAAGCGCATGCCTGATAGCGAGTTGAATGCTTTCGGTGCTTTTAAAGATAAGCTTAAGGCAAACAATTGGTTTATCCAGGTGGGGGCAGACATTACCACTGGTCTTGGCTGGTGCCGCACTACTGTCTGCGAAGCGGAACAAAAGTAAGGAGGACATACAATGATAAAGAATCTCGAACAAATCAGGGCAAAAAATGCACTGGACGCAACTGCCAAAAAGATATTCCAAGGGCAGGAAGGCGGGGAAGTCGCCGAGAAAGTCCCTGCCCAGATCATCACCAACGGCTTTCTGGGGGCTTTGGCCTTTGCCATTGACAAAAAAAATCGCAAGAAGAATGAGGAGAAGAGCAAAGATGCACCGCCGAGTAATGATGAGGGTGAAGGCTATAGCATGGTATTCAAGGAGATCATGAAGCATCTTGGCGAATTGAAATTGTGTAAGGAAACGGAAAACATTGAAGTCTTTGCAAGGGAAATGTGCAATGTGTCCTCTGACAAACTCCGTGCCGTGACAGCAGAGGCCATGGCCTACCTTTCCTATTTCCGGCGGTTTGCCAAAAAGGCAAAAGCAGAAGATTAACTGGGAGTTTCTATGGCTACGAATTATACTACTACCGAAAGAATACGGGAAATCCTCGGCGACGACTATGCCAAATGCGACAATCCCTCCCTGCGATTGAACAAATTTGGCAAGCTGGACAAGGAAGACAAGGAAACTCGTGCCGCGGAACTGAGGGCCGTGGTCAAGTGTTTTGGAGAGAAAGGTAGAACGCAACGTCATTTCGCCCCTCAGGTTTCTCAGATGGTTGATGTCTTCGCCGAACTCAAGGCAAAGCTTTTTGTAAATCTCACCGGAGGACTCCAGGAGAATTCCGGGCTTTGCCTGCACCCCTTCTTTGGCTATCCGTACCTGCCGGGCAGCGCGGTCAAGGGAGGTGCCCATCACGCAGCTTGGCAGGAATGGCAGGACGAGGCGGACGCCGACAAAAAGAAAGCCATTGCCAAACGCATCGCGGAGGTCTTTGGCTTCCCTACCGGAGAAAAGGTGCTGGACGGTTTTATCGAGGCTGAATATCCTGAATACAAAGAACAGATTGTTGCCGGAAAAGTCATCTTCTTCGCCGCCGTCCCCGATGTGCCTGAACACCCCGCCAAATTAGCCATGGACATCGTCACCGGCCATCATTCCAAGTACTACCAAGGGACCAAAGACATCGCCACCGATGACGAAGACCCGATTCCATTGGTGATTCTCGCTGTTGACAAAGGGTGTTATTTCTGTTTTCGGCTTGCACCCTGTCCACTGCCCGAGGCATCGGCAACAGACATGGAAGAAAACTTGAAATCCGCCAGAACATGGCTTTCCAAGTCAATGAGCGAATGGGGAATGGGGGCCAAGACCGCCGCCGGCTATGGCTGGTTCAAAGATGTCACGGAAAAATACCTTGAATATCAGGAAACTCTAAGGAAAAAACAAGAGGATCAAGCTAAAGCACAGCAAGACCGTGAAAACGAGGCCAGACGTGCTGAGGAGAGAAAGAAACAAAAGGAACGGATGGACACTCTGTCTCCGGAGGAACGCGCATTTGAGGAAATGTGCGATAATTATCCTGATACTGAAAAACTTAAAGGTGGGTTGGAATATCTCGTTTCCAAAAAATGCACATGGTCAGACATGGAGAAAAAGGCATTCATTCGGATGGTCAGCGAGAAATTCCATGACTATTGGATTAACACCTTGAAGCCCTTGATCAATGCGAAGCCGAGAAGGGAAGAACAGAGACTCAAGCAACTCGCAATTGAACTTGATAATACGGATCGCAAACTACATGGCAAGGAGGGCCGACTCCTGAAATGAACCCAATCGAAGGCAAACTTCAATTCATTACCCACTGCTTCTGTGCTGGTGCAGACCAAAAGACGGCCGAACTACGCGCCGCCTCCATCCGGGGGGAATTGCGCTGGTGGTTCCGCGTTTTGGGAGGATGGCAAGGGGATGAACGTCCACTTCGTGACCAGGAACTGGAACTCTTTGGCGGCCTTGAGGCCACTGGTGAAAAGAAGCCCCATGCCTCCAAGTTCATCGTGCGTATCACCGACGAACAGGTCAAGAAAGATTGTAAGAATGCCGAAGAGCTGGGGGCAACTCCTAATAATGCAATGGGATATCTGTTGTTCCCTTTGAGACCCGAGAAAGATCCTCAAACGAAACAAATAGTTAACCCCAATCGTCGAGGGTTTATTTCCCCTGGAGGAGTTTTTACCCTTCGCCTGACTCCCTGCGGACTTGCCAGAGAGCCTTGGGAATCCCGTTTGAAGGCATTGGTGACCATCTTTGGCGAATTGGGGGCTTTGGGCTTTAGAGCCCGTCGATGTATGGGTGCCATGACCTTCGTTGATTCTACGCGTCCTATGGGCCTCCGAGAGGCACTGAATCTCTTTAAAACAAGCAACTCGATGTGCATCAAGTATTTGGAAAAACAAAGAGATGCGGGTGAGTGCGTGAATAAACTCGGTAGCTTCTTGAAAGGCTGGCGCTCATTCGGTCCTAAAGATCATCGGAATGAAGATGGTCCGGGCTTTAGTTATGCTAAAAAAGACCATGATGCCGGATTGCTCAACGCTGGTGATACTACCACCTATCGACCAGCCTTGGGCTTGCCGATTATCCAGCAATACTCTAAAGATAACAACAGCCGGAAAAATGATTGGTCCAAGTCCAAGTCGGAAAACGACAAAGACAAGCGTTTCGCTTCTCCTGTGCTGCTACGGCCGTATCGAGACTCTGCCAATGAGTTTTACCCTTTGGTGATTTTCGTGGATGAGCGGAAATGGCAGAAGGGGGATGTTGTGTATATTCGACGAGTCAAGTGTGAAAGAGACGGCCGCGCATTTCCAGTCAGTTTGGGCTTATATGAGGCAATGAAAAATGACCCAGATCTTAAAGACTTCTCCTTCTCCTGAAACTCCTTCCGATACCATTCTCATCGGCAATAGTTTCCCATTGCCGCTCATTCGCCGACCGGTGTTGATCACACCAATCGACAAGGAGTGCTTTGAGGAACTGATTGCCGGACGGCGGGTGGTTTCTTTTTGGGGGCATGCGAATACGCTGGCGGTGGCGCAGGCGTGGTGTGGCCTGGATTTGGCTCCTGCTACGGAAAGACCGCCACTTCGTCTCTCGGCAGAGGGCTACCCAGAACTGTATGGAGTAGCTTACCGTGAATGTCTGGTGCTTTCGCCAAACTACCGCCCGGATTTCCGCCCGCTGCCCGGCCAAGAGGTCACTCCAGAGGACTTTCTGGGCTGGCAAATGCTTTATCTGAAGTGGGAATAATCAACAGATTTGTCTGTTGCAGATTCACAGTGTTTCAATTTCAAGGAGTGTTTCATGGCAACCATTCTCATCAGCACAATCGGCCGTGCCACCAAAGAGGCGGGTGGCCGATACCGCCAATTGACCTATCGTTTCCCCACGCAATTTAGTCATGCGGGCAGTTTCTTCATGTTCGCGTTGAATGAATACCTGAAGCAGGAGAAGTGTAAGCCGGACCGCATTGTCGTCTTGGGGACTTCTTCGTCCATGTGGGATGCGCTTCTGGAAATGACGGATTTGGAGGATGAGAATCTTTTGGATGCATTCACCCGGGAGGAAGGCAATTTTTCCCAAGACACCCTTGACCGTCTCGGCCAAAGCTTGACGGAGAAAATCGGGCAGGAGATGGTCTGCAAGTTGATTCCCCATGGCGAGGATCCGCAAGAGCAGATGAAGATTCTCCAGGCAATCGCCGACTCCGTTCCCAAAAAGGCGAATGTAATTTTGGATGTCACGCATGGTTTCCGTCATCTTCCCATGATGCAACTAATGGCTGCCTTCTATCTTACGCAAACCAAGATGATTAAAATACAAGACATCTATTATGGTGCGGCTGAAATGAAACGCAAGGAAAATGGGCTGGAATATGCGGAAGTCATCCGGCTGGATTTTATCAAGGAGATGTGGAAATGGATGCAGGCTTTGCCATTGGCGCAGGATGCCGGACGTTATGAGGGGGTAGCGGAATTGATGGGAAAGGAGTCGCCGAAATTCTCAAAGGCAATCAGGAGTCTAAGTTTTGACTTGCAATTGAATCAGATAACCAGCGCAAGTAAATCTGCGAAGGAGGCTGCCTGCCAGCTTGCCACCCGTTTCCAAAATCCAATGTCCGAACTATATCGGAAAGAAATTCAAAACACTCTTCAGTGGGACAGAAATCACGAGGACTATGTTTATTGGCAATTGCACTATGCTTCTCATGCTCTCAAAAAGAAGAATTATGCACATTGCCTCATCCTGCTGAACGAGGCGATAACCACGATGCAAATTGCCAATCCCGGAAAACAGCAGGATGTTCAATCGCGCACGATTGCTCGAAAGGCGCTGAATCGTCAGTGGAGTGGCGATGAAAAAAGTATCCTTGCCATGCTCCGTAATTGTGTCGGGCATGGCCAGCCACCGGAAAACTTGAACTTGAATAGTAATTATGGGAAAAAGGTGAGTCGTTTGCTACATCATCCAGACGAACTCGTTAATTTTCTCGAAGGTATGATAGCACATCTGAAATCTGAACTTTCGGACTAAATGCCTACTCTGTATCTTGATGGCAAGAATCGAGAGGCGCGCCTTGGGGAGCGCCGGGTCAACA
>JAEEGL013017075.1_pt1 | contig 12194 bp, 15 predicted proteins | sample 9134231 | NCBI WGS metagenome assembly JAEEGL01 (sample SAMN16246548, study PRJNA631951) | gut metagenome | biome: gut microbiome; feature: rumen; material: fiber-attached | host: Bos | place: Iran: Karaj | collected 2018-10
CCGGCTCATAACCGGGCGGTCGTAGGTTCGAGTCCTACAAGATCCACCATTTAATGCGAGTGTGGCGAAATTGGCAGACGCGCTAGACTTAGGATCTAGTGGTTCATCCGTGGGGGTTCAAGTCCCTTCACTCGCACCATTCGAATATAAATAGGCATCTGCCTATTTTTTTATTATAATCGCCTGGTTATGAAAAAAAGAGATTAACATCTCTTTTCTCTTTTTTCATGCATATCCATTTTCTTTTGTATGTATGGTATTATAATACTTGCGATATCTTCATCTATATCCTTCATATGTTCTTGAATATAATCTAATGATAGTTTAGCAACTTCAGCTCTTGTTTCTTCTTTAAACTTTCTCATTATATTCATCGCGCTATTAAATGTTAAACTAATTATATAAGCTTTCTCACCATCAACATAATATGAATATTCTTCTAGAGCTCCAGAATTAATACAATTTTTAAAAGCTAAAGATAAATCGACCTTATTGATACGATATATACTAGTCCAAGTGCTATGTTCAAAAGAAGCTAAATGTTCCTCTTTAAGATTTTTTAATAATTCTTTATATTCATCACGTTGTTTATAATTATACATAGTATTTTCTAATTTACTTCTACATATAGTATCGCTATATCCTTGAATCTTAAGTACTGCAAGAAATAGCGCTAAAAACTCTTTGGAAGTTAAACCTTTTTCTTTTTTCATACTTTGCTCCTCTCAAAATTACGCATATTATAACACATTCTTATATATATATCAATTTAACAATTGATTTTTTTCCTCTAAATCATTATAATAGTTGCCATAGGTTGGTGAAATATGTTTGACTTAGATAAAATAGAACAAGAATGGAAATCACTTAATTTAAAATTAAGTGAAGAACAAATAATAGATATATACCGATCAGAAGGCGCTACTTTAAGTGAATACAATAAAGTACTAGACGAGTTTATGGTTAATAAACCTTTCACAAGACCTGATAGTGCAGAAAATCGTTTACTTAACGCTATTTTCAACGATTTACCGAAGCTACCTCAAATTAAAGTAAACACAACAGATGAAGAGTTTGAACGTAATTGGGATGAATACTGTTATAAATATTTAAAGCATTCTATCGAAAACTATGATGAGGGTTGGGACTATCCTGAAATTGAATATAGTGATGAAGAAAAAATAGAGATTTGTATTGAATGTGCTAGAGAAGAATTAAAAGAAAAAAGAAAAGCTTATGATGAAGAAAGACAATATATTATATTTCAAAATGAATACAATAAACTTAAAAAAGAAGCTAAAAAACATTTAAGTGTAGAAAATCAAAAGAAAGTTGTTACCGGAAGTTTAGATATTGTATTTAGTGAAACAAGACGTTGGTATGAAAGACTTGATAAAAAAATGCCACTAGAAAAAATATATTATATATGTCTTGAAACGTTAATGTGGGCAGTAAAACGTCTGTCGCACAATGAAAAGCCTACATTTAGTTTTTATATTATAAAATGTATTGAAAATAGAATGAATCTATATTCACAACACATTACAGAAAAAAAAGAAGAGATTTGTTTAAAACCTTCAGATATAAATTATATTAAGAATAAAGCTACATACACTCATGATTTCACTAGTTACATAAGTAATAATGAATTTATGAGAATATATCATGCAGCACTTAGTAAATTAGATCCTATTGAGTATCAAGTAATGAGTTTATATTATGATTCAAATGGATATCATATACTAACATATGAAGAAATTAGTGAAATTACTGGACTTGATATAAATAAAGTACGTAATGCGAAAAAGCGTGCTATAGAAAAGCTAAGAAAATATGCAAGTATTCTTGTACGTAAATTAGAACTAGAATCTACATTAAAAAGTGATTTAACCATACGTATTAAAAATAAAAAACTACATTAATGTAGTTTTATTTTTGTATCATATTTAATAAATTTATTTTAAACATATCTTTTTCTGCATGTTCTTTAGATACCATTACGCCTTTATAAGTAACAAGTTCAGATGCATGACCTTCACCAAGTATTCCAAGTGGTTCAAATTTATCTAACATTACAGTTTTTTCATTTTCATATACTATATAATATAATTTTATATCTCCGTGAACTTTAGAGAACATTGCGTCTGTTGGAAGTTTTAATTCATATGTTGTTGTACCTTTTTCTTTATCTTCTGCGATTACTTTACCTAAGAAATTACCTTCTTTTAAAGCAGGATAATACTCAAAGTATAGTTTTTTGTATGCTAACATGTTATATTTTTTTATTGATCTTTCAAGTTTTCTAAATTCATTTTCGTTAACATAATCAAAAATATATGTATCTCTCATAGTTCACCTACTTTCTCTATTTTACTATATTAATATTAACACATACCCTATTCTTTGTCAAACAAAACAGAGTTATATTTTATTATTTTACACATAAGAAAGAAGTGTATGTAAACACTTCTTTAGTTTGTAACTCCTGTTAATTTATAACCTTGATTTAATAATTTAGTATCGTTCTTACTTTCACTCCATGCATATGTTGTTGAAGTTTCATAAGTAATTGTTTGATAACTATATTCAGTTACTTTTCTAATTCCTTGTTTTGGAACTTGTACATTAACATAATTAATTACTGTTTTATATTCTGGTTCTTGTCCAACTTTAACAGATACTACAGAATATATAGGTTCTTTAACAACTTCTTCCCAAGTATATAGTTTTGTTGTTGGATTATACTTAATATTTCTATATGTTTTACCACAACAGTTTGTTGGAATTGCAGTACTTTCTCCAGGAGTTATTTTATCATAAGAACCTGTTTGAATTTTTCTATCTTCAAATATATCTTTATATCCTACGAATACTTTTTCTTCTTTTGGTTCTTTTCCTGGTTCATAGTATGTATAATTCTCATCTACTATTCTTGTTTGAACATTTCTAGTTTTTGTTTGAGTAACGGCTTGTCTTTGCCAAGCTGACCAATTAGATCTAGATTTTTCTTTTTCAACAGTTAAAGCATATTGATATTTTGTTACCTTAGTAGGTTGTACATTACATGATTTATTATATGTAGCTTGATCTACTACTTTACCGTTTGCATCATAGTATTTACCACCTACAGTTTGACATTTATATGTTACTGTTGGTTGTGATTGACCATTATTTGAATCTATAACGTTTACTGTAATAGTAGCTGTTTTATTACCATCTATTGTTGTTACTGTAACAGTTGTTGTACCTTTTTTAATACCTTTTATTGTTCTATTACTTATAGTAGCAATACTTGAATCATTACTTTTCCAAATAACGTTTGTATTTGTAGCATTGCTTGGAATTACAGTTGCAGATACTTTAATAGTTTCTCCTACTTTTAAAGTTACTGAACTATGAGATGCAGTAATACCTGTTACTGATACTTTACCAGTTGGATTTACTACAACTGTTTGATTATTATTGTTATTATTGTTATTATTGTTATTATTGTTATTATTGTTATTGTTGTTATTATTGTTATTATTTGTTGTATTGTTTGTTGTATTGTTTGTTGTGTTGTTTGTTGTATTGTTTGTTACATTTGTTTTTCCATTATTATTTTGTGTATTTGTATTACATGTGTTGTTTGTACAAGAACTATAATCATCTAAGTTAACAATTATATAATCTTCTTGTGTACCACAACTTAAATTTACTTTTAATTTATATCCATCTTGTTCTTTTTTTACTTCTGTATAAGATTTATCCTTATTACATTCTTTACCATTTTTATCTTTTACTGTTAATATTAAGTGTTTATCATACATTTCCTTTAATGTCATTTTTTTAGTTTCATTAACATTTTTAGGTAATTTATCTTGTGTATAATATCCTCTTGCGACATCTTTCATTCTGTTTAAGTTATTTGTAAATATTTCATCATAAATAACTTGATTTTTCTTATTATCTATAGCATTTGTGCCACAATTTTTCTTAAATTCCCATCTTGTTGGAAATAAGAATAACATTAAAAGTATAAATAAAATAAGTAATAATAATGTTAGGAAAAAACTTCTAAAAGAAAATGATTCTTTTCTTTCATTGTACATAAAACATACCCCCTCGTTTTATATAGCGTCTATAATAACATTTTTATGTATCTTTGTCAAGTTAATAAAAAAGATAACCTGTTGGGTTATCTATGATATTCTACCTAAGAAATATTTCTTTTTACCACGTCTTACAACTACTATTTCATTACCTATAGCAACACTACCATTTATAATCATGTTTTCATCAGTAACTATGGTACCATTTATACTAATTGCATTACCAGTTAAGAATTCTCTTGCTTCTCTTCTAGATGATGCGATACCATTATTCACAAGCATATCTATAAGTGTTATACCATTTTCTACTTTAAAATTAGGTACACCTTTAAAACATATTTCTATCTCTTCTTTAGATAATCCTTCTAGGTTACCACTAAATAATACTTCACTCATTTTAAGTGCTTTTTCATATTCAGAAGATCCGTGTAAATCTGTAATAAATTCTTTTGCAAGTGCTTTTTGAGCAATTCTAAGTTCTGGTTGTTCATTATGTTTATTCATTACATCTTCTATTTCTTCTTTTGTTAGGAATGTAAATACTTTTAAATACTCTTCTACTTTAGAATCATCAGTATTAATTAAGTATTGATATATTTCGTAAGAAGATGTTTTGTTTATATCAAGCCATAAAGCGTTTCCTTCACTCTTACCAAATTTATTTCCTTGAGCATCTAATATAAGTGGCATAGTAAATGCGTTTACTTGTTTACCTAATTTCTTTTGAATTAAATCTACACCAGTAGTTATATTTCCCCATTGGTCAGATCCAGCACATTCAAGTGTTACACCTTTAGTTTCATATAGGTATAAATAATCATATCCTTGCATTAATGTATAAGCGAATTCAGCAAATGTTATACCTGTTTCAAGTCTTCTATTTATTATATCTTTTGCAAGCATATAATTAACATTTATATATTTACCAGTATCTCTTAAAAAATCTATCCAAGATATATTTTTAAACCAATCATAGTTATTTACTATTTCTACATTACCATTAAATATACCTTCTACTTGATTCTTTATACCTTCAATATTCTTTTCTATTACTTCTTTTTTTATTATTTCTCTTTCTGCAGTAGGACGTGGATCCCCAATAAGTCCAGTTGCGCCACCTACAAGAAGTACTGGATGATGTCCTGCACGAGCTAGTCTTTTCGCAGTAATAAGTGATGAATAATGACCAACATGAAGGCTATCAGCAGTTGGATCTGTTCCCCAGTAAAAACTAATAGGTTCTCCATCTAATACTTTCTTTAAATCTTCTGAAGCAACATCTTTAATAAGACCTCTCCATTTTAAATCTTCATATAAACTCATAAATACCTCCTAATATTCACTATTTAATCTATCAAATACAATTTGTTGTTTTTTTATAATTGCATCTATTATTTCTTTCTTACTTAATTCTAATTTATATGCGATACCAAGTACATTTTTAAACATACTATCTATTAATTCTTCACTTATATTATTCATAATATCTGTTGCCATAATATAAGTATCATTTATTAATGTCATTAAATTGCAATCTATGTCATTTAATTCATATTCTTTTATTTCTTTATTTATAACGTGTAAAAATGTCATAAGCATTTTTAATACATCAGCAAGTTCATCAAGTACTTGTTCTTTATTTGGCTTTTTTATAGACCAATATTTAAAACATTTTGTTTCATTAATAAATTCGCCTAGTTCTACTAAAAGCTCTATACAATTTTTATTAAATACTTCACCGCTACCTATATCTCCATAACGACTAGAAAACATATCATCTATTGAACTTTCAGTAATATATACTTCTTTAAACATAATTAATCCTCATGACAGTGACAATGATCCCCACAATCACAATCATCATCACAATGGCATTCACTAAATATTTTAACGCCATTACTTGTTCCAATACGAGTAGCTCCTGCATTAATCATATTTTCCATATCTTCCATTGTTTTGATTCCACCACTAGCTTTTATCTCTAGTAATTCACTTTTATGTTCATTAATTAATTCTACATCTTCTACTTTAGCTCCATATTCACTAAAACCAGTTGATGTTTTAATAAAGTTAACAAATGTTTCATTACATATTTCTGTCATTTTAATTATTTCATCTTTAGTAAGTAAACATGTCTCAATTATAACTTTAAGTACTTTACCATCTATTGCATCTCTTATTTCTTCTATTTCGTCTTTTACATAGTCATAATCTTTATTTTTTAAAGCAGAAATATTTATTACCATATCTATTTCATCTGCGCCATTTTCAACTGCATTTATTGCTTCAAATACTTTAGTTTCTTTAGTAGATTCTCCACTAGGAAATCCTATTACTGTACATACTTCTACATTGCTATTTTTAAGTAATTTTTTAGCGAGTGTTACATAATATGGATATACACAAACAGATGCGAAATTGTATTCTATTGCTTCATTACATAGTTTTTCTATATCTTTTAGAGTTGCAGTATTCTTTAAATTAGTATGATCTATATATTTATTTAATTCCATTATAACATCTCCTTTAATTCAGTAATATTTCTTATTACTTTAAATCCATCTTCTTTTATATCTTTATTTGTAATAAGTATTGCTTTCATACCTAGTTTAAGTGCAGGATATATATCCTTATTTAAACTATCACCTATCATTATACATTCACTTTTATTTTCTATTATATCAAATGAACCTTCAAATGGTTTTAGTATGTGTTCATCTCCGCCAGTTACTTTTTTAAAGTACTTATATATACCAGCGCCTTTTAATCTTTCTATTTGTGTTTTAGTAAACCAGTTAGTTAAACATATTAGTTCATATTTAGTACTTAAATATTCAATAGTATCAATTAAATCTTTATCGTATTCAAAACATTTACATTGTTCTTCTATTAATAAATCTATAAATTCTATTGGTAAATTAGTATTACATCTTTCATTTAATAGTTTTAAAAAGTCTTCACGTGTATAAATAGTATGTGTATCTTCATATTCGTCTACTACATCATTTAATTTATTTATTGTTTCTTCATCATAATCTAAATTTAATCGTTTTAATGCATTATTAAATGTATATATATATTCATCTTTCCATTCTATTAATGTATTATCTAGATCAAATACTAAACGCTTTATCATATTTCCTCCAAAAAAAATACTAGTATAATTTAGGGACGAGTTATCGCGGTACCACCCTAATTCATAATAGTATTATGCTCTTTAAACTATATAGCGTTACCTATTAAACTCACAATGTGTAACTTATTATTAATTTCTCCTATTTTCACCAACCATAGAATCTCTACATTTCAAATTAATAATAAAATCATTGATCACCGTTTCTAAATTAATTATAACATATTTATATTATTTTTAATACCCTAATTTTTTTATAATATTAATTGCTTCATCTTTATTTTTAATATCTGTATCTATATATATACAAGTATTATCTATACAAGATATAAACATATATTTTTCATCCGTAGAAAGTATATATTTATTACTAGATTCTTTATATTCATCATATTTAGTTTTATAAGCTTCTATTACATCTTTATTATAATCATAAAAAGCCTTTGTATTATCACTATCACTCATTATATAGAATTCTACATTTATATTTTTTCTAGCTAAATATGCTTCTTTAATATAACTATAACTTTTAAATTGATCTTTAATAGATATAACATAATATCCATTATCTCTCATTAAAGTTTTAAACTTATTTATAGATATACCTTTTTTAGAACATCCTAAAGAAAGTATTAATAAACATATTATAATTATTTTTTTCATATTATCACCATACTAAAAAATGAAGAATTATTTTTCTTCATCGTTTTTAATTATTTCTTTACCTTTATAAGATCCGCATGCCATACATACTCTATGTGGTCTCATTTCTGCACCACATTTTGGGCATTTTACAGTAGCGTTTTCAGTAATCTTATAATGTGTTCTTCTTTTTCTACCTCTAGTGTTACTAACTTTTCTAAATGGTACTGCCATTTATCTCACCTCACTATCATCAATGTAATCCATAAGTTCACTTAGTGGACTTTTATTTTCTTCCTCATAAGTTGTAAAAGACCACCCATCACCCTTTTGGTTATAGTCAGATTCTTTTACGTCTTTTGATACAACTCGCATTGGAATTTCCATTAATATATTTTCCCATATAATTGGTAAAATATCAATACTATTTTGAAAATTTGTTGAAAAATTCCCTATTTCTTCAGTTAATTCTTCTAATTCTCCGCTTATTTCTATATTAAATGGATAATCTACAGGTTTTAATGTTATCGCACATGGAAGTACCATAATTCCATCTACAGTAACATTAAGTTCAATATTACCTAAACTATTTTTAAATAATTCGCCATTTATTTTAACATTATCTAGTTTAAGTAAATCTGTTCCGTCAAGTTCTTGTTTACTAAAAGAATATGTCTCATTTATTGAAATTGTCTTATCTATATTGTTATTCAATCTAGTTAAGTCATAATTCATATTAATCACCTGCCTAAACATTATATATTGTTTTTTAAAAAATTGCAATATTTTTATAAAATGTGTTATATTAATAGCGGTGATTCGAATGAATATAGGTATTATTGCAGAGTATAACCCATTTCACTACGGGCATTTATATCAAATAAACAAAATAAAAGAAATGTATCCTGATTCAACTATTACTGTAGTTATGTCTGGTTGGGTAACGGAACGTGGAGATTTAAGTTTAATAGATAAGTTTAAAAAATGCGATATTGCACTTCATTATGGCGTTGATCTTGTTGTTGAACTTCCATATAAGTTTATTCAAAGTGGAGATTACTTTGCTAAAGGAGCAATAGAAATATTAAATAAACTTGGTTGTAATTATATTGTATTTGGTAGTGAATCTAACGATTTAGAAAAATTAATTACTTTAGCAAGTACACAAATAAATAATAAAAAATTTGATAAACTTGTTAAAAATTATATGAATTCTGACATGAATTACCCTACTGCTTTAAATAAAGCACTCTTAGATACATGTGGTACTTCTGTTAGTGAACCTAATGATATACTAGGTGTTTGTTACTTAAAAGAAATAATAAAGAATAAATATAATATAGATCCTATACTTATAAAACGTTATAGCAATTATAATTCTAAAGAAATCGAAGGTAAAATAACTAGTGCGACTAGTATAAGAGAATTACTAAAAAATAAAAAGCGTATTAAAAAATATGTACCTAAATATGCATATAGATATTTAAAAGATGTACTATTTATTGATGATTATTTTGATTATATTAAATATAAAATAATAAGTACTGATATTTCAATATATCAAGGTATTGATGAGAATATTAAAAATCGTATAATGAACTCTATTAATGAATCTAATAGTTTAGATGAACTAATTAATTTAGTTAAATCTAAAAAAACTACATATAATAAAATAAAAAGAATTCTTACATATATATTACTTGATATTAAAAAAAATAATAATTTTGATTTAGAATATATACGTGTTTTAGGATTTAATAATAAAGGTAAAAATATATTAAACGAAATAAAGAAAAATATAGATATACCACTTCTTACTAAATACGATCCTAAGTATTTAAATAATGATTTAAAAATTACTAATATACTATCTTTAAATAAAAAAATAAAAGATAAAAAAACTTTTATAGAAAAAGAATATAAAGAAAAGACAATTATTTATTAATTGTCTTATTTTTTGTTTTCATAGCAGAAAATTATATTCTTTAAGAACATTGCATCTTCAATATTTTTTATACCATTTTCACCAGTTACAAGATTGCATTTATCAGATATTTTTTTATAGTTTATATCACCTATTATTTTATTTTTTTCAAGTGATATACCTGCATCTATAAGATACATATCTTTATTTAGCCATTCTTCTTTTATAGTATCTTTCACATCCGCACTACTTATTACAATATCCGCATTTTTAACAAAATATTCTAAATTTTCAGAATTATAACTTACTACTGAAACATCAAGATTACTATTAAGTAATATATTTAATACTGATCTAATAGTCATTTTATTATTGTAAATTATAACTATTTTTTTATTTATTAAATCTATTTCATCTAAATATGACATAATAGATAAAGCATGAATAGGTGTTATTGTTTTTCTACCACTTATTAATCTACCTATATTTATATCTGTTTGTCCGTTAATATCCTTACTATTTATAATTGTGTTTACTAATCTTTTTTCATTATATTTTTCTGGAATTGGAAATTGAACCATAATTCCATCAACATAGTCATCATTATTTAATTCTTTTATCTTATTTATTATAGTAAGTTCAGGCGTTGTATCTTCATATTTATAATGTCTAAAATATATTCCCGTTTTATTACAAGAGTCTTCTCTTTCCTTAGTTATTAAGTTATTTAAAGGATCCTCTCCTATTTCTATAACGGCAACAGATGGTCTTATAATACAACCTTTAATTTTTTGCTTTATTTCTTCTTCTATTTGTTGTTTGATTTCTATATCATTCATTAGAATCACTCCATACTCTTATGTTTACACCTTAATTATACCAAATTCACAACTCCGCTTGTCAACACTTACCTATATATTCGTGTTAAGTTTACACAATTGCATGTAAAATAAAAAAGATAGTAAAAACTATCTTAAATTAGTTAATTTGTTATAACATATATCAAATTTTTCTATAAAAGTATTAATTTCTTCTTTTGTAGTTATACTTGATATGCTTATTCTTATACTAGATTTAGCTAAATCTAAGTCATTCGTTAAAGCATATACTGCTTCTGATATAGCTTTATTGGAAGAGCAAGCACTCTTAGTTGATATATAGATTTCATATTCTTCAAGTGCGTGTAACATAGTTTCTGGTTTTACCCCTCTTATACTTATATTTAAAATATGCGGTATTGAATAATCGTTACTATTTATTACTACTTTATCATATTTTGATAAACTAGTTTTTAAATAACTATTTAATTCTTTAACTTTATTATAATTACTTTCTATATCGTTTAAAGAAAGACGAAGTGCTTTTGCTAATGATACTATTAGTGGTAGACATGGTGTACCACTTCTATATATAGTTGTACTACTACCACCACTAATAATTGGTTTTAATTCTATATTATCTTTTTTTACTAATGCCCCTATTCCTTTTATACCAAAAAATTTATGAGCGGAAAAACTTACTAAATCAGCATTATCTAAGTTAATTTTAACTTTTCCTATTGCTTGTGTTGCATCTGTATGAAATATACATCTTGGATATTTTTTAACAATAGCAGCTATTTCATCTATCGGTTGTAATAGTCCTATCTCGCTATTTACAGTACATATACTAACAAGTATAGTATCATTTGTTATTAATCTCTTTAAATCTTCTAAATCGACAATACCACTCTTATCTAATTTAACATAATCTATTATATATCCTAATTCTTCTAATTGCTTAAGTGGCCCATATATTGATGAATGTTCCAGTTTTGTAGTAATAATATGTTTTCCACGCGTTTTATACATGTTACAAACACCTAGTATTGCTAAATTATTTGACTCTGTAGAACCACTTGTATATATGATTTTACTGTTTTTTAAATTTAATAAATCGCTTATTTGTAGTGTAGCACTATCTATTAAGTTTTTAGCTTCTACGCCTAATTTGTGTAATGAATTAGGATTACCTATATAATCATTTGAGCATTTAATAAATGTATCTAATACTCCACTATTTGGTTTAGTTGTAGCACTATAATCTAAATAAATCATATAAATCACCAAAACAATTATAACATAAAATTAAAAAAAAGAAGAGAAATCTCTTCTATAAGTATGCTCCTATTATAATAGCAAGCAATATATATAAAACTATTATTATTACAAAACTATTTTGTCCTCTGTTACAACTTACTGTTTTATTATTTTCACAAGATTGATTCATTTAATCACCTCCTAAATATATGCGCCTAGTATGATAATTAAAAGTATAAATAATACTAAAACTATTGCTGCACCTGATACACCAGAATTACAACACATATATAACACCCTCCTTTTTATCTTTTCAAAGTATTTTA
>JAEEGL013099891.1_pt1 | contig 12194 bp, 7 predicted proteins | sample 9134231 | NCBI WGS metagenome assembly JAEEGL01 (sample SAMN16246548, study PRJNA631951) | gut metagenome | biome: gut microbiome; feature: rumen; material: fiber-attached | host: Bos | place: Iran: Karaj | collected 2018-10
ACAACGAATTATACGAATTACACGAATTATACTAATTGGAATTGATTGCTCGAATTATACGAATCATAATTGCCGCGCGAATGACGGCGCAGCCACTCCCCTCCCCTTGCAGGGAGGGAGCTGCTGCGCACCCCGATGTCGAAAGTTCGTTGTTCTATCAGAAGGCTTAGTCAGTGCGGGTGGTGCTAAAAAAAGTAAATATTGCCGTAGTTACAAGAATTCTGTGTAACTTTGCACACCGATTATATATATAAAGATTGTTGAATCAATGAATCTGACAAGCATAGCAAGGAACCTCTTTGCGCAGCGGTGGCATCAGCTGGAGCGCTATGACCGCGAGGCCGAGACCCTGCAGCGCGACGTGCTGCGGCATCTGCTCAGCGAGGCTTCCGACACCGAGGTGGGCCGCCAGTGCCTCTTTTCCTCCACCCGCAGTTACGACGACTTCGTCCGCCATACCCCCATATCCGATTACGACGACCTGAAAGAGCGCATCGACCGCATGCGCCACGGGGAGTCCGACGTGCTCTGGAAGGGCCGCGTGAAGTGGTATGCCAAATCCAGCGGCACCACCAACGACAAGTCGAAGTTCATTCCCGTCTCGCCCGACGGTCTGCGCCGCCTGCACTATCGTGGCGGCACTGACACGGTGGCCATCTACCTGCGCAACCGGCCCGACAGCCGCCTCTTCGACGGGCGCGGCCTCATTCTCGGTGGCAGTCATCAGCCCAACTACAGTCTGCCCGGCTCGCTGGTGGGCGACCTCAGTGCCATCCTCATTGAGAACATCAACCCGCTGGTCAACCTCATTCGCGTGCCGCAGAAGGAGACGGCCCTGCTGCAGGACTTTGAGCTCAAGCGCGACCGCATCGCGCAGGAGACCGTCGGCAAGAACGTCACCAACCTCTCCGGCGTGCCCTCATGGATGCTCTCTGTGCTCCATCGCGTGATGGAGGTCAGCGGCAAGCAGCATCTTGAGGAGGTGTGGCCCAACCTGGAGGTCTTCTTCCACGGCGGTGTGGCCTTTACGCCCTATCGCGAACAGTATCAGCGGCTTATCACCTCGCCGCGCATGCAGTATATGGAGACCTATAACGCCAGTGAGGGTTTCTTCGGCATACAGGACGACCCAGCCGACGCGTCGATGCTGCTCATGGTGGACTACGATGTGTTCTATGAGTTTGAGGACATGTCGACGGGCACGATAGTGCCGCTCTGGGGCGTGGAGCGCGGCCGTAACTACGCCATGATTATCTCCACGTCGTGCGGTCTGTGGCGCTACAGGATAGGCGACACCGTGCGCTTCACGTCGACAAACCCCTATAAGTTCGTCATCTCCGGCCGCACCAAGAGTTTCATCAATGCCTTCGGCGAGGAGCTCGTCGTCGACAATGCCGACCACGGCCTGGCCTACGCCTGTCAGGTGACGGGTGCCGAGGTGAGCGACTACACGGCAGCCCCGGTCTTCATGGACGCTGAGGGCAAGTGCCGTCACCAGTGGCTCATCGAGTTTGTGCAGCCGCCCAAAGACCTCGCCCAGTTTGCCGATGTGCTCGACCGTAAGCTGCAGGAGCTGAACAGCGACTACGAGGCCAAGCGCTTCAAGAACATCACGCTGCAGCCCCTGGAGGTCATCGTGGCCCGCCCCGGTCTGTTCAACGACTGGCTCAAGGCCCACGGCAAGCTCGGCGGCCAGCATAAGGTGCCCCGCCTGAGTAATAACCGGGAGATAATCGAACAGCTGTTAGGAGGCCAATAGGCCCACCCCCGACCCCTCCCCAAGGGAGGGGGGAGTATATAGACCAAGCCTACCATTAAACAATTATATGAATAATCCGCTGAAAACCAAGCACACGCAACTATCTAAGCCCCTCCCTTGGGGAGGGGTTTGGGGTGGGCTCTTCCCTTGGGGAGGGGTTTGGGGTGGGCGCTTGTTTGGGCGCTTGTTTGGCCTCCTCTTAGGCCTTCTCCTATTGTCCTCCTGTGCCCGCATGGGCAACCCGGACGGCGGATGGTATGACGACACGCCGCCGAGCGTGGTGAGCGCCTCGCCGGCGGATAGGGCCACGGGTGTGACGGCGCGCCGCGTGGTCATTAACTTCAATGAATTCATCAAGATAGAGGATGCCCAGAACAAGGTCATCGTCTCGCCGCCACAACTTGAGATGGCCGAAATCAAGGCATCCGGCAAGCGTATCATCGTGGAACTGAAGGACTCGCTGAAGCCTAACACCACCTATACGGTCGACTTCAGCGATGCCATCACGGACAACAACGAGGGCAACCCCATGGGCAACTATACCTACAGCTTCTCCACGGGCGACCATATCGACACGCTCGAGGTGTCAGGCTATTGTCTCAACGCCGAGGACCTGGAGCCCATCAAGGGCATGCTCGTAGGACTCTACGAAGTCAACGACACGTGCGACAGCCTGTTCCGGAAGAAACCCTTCATGCGCGTCTCGCGCACCAACGGCAGCGGACAGTTCACCATCAAAGGCGTGGCCCCCGGTGAATATGTGGCTTATGCCTTGCAGGACGCCGACGGCGACTATGTCTTCTCGCAGAAAAGCGAGATTATAGGCTACCTGCCCACCGACACCATCCGGCCCACATGGAAGCCGGACGTCAGGCAGGACACCCTCTGGCGCGACTCGCTCCACATCAACACGATTCTGCGCCGCTCATACACCCACTTCCTGCCCGACGAGGTGACCCTGCTCTGCTATCAGCACCTGCAGACCGACCGCTCGCTGCTCAAGCTCGAACGTACCGAGGCGCAGAAGTTCTCGCTCTTCTTCACCTACGGCAGCGACTCGCTGCCCGTCATCGAAGGGCTCAATTTCCAGAGCGACTCGGCCTTCGTCATCGAAGCCTCCGAGCGGCGCGACACCGTCACCTACTGGCTGCGCGATACGACGCTCGTCAATCAGGACACGCTCCGCTTTGCCATGACCTACCTTATGACCGACACGCTCGGACAGCTGGTCAGTCAGACCGACACCCTGGAGGCGCTGGCCAAGACCAGCTATGAGCGGCGCATGAAGGAGCTGCGGAAGGAACGCGAGAAGTGGGAGAAGGAGCAGGAGAAAAAGAAGAAGCGCGACCAGCCCTACGACACCGTGATGCCCATGAAGCCGCTGATGCCGAAGCTGAGTGTCAGCGGACAGATGGACCCCCTGCAGCAGCTGTTCATCACCATGCCAGAGCCGCTGACGGTCTGCGACACGTCGGCCGTCCACCTGTATGTCATGGTCGACTCACTCTGGTATCGCATGCCGCATGAGGTGCGCCAGACGGCACCCCTGCAATATCTGGTTGAGGCCGACTGGCAGCCCGCCACGGAGTATAGCTTCGAGATTGATTCGGCCGCGTTCTGTGGACTCTACGGACTGGTGAACAACCCCGTCAAGCAGAGCATCAAGGTGAAGAGCGAGGACGAATACAGCCGCCTCGATGTCGCCGTGGGGCCGATGCCCCCGACGGCAGACTCGCTGTCCGTCATCGTCGTGCAACTGAGGGACGGTGGCGACAAGCTGCAGCGTGAGGCCGTGGCCGACGACAAGGGGGTGGCACGCTTCCGCTTCGTCAAGCCGGGCACGTACTACCTGCGGGCATACGTCGACCTGAACGGCAACGGCCATTGGGACACCGGCGACTACGACCAGGGCCGCCAGCCGGAGCCTGTCTATTACTTCTCGGAGGAGGTGGAGTGTAAGGCGAAGTGGGATGTCAGCCGACGCTGGGATTTCAACGCCACACCGCGCCATAAGCAGAAACCCGTCAAAATCACCAAGCAGAAGCCCGAAAAGGCCCGACAGCAGAAGAACCGCAACATCGAGCGGGCGCGACAGCTCGGCATCGAATACCTCGGCGGCGCTTCGCGCTTAGTGAAGAGTTCTAAAAGTGAGAAGCGTTTAAGGGAAGAGTGAAGAGTAATCAACTCCTAAAACAGAATGATTATGAAGAAAAGGAATAAGATGAGAATGATGAGCAGACGGCTGATGGTGCTCGCAGCATTGTTCACGATGCATTGTGCGCTATTCGTCAGTCCCGCCGGGGCCCAGTGCGGCATCGAGAATACCGCCTTCCAGGACGGCGAAGTGCTCAACTATAACCTCTATTTCAACTGGAGGTTCGTATGGGTGAAGGTGGGGTCGGCCTCGATGACCACCTCGCTGTCGAAGTTCGGCGGCCAGGACGCCTTCCGCACCAGCCTGACCACGCGCGGCAACAAGACGCTCGACGGCGTCTTCACCATGCGCGACACGCTGCTATCCTTCTGCAGGGCCAGCGACCTGACGCCCCTCTATCACCGCAAGGGCGCCCTGGAAGGCAAGCGCTACTACGTCGACGAGCTGTGGTACACCTATCCTAACAAACACTGTCATCTGCGCATGCACCGCATCGACGCCGACGGCGAGGTGCACTGGCGCGACAAGGAGTACACTGAATGTATCTACGACATGATGAGCATCTTCCTCCGCGCCCGCAATTTCGACGCTTCGAAGATGCAGAAAGGCGACGTCATCCCGATGCCCATCAGTGATGCACGCCGCCTGTCGAACTCTTGGCTGAAATATCGTGGTAAGGAGACCTTCAAGGTGAGCGACACGAAGGAGAAGTTCCGTTGCCTTGTTTTCTCGTTTATTGAGCACGAGGACAACAAGAACCACGAGTTGATACGCTTCTACGTGACCGACGACCAGAACCACATCCCCGTGCGGCTTGACCTGCACCTCTCATTCGGCTCCGCCAAGGTGTTCCTTCGCAACTATCAGGGAATCCGCAATGAGATGACCTCCAAGATTAACTGACCAGGGAAATCAGCCTGTGTTCCAGGCCAATTTCCTTAAACTGACCTCACCGCTGCGCGTTGATTTCGCGCAGCAGTCGGTCGGCATGTCCCCATTTATCCATCATAAACAGGACGTAGCGCATGTCTACGCCGATGCAGCGGGCCAGCTTCGAGTCGAAGAAGATGTCGGAGGAGAGCGAGTCCCAGTTGCCGTCGAAGGCCAGCCCGATGAGGCGGTTGCGTGCGTCGAACATCGGTGAGCCCGAGTTGCCGCCCGTGATGTCGTTTGTCGTCAGGAAGCACAGCGGCATCTCGCCGGCGCTCTGCATCAGGGGAATCATCTCAGTCTCCACCTTGTAGTCTTCGATGGAATCAGCCTTTTTCATCTTCTCCACGATGCTCGGCGCCTTGGTCTGCCATCCCGAGGGCTGTCCGCCGAGGTTGTATTCCTTCACCTGGCCATAGCTCATGCGGAGCGTGAAGTTGGCGTCGCTGTAGTGCGGCTGGTCCTGCTCCATGCGCAGCTTGGCGGCACAGAGGTAGTGCTCCTGTTGGTCGATGGAATCGCTGATTTCCTCGATGGCAGAGCGCATGTCGGCCATATACGTCGTCAGACTGAGGCCATAGCGCACGCCAAGGTCCTTCAAGAACGACTTCTTGTTCACGTAGATGCGCTTGCCCTTCTGCAAGAGCATCGACCGGCTGTAGAGGGCGTCGGCAAACGCCTGGCAGTCGCCGCCGAACTCCGCGTCGATGATTTCGGTAAAGAAGTCGGGCAGCTGGTCGGCAGGCACCTGTTGGCGGAAGTTGCGCAACAGGGTGCCGAGCGTCTCGCGGTCGGTGTCATAGTCCCAGGTGCCGCTGTTGTCGTCGAACGTCACGTACTGTCGCTTGCCCTTTCCCTTCGGGCTCATGCCGTTGTGTACGCGCATGGCTCGAGTCGACAGTTCGTCGGTGCGGCGGAAGGTCTCGATGAAGTTCATGTAGCGCCGCATCACCGGCATGCGGCCGTCGTGATAGAGTGCTGCGAGCTTCGTGAAGTCCAGCTTGTCCTGAAGGAAGCCCGTCTTCCTCTGCCACGTCCGCAGCGCCGTCTCGAAGTGCTGCTTCTCCTTAATCAGTCCGATGGAATCGATACATTTGTTCATGCCGATGGAGTTTTTCCAGTAGTTGCTGGACTGCGCATACTTCGAGTCGTACTTGATGCGCACGGCCTCCGAGCCGTCCATGTGGCGTTTCATCACCTGCTGCTTCACACCGCGCACCTGTGCACGGATGGCGTTTTGCAGATAGCGTTCCTCGATGCCCATGCTCGACAGGTAGCGGCTGGTGGAGCCGGGGTAGCCCATCGTCATCGAGAACGAGCCCTCGCCGTAGCCCGCCAGCGACACCTGTGCCCAGTGCTCGGGGTGGTAGGGCACGTTGTCCTTGGAATATTCGGCGGGGCCGTTCGTCTCAGGGTCGGCATAGATGCGGAAGACCGAGAAGTCGCACGTCTGTCGCGGCCACATCCAGTTGTCCGTCTCGCCGCCGAACTTACCCATCGACTTCGGAATCGTGAAGACCAGTCGCAGGTCGGTGAAGTCGCGATATGTCGTGGCGTAGTATCGGTTGCGCTCGTAGAATGCCTTCAGTTCCAGGCGCAGCGTCTTGTCCTTAGCCTTCACTTCCTTCGACATCACATTCTCGATGGAATCGAGGAAAACCGCACGCCGTTCCGCCGTCATCTCCTCCAGGCCCTGAGCCATCAGTTCCTCGGTGACGTCCTTCTGCTCGACCATGAACGAGACGAACATGTTCTTGTTGGGCAGCTCCTCCTCGAACGTCTTGGCGTAGAATCCGTTCAGCATGTAGTCGTGTTCCACCGTGGAGTGCGAGCGTATGGCCTCGAAGCCGCAGTGGTGGTTGGTGAAGACCAGTCCGTCGGGCGAGACGACCACGCCCGAGCAGTAGCCCGAGAAGTTGACCACCGACTTCATGACGGCGTCGTCGGCCTGATAGAGTTTCTCGTAGGGCAGTTCGTAGCCGTAGCCCTTCATCTGTTCGTAGATGGCCTTCGGCAGGTCGTAGAGTGTCCACATACCCTCATCGGCAGAAGCCGTGAGCGCGGTTGCCAGGGTTGCAAGTGTGATAATTGTCTTTTTCATCTTGTATTTAATTTATGATTAGCCTGATAATCAAAACTCTGCAAAATTAAGCAAAAAAAACGAAACGCGCAAAGATTCTTGCCGATATAACGAGATTTTTATATTATCTTTGCACACCATCGTCAGCGAACTGACTTCGCTAAACAGACAGCAATGAGAACGCACGAGACCCGTCGGCGCCGCTTGTCGGCCTTGTTCCTGTTGGCAACGTTTGTGCCAATGGTGTTGCTGTCGTCCCTGCATTTCCATGAATCTTCCTCATCGGCACAGGCTGCCTGCAACGCCTGTGTCAGCCATCATTGTGGCGGTCATCTGGAACAGTTCGGGGGTGGGGCAGTGCACGACTGCGTCCTTTGTCAGGCCCTTTCGCTAACCTTCGTTGCGGCCGCCGTTGCCACGGTCTTTGTTCTTGCTCAGGTGCGCCCTCTGCGTCGTGCAGAGTGCATCCTCAGTCCGATTCTCCAGATTCGTGGCATCAATGGTCTGCGGGCACCGCCGTTAAGGGTAAAGTGAAGAGTGAAAAGTCTTTTAAGTGAATAGTGAAGAGTGAAAAATTTGCTACCGCTCTTCTATTTATTCTTGTTTTATCAGCTTATTTTATATGAAACAACTCAGACAATTATATATTGTGCTGACGCTGTTGTGCGTCGGCACGTCCCTGACGGCCGCGCCATTGGCCCGGAAGACCACCCTCCGGGGACACGTCAGCGACGCAGCCTCGGGCGAAGCCGTCATCGGGGCCAGCATCTATTTCCCGCAACTGAAGGAGGGCACGCTCAGTGATGCCTCCGGCAACTACCGCTTCGACGCGCTGCCCGCCATCCGCACCACGGTGCAGGTGAGCTATGTGGGTCACCACACCATTATTGAAACCATCGACCTGCGTAGCGTTCAGACCCTCGACTTCCAGTTGCATGAGAACAACGCCATGCTCGACGAGGTGGTGGTCACGGGCCTGACGGGCTCCTCGTTGGCAGCCCGCTCTCCGTCGCCCGTCAGCGTGGTCAGTCCGCAGGAACTCCTGCTGACGCCCTCAACCAATATCATCGACGCCGTGGCGCATCAGCCGGGCGTCGACCAGCTCACAACGGGCACCGGAATCTCGAAACCCGTCATCCGCGGCCTTGGTTATAACCGTATCGTTGTGGTCAACGACGGCCTCCGTCAGGAAGGTCAGCAGTGGGGCGACGAGCACGGCATTGAGGTCGATGCCCAAAGTGTTCATTCGGTCGAGATTTTGAAAGGTCCGGCCTCGCTCCTGTATGGCTCCGACGCCCTGGCCGGTGTGCTCGTCATGCACGAGGAGCCCGTCATGCCGCAGGGTAAGATGGCGGCCTCCGTGGGCGGTGAGTATCAGTCGAACCAGCACCTGTGGGACTATACCGCAAACTTTGCCGGAAATCGCGGGGGCCTGGTGTGGAACTGGCGCTGGAGCGAGAAAGACGCCGGCGAATACGAGAACCGGCGCGATGGCCGCGTCAGCGGGTCGCAGTTGCATGAGCAGGCCCTGACCGGTATGCTCGGCCTGAACCGCGCCTGGGGCTACAGTCACGTGAAGCTGTCGGCCTATCATCTGAAGCCTGGTCTCATCGAGGGCGCCCGCGATGCGGCCACCGGCCGACTCGAGCCCTCGGATGCCTATCAGCAGATTTATCATTACAAGGCCGTGCTCGACAACTCCTTCCTGCTTGGCGACGGCACGCTGAAGACCCTCGTGGGCTATCAGCAGAACCGCCGCAAGGAGTTTGAGGCTGAAGCGGGCGAGGCCCCCGAGGTGGCGCTCGACTTCCGCTTGCACACCGTGAACTACGACGCGCATTATCTCTACCGGTCCGGACAGCGCTGGTCGGTGGCTGCCGGCATACAGGGCATGTGGCAGCGGTCGGAAAATCTGGGCGACGAGTTCCTTATCCCTGCCTACCGTCTGTTCGATGCCGGACTCTTTGCCTCAGCAAACTACGAACTCAACCGGCTGACGCTCAGCGGCGGCCTGCGCTACGACCGCCGCTGGCTGCACAGCTATGCCCTTGTGGACGACGGTGCGCCGCGCTTCCGTGATTTCCGTCGCAGCTTCTCCGGTCTGACGGGCTCCTTAGGCGCCATCTATAACCTGAGCGGGCGGGCCAACGTGCGCTTCAATATCTCGCGCGGCTTCCGTGCGCCGAACCTCAGCGAACTGGGTTCCAACGGCACCCATGAGGGCACTTTCCGCTATGAACTGGGCAACAGCCGGCTGTCGTCGGAGAAGAGCTGGCAGGCCGACCTCGGCGCCGACTACAGCACGGCCGTCGTGTCAGCCCAGCTGTCGTTCTTCGCCAGCGACATCAGCGACTTCGTCTATCTGCGCCGTCTGTCGCCCCTGACTGACCGCTACGAATATCAGTCGGGCCACGCCCGTCTGTGGGGCGGTGAGGCCGTGGTCGATGTGCATCCCCTGGAGCCGTTGCACTATGAGAACAGTTTCTCGTATGTCAACGCCCGCCAGCTGCACCAGTCGGCCGACGCCCGCTGGCTGCCCTTCACGCCGGCACCGCGCTGGACGAGCACGCTGCGCTACGACATCGTGCGCGACGGTCGCCGACTGCTCAACAACACCTTCGCCGCCGCCACGCTGACCTGCTATCTCCGCCAGAGTCATGCCCACACGGCCAACGACACCGAGACGGCCACGCCCTCCTATACGCTCGTCGACCTCTCCGCCGGTAGCGACGTGCAGCATCGCGGGCGCCGCCTCTGCACCCTGCTGTTCTCCGTGCAGAACCTCCTGGACCGCGCCTACACGTCGCACCTCAGTCGGTTGAAGTATGCCGAGGACGGCCCCATCTGCGGCATGGGGCGCAACGTCATCCTCAAGGTGCAGGTGCCCATCACGCTTTAGTCGGAAAAAAGTTTACAATCGGAAGGTCTCCATACGTAAAGTACCGCTTTTCACCTCGAAAAGCGGTACTTTACGTATGGAAAAGCGGCACTTTACTTGTCGAAAAACGGTGCTTTTCTTTCCCCTAAATCTTAAAGCGTTGGGAATCAACGGTATAAGCTATAGCAGGGAGCGATTCGGAATTTATTTTACAAATTCGCCTGCTCCCGGCGGGGCATTCATGGCAAAATCACGGCATGTTGTGCGGTTCTTTCGGCGTGCAGGTCACTTACTCTGTCGCCGGCCGAAAAATTTCCCAACGACGGGCAGATTAGCCAAGGGCAGGTCCTTCTTGACGATATAGGCCAGGAAGATGACGACGTAGACGGTGTTGACCGCCAGCTGGGCCCATAGCGGCAGATGGCGGGCGCCGCCGAGCATCAGCACCGTCAGGACGAGGGTCAGCGCGGCGTAGCAGGCGATGTCCTTCAGCGGATAGTCAACCCTGTAATAGTGCTGGCCGATGAAATAAGACAGCAGCATCGACACGGCGTAAGCCGCGAAACCGGCCCATGCGCAGGCCATATAGCTGAAGCGGGGGATGAGGAGCACGTCGACCGTGATGAGCACCACGGCGCCGATGCCCGAGAAGTAGGCCCCCCAGATGGTGCGGTCGGTGAGCTTATACCAGAAGGAGAGATTGAAGAACACGCCGAACATAATCTCCGCAGCCATGACGATGGGCACCACGCGCAGGCCCTCCCAGTAGCTGCGGCCGATGATGAACTTCAGGACGTCCAGATAGCCCATGACGCAGAGGAAGGCCAGCAGCGTGAAGATGAGGTAGAACTTCATCGCCTGGGCGTAGGTCTCGCGGTTGTCACGGTCTTTCGCCTTGCCGAAGACGAACGGCTCGTAGGCGAAGCGGAAGGCCTGCGTTATCATCACCATAATCATTGCTATCTTGATGCAGGCGCCGTAGATGCCGAGCTGGGTGCGGGCCTCCTCGATGCTGCCGTCATAGAGATAGGGGAACAGAATCTGCGAGGCGGCCTGGTTCAGCTGTCCGGCCACGCCCATGACGAGTAGCGGCCACGTATAGCCGAGCATGCGGCGACAGGCAGCGCGGTCGAAGCCGAAGCGGAAGCCGCGCAGTTCCTGCCAGAGCAGCAGCAGGGTGCATAGCGTGCAGATGAGGTTGATATAGAAGACGTAGGCCACGTCGGGCGTGAACGCGTCGTCGTAGATGCCGAAAAGATTCCATTGCAGCTTGGGCAGCACGATGAGGTAGAGCACGTTGAGCGTGATGTTCAGCAGGATATTGATAATCTTCAGGGCAGCGAACTTCACTGGCTTGTGCTGGTAGCGCAGATAGGCAAAGGGAATGGCCATGAAGGCGTCGATGGCGACGGTTGTGTACATCACGGCGACGTACTCCGGATGGTCGGCATAGCCGATGGCGCCGGCGATGGGCTGCAGCAGCAGGAGCACCGCGACGATGGACAGCAGCGACGTCGTGGCCAGCATGCGCAGCGTGGTGGAGTAGATGCGTTCTGGCTGTTCCCCTTCGCGGTTCATGAAGCGGAAGAAGGTGGTCTCCATGCCGAAGGTGAGCAGGATGACGAGGATGGAGACGTAGGCGTAGACATTGGTGATGACGCCGTATTCTCCGCCCGAGGCGGCGAAGCGTGCTGTCTGGATGGGCACCAGCAGGTAGTTGATGAAGCGGGCAACGATGCTCGAGAGGCCGTAGATGGCGGTGTCCTTGGCCAGGGATTTCAGGTTGGGCATTTTTTTTGATGGGGTTTTGGGGCGGGATGTCGTTATAACGTTATTTCGGGATTTCGGTATTCCGAGGCGGGTCGTTATTCCGTTATTCCGTTATTCCGGGATTCCGGGGATGCGTCGTTATTCCGGGATTCCGGGATTTCGTTATTCCGAGGCGGGTCGTTATTCCGGGATTCCGGGATTCCGTTATTCCGACAAATCTTAACCAAAGAACATATAAGCAATTGCTATGGCGGAGATGATTCCGGCCAAATCAGCCAGCAGACCGCAGGCGACGGCGTGACGCGTGTAGCGGATGCCGACGGAGCCGAAGTAGACGGCTAATATATAAAAGGTGGTGTCGGTGCTGCCCTGGAAGATACAGCTCAGACGCCCGACGAACGAGTCGGCGCCGTAGGTGGTCATCGCGTCGACCATCATGCCGCGCGCGCCGCTCCCAGAGAGAGGCTTCATCAGGGCGGTGGGCAGAGCCGCCACGAAGTCGGTGTCGAAGCCGACGGCCTCCACACACCAGGCGATGCCGCCGATGAGGGCATCCATCGCTCCCGAGGCGCGAAAAACGCCGATTCCAACGACTGATTTCATGCTTCATCAGCATGTTTTC
>JAEEGL013109656.1_pt1 | contig 12194 bp, 11 predicted proteins | sample 9134231 | NCBI WGS metagenome assembly JAEEGL01 (sample SAMN16246548, study PRJNA631951) | gut metagenome | biome: gut microbiome; feature: rumen; material: fiber-attached | host: Bos | place: Iran: Karaj | collected 2018-10
CGGTATCGGGAGATATGTTTGGAGATATTGTTGAGCAGGATTATTAAAAATGAAATTCGCCTAAAGTGATAGATGCCATATTTTAATTCGTAACCCCAAAAAAACAAGTAATTAATGGAGAGGGCATTAATTATCTTCATATTGTCGCACATATCGAAGAGAGTGTGTGTTTATTGTTTCCCCTCATAAATTTTATTGTCAAAGGGTGCACCTTCAAACGGGCACCGGAATAGGAGGAAAAGATGGCAACAGATGAAAGATTTAAGATTCAGAATCCAGAAAATCAGAAGTGGTTTAAGGAGCACAAAGATGCAGTCGTTGAGGTAACAGGAGTCTTAGGATATTGTAGGAACATGACCAAGAAACTTGAAGGCGATGAGCTTAAGGCTGATATTGAAAACCAGAAGAATGTTCTTCACAGAAAGCAGCCTAATCGTGACGAGCGTTACACATTCCAGTTAAAGGAAGCAAAGGTTAAGGTTGCTGTGGATGGCAAGCCTAATCCAATGGAATGCATCATTAATAGTCGTCGTTTTGAGTCTGCTGGTGTTGAAGGCAAATGTCTTACCATTGAAAAAAACGGAAAAAAACCGTTCATGTTTGGTGTTAGACAGCCTAATGGTCGTATCAAGCAGATTAAGCTTGATGGAAAGTCAGTTCTTTCTGATCAGCCTGTAACAGTACAGTTTGGTATCTTTGCATACAACGATGGCGAAGATTTCTCAATCGGTGCCGATGCAGTTGTATTCGATAAGCAGCCTGAGTTATACGTTCCTGGTAATGCTTTTAAGGAAACTTATGAGAAGAGAGGCTGGGACCTTGAAGACGATGATGAGACTGCTGGTGACACTACTGACTCGTCTGGATTTGAGAGTGCGTCTGAGGAAGATGCTTCGACATTCGATGATAATACTACAGCTTCGAATGAAGACGATGGTTCTGTTTGGAACTAATTCCTAATCCTTCAAATTTAACAGAGTTGTGCTTTTGCGCAGCTCTGTTTTTTTTTGAGGTATCTTGGCTAATTTTCTTTCCATATTTAATACAGCCGAAGTATGTAAAAAAAATGAAAGGAAAGAAAAAGTCATGAAATTTGTTAAGCGAGCATTCAGGAAAATGAAGTCTTGGTATCAATTGGATGCTAACGGTAGAACAAATAAAGTAGCAATTACCATATTTTTTGGATTCTTATTTTTGCCAGTAGTTTTTTATCTTGGAATAAAGGTTGGAATTTATTCTATGACAATGGCTGCGTATGACAAGCATGTTTCAAAATTTGTTCTTCTTATGCAGGGAGCGGCTATGCCGTTAAAAGATGTGTTGGCATTAAAAGAAAAAGCAGAATCGCTTCGATTTAATGGTACCTTCACCATAACATCATTTGATTTCAGTTATTTGTTAGTACTTCTTATATGTTACGGATTTGTCTGGGCGACATCATTTGTTGCGGCTGACCGTAATAAAAACAAGTCGTATAAAAAAGATGGCTGGATGGAATTTGGAAATATTGATGAATTCAATAGAGCTATGGCTTATCCACCTGGAGCGGAAGACCCCGAAGATCCGCCCGAAAATTCTTATGAGCCCGGCAATATGATTCTCTCTGAACATGTTAGATACGATTTGGAGCCAAAAGGAACGAATACATATTCCTGTGCACTGGTTGTCGGTGCTACTGGTTCGGGAAAATCTTTTACATATGTAAAGCCTAATGTGCTTCAAATGAATTCAAGCTATGTGGTTACAGATCCAAAGGGAGAATTGACCGAATCACTTGGTAAAGCATTACTTGAACATGGTTACGATGTAAAAGTTTTCAATACAGATGAGCCTATATATTCATGTAAATACAACCCTTTCAAATACATACGTAACGAGGCGGGTGTTGTAACTCTTACAAATGTATTTCTTGAAAACACGAAACAATCAGATGCTGGAGCAGGAGACCCATTCTTCCCATTAGCAGAGAAGAATTTCTATTTAATGATTTTCTTCTATATATATACAGTTTATAAGGACAGACCTGAGAAGCAGAATTTTAAAACAGTTTATGAAATCTATCAGATGGCAGATGAGCAGGAAGTTCCTTTGAAGAGGGGTGAGGTCGCACCACAGTCACCTTTGGATGAAATGTTTAAGAAGCTTGCAAAGGAAGACCCTACAAATCCTTCACTTGCTTACTACGCTACGTTTAAGAAAGGTTCTGCAAGAACAAAGCAGTCAATCCTTATATCTGCCGGTGTTAAGTTGTGGTTCATGATGGTTCCAGAAATTGCAAACCTTATGAGTGACGATACCCTTCATCTTGAGACCATCGGAGACAGAAAGAGTGCTCTGTTTGCGATTATTCCAACTCAGGATGATAAGTATAGATTCTTGTCTGCAATGTTATTTACTCAGTTGTTTGAAGTTTTGTATCACATAGGTAACACTCTTAATCCATCGAGCTGGTTACTTACCAAGGGAAATTGCGTTGCACTTAGAAGCGCTCCTTTTGTTCAGGGTACTGATTCTGCTCAAAGCACATTAGAAGATTTAAAGAAAAAGCAGGCTCTTTGGTCAAAAGCTGAAATAGAAGACGATAATGAACTAATGGAAAAAGACCCAGAACTTAAAAGGATATTTAAGACCCCGGATAAAGATGGTATACGTCCGTGGCCAAAGACTCGTCTTGTAGTAAAGGAAAACGGTAAGCGAGTTGTCTTAGAAGAATTTAATTCCAGAGCTGCAGCTGAAATTGTACTAGATGCGGTTAAAAATGGCGAGATAATCCAGGGCGAGAAGAGTTTGACTTGTCATGTGCGTTTTGTTCTGGACGAGTTTTTTAATATCGGCAAAATTGATGGCTTTGATATGAAGATAGCCACTTTTAGATCACTAAGAATATCAGCAGATATTGTTGTGCAGTCAATTGCACAGTTGAAAGAAATGTATGAAGACCGTGAAGGTAAGATTACATCAAACTGTTCAATTGTTATTTTGTTAGGTGCTAATTCAATGGATGACTGTGAATGGTTCTCAGATTTGTGTGGTCAGACGACAATTAAGAGTGAATCTATGAATGTAGAGACATCAGGTATCATGCAGGGCACCAAAGGTGGTACGGTATCGGATAATGCGATGTTACTTATTCGTCCAGAACAGATTCGTACCATGCAAAAGGATGAGTGTATTGTTCTTGTTAATACTAAGATGCCTATTAAGGATAAAAAATACGCAGCACTAAAACACCCACGCTGGAAGGAGACCTTTGTTCCGAAGAAAAAAGGGCAGATGGAAAATGAGTTTCAATATAAACGTATTTTTCATATTGTTCAGAGAGATGAAAATTTGGTTGTTACCCAACTTCATTCTGTCGTTGAGGAGGCAGCTGCTATGGCTATTGAAGCTGATAAGAAAAAGGAGCAGCAGTCCAGAACTAATACTGGTCATCCGCAACCAATGTCTCAGGCTAAAGTAGTTGCAACAATTCCAACTGAGTTTGGTGTCAAACGAGAACGTAAAAGAAAGGGCGATCCAACGGTATACGAGTCCGAAAAGAAAAAGGCGCAATCTACGTCTCTTGTAGAAAAGATTACTGAAAAGTATCGCGATTATATGCTTCCACCAGATGGACGAATACCTGCAGACGCATTGGATCCTGAAATGTATAAGAGGATGGAAGCAGGGTTATTATCTGGTGAGTTAGAAATAAAAGATGGCATGGTTGTCATTAACAAGAAAGGTCCATCGCTTGGAGATATGATGGACGGTTTAATGTAAAACTTCATACCTTTTCGAAATATGGTTAGTCGGTAAAAAGGCTAACCATATTTTATTTGTAGCAAAAACGGGGCGGCAAAAAACCCAAGCAGATAAACGGTTGAAAAAAAACGGTTAGTCGGCAGAAAGGCCAACCATATTTTTTCTGTAGCGAAGAAAAATAAAGATTTTTTAAAAGTTAAGCATTATTGACTCCCCCTAAAAAAGTGTAACTCAATACGAGCTGCTTCAATTGCTACAAATAAAAAAGAAAGGGACTAAAGAAAGTCATGAGAAACTCAACAATCGGAGCAAAGATCTCCACAGCACTTAACGGTGCAAAAGCAAAGGCAGCAGTGATTGCTACAACAGCTACAGCTGCAGTTATGCCTTTAGTATCACACGCAGGTACAATGTCATCTTATTCTGGAGCAACTTCAGACGGCATCATGAGCGGTCTTAAGAGCTTCATCGGTACAATCGGTACTTACGGCGGTGGTCTTTATGCGACAGTTGCAATCCTCACACTCGTGTTTGCTATTCGTAACGAGGATAACGAGGGTAGAAACAAGGCGGTTCTCAACCTTCTTGCTGCAATCGCATTACTTTCAATGGGACTTGTTCTCAACTTCTTCTTCGTGTAAGAAGGAGCAGGAGCGCGGCGGTACATCTCGTACCGCTTGTGCTACCTGGTAAATGTAAAAAAAATACGCACCTAATAAGGAGGCCCAAAGATGGATAAGGTAATATGTGGGCTACTCGATATCGGTGGAAGTAACATAGTAATTTCTGATGCCGGCAGATCTTTGGATGGACTCAATACCACTCTAAAGGCTGTCGGCACTATTATAGGCGGAATTTTAATTTTAATAGCGATTATTAAAACAATAATGGCTATGGCAGATGAGAATCCTTCTGACAAAATGAAAGCCTCAATGACTTTTGGTGTTGGAATTTTATTCATTAGCATTTCCGGTGTCTTAAGTTTTCTCGGTATCGAATCATTTAGCTCAAGTACAACTGTAGCTACAGTTGGAGGAAGAATTGCAAGATTAATCGGAAATATGTGTACCTGGTCAGGTGGAGCGCTTTTAATTACCGCAATTTTAATGTTTGTATTTGCGCTTGCACAGGAACAAGCAGAAGGAAGAGCGAATGCCGTTAAGATGTTAGCTACATCTATTGGATTACTCGGAGCCGGAAGACTTGGCACCTGTTTATCCAACTTAATCATACTTAGAACTACATCTGGAAACACATATATGAGTTGGATAGCTTCGTTTGTAGCTATTTGTGCAACTTATGCAGGTGGTGGTTTTGCTGTGATTGGTGGCTACCACATGGTTCTTGCTTTGAGAAATGAAGACATGAAAGAAAAAGATACCGCCGTAAGGCTTTTTATGGTTGCAATAGCACTTATTTCGTTTAGGGCGGTTTTATATATGTTCTTTAGAACAGGGTATATAACTTTGAGAACTTCAATTTAAAGGAAGGAGGAAAACAAAGTGCTAGAGAATTTAACAGTTGGCTTGTTAGATTGGGGCTGGGACTTAAAAGGTGCACTAGATAGTATGTTACTTGCTATTGCTGGCAAAACACTTGATAAATGCCTTGGCAAACAAGCTATATCTACAGTTATTGGAGCCGTATCGATGACCACCACTGGTGGAGGTAAGGATTATAGCCTTTTGTGGCAAGTAGTAACCAGAGCTTTTAATTATACGATTCCTTTTGGATACGCGCTTTTAGTTACATATTTTCTTATTTATATGATGGAATCTGCTACCCGCGACCAGATATCTCTTGAAATGATAGGTAAGACATTAATCCAGCTGATTCTTGTCGTCGCGCTCATAGGAAATCTGGAATTGATTTGTAACTGCTTTCTGTCGATGGCCGAATCTATTTTGTTTAAATTTAGCGGAGGCGGAGCCGAAAGAGAATACGCTAACGGAATCACGATAACCGGTGAGGAAATAGCCAATCAATGGTTTGCTACCGGAGAAGATACGTCATTTACGATAATGATGCAATCGTTTCTAATATACGTTTTCCATTACATAGCAAATATTGGTATATATTTTGCGGCATTCTCGAGACTTATTGAACTTGGTTGGAGGATTGCTTTTGCACCTGTGGGTGTCGCTAATTGTTTTGACGGTGGTTCAGCATCTCCAGGTATCAAATATTTGAAGTCAATTTTGGCAGTTTCATTCTCAGGAGCAGCAATATACGTCGTGGCGGCATGCGGATACGCTTTATCTGCTTCATTGCTTGCTTCACCCACACCAAAAGCATTCTTGTGCTCGGTTGGAGCTCAGCTTGCAACGGCCGGAGCAGCTATAGGTGTCGGTGCTAAATGTAAAGAAATAGTTGCTTAGTAAATATAGGAGGGAATAATCGTGGCGATTGCTAGAAAGACGCAGAAAGATGTCAGTAAGTATGAGCCAAAGCTGTTGGGACCATTTACCACCCGCCAGTGCGTATGCATTGGTATCGGGGCGGTTCCAACAGTAATAATTGATATCTTACTTGTACGAATTGGCTCGGTAGATCCATTTTCGCTTTTTGGCGTGGCATTAATACTTATGGCTATTCCATGTTTCTTTGGATTTGGAAAACGTTTTTGTCATGGTCAAAAGCCAGAAGATTTCTTACGGGATTATTACTTTTATCATATTCTCGCACCGAAAGTAAGACTTCATACTGTAGAAACTCTTGATGATACTTTAGATGCTAAGAATCAAAAGACAAACAACTCTGATGTACCTAAAAAGAAAGGTAATAGTTCAAAGGAAAAGAAATCGCAGCACAAACCGGATAAGAAATATCCGGATTACGTATAGGAGGTTTAATAATGGATATTCTAAGTTTTATGAATAAGAATTCGGGAAAATCTAAGGGAAAAACCAGTTCAACCGTTAAGAAAATTCCAAAGACTGTACAGCAGTCTATACCTTATGTACGAGTATATGCTGATGAAAATACAAAAGGCGGCATCATTGAAACTGAAGATGGCGTTTTTACAAAGTCGTATTTGATAAGCGATACAAACTACTCGGATGTAGGAGAAGATAGACAGGAAGAGATATTAGAAGTCTTTGAGAAAATTCTTAAGACTTTCTCTCCAGATTACAATTATCAAATCACTATCAATAATAGAACGGTTGACCCTGATGAATTTAATAAGCGTATTCTTATGCAGTACAGGGCAGACGGATTGGATGACCTGAGACAGGAATTCAACGGATTAATAATGGAAAAGATGCAGGAAGGCAAGAATAATCTTCGCCCAGAGAAATATTTAACCGTATCCGTTCCTGCTGATAATGTAAGAGAAGCAATTAATCGCTTTCAGGTAATAGAAAAGGGTGTTAATTCAAAGATTAAGCAGATAAACAATGTAGGTATAGAGGCTATCTCACTTAAAGACCGTTTGGAAATATTACATGATATCTACAATAACGGAGCTGAGGGTGATTTTAAGAAGTATTTCGATTTGGACATGATTAGGGCTCAGGGAAAATCAACTAAGGATATTGTTGGTCCTTCTATGTTTGATTTTACAAAGAAAGATTACTTCATGATTGATGACAGATATGTAAGAGTGCTATCGCTTAATAATACTCCGGCATCACTGGTATCCACATTGCCAGAACTTGTATCATCTATCGCTGCAAATACTATTGTATCTATTCATTATGAAAAACAGAATCAGGCAAAGGCTACTGCATTCGCGTCAGCACTTGTTACTAATGTTGGTGGTGAGGTTGTTAAGGCGCAAAAAGAGTTATCAAAATCTGGAGCATCAGCTGATTTGATTTCGCCTACAAAGGCAGCAGCTCTTGCAAATGCAAAGGAATTGTATGCTTCGTTAACAGAAGGTGACCAATCACTGTTTCATGTAACCGTCGCTGTTGCGGTATTAGCTGATTCATTAGAAGATTTGAATGTTTATAGTGAACAGATTAAAAATAAAGGACTCGAGATATCATGTCGTTTTGATATTTTGAGAGGTCAGCAGGAACAGGCATTTAATTCTTGCATTCCTCTTGGAATTAATAATATTCATGAACATAGTGTACTTACAACATACCAGGCATCAGCAATTCAGCCGTTCTCGACACTTGAGTTGCAGATTAAAGGTGGATTTTTCTATGGCCTTAATCAGCAGTCAAAGAACCTTATTATTTACAATAAAGGTATTTCGAATAACCAAAATTCGGTAATTCTGGGTTCACCTGGTACTGGTAAATCATTCTTCTGTAAGTGGGAGATGCTTCAGGTTTACCTCAATACTACAAATAGTCAGATTTTTATTGTTGACCCAGAGCGAGAGTATAGTGCTTTGGCTAAAGCGCTTGGTGGCGAAGTATTCTACATAGAACCAAATTCAGAATTCTCACAGAAAGATGAGAAAGATATGGTTTACCTGAATCCATTCGATTTGGATATCACACCTGATAATGAAGGTGATCCATTCGGTGACAAGGTAAACTACATCATTTCATTGATTGAGACAATGCTTGGTGGTCACACAGAGCTTAACGGTCGAATGAAGGCGATTGTAGATAGTACACTGCAGGAACTGTACGGTCCATATATTGCCAGTCTTTATAATAGAGGTATTACAATTGATAGAGAAGCTTGTCCTACATTCGAGGATTTCTATCATGAGTTAAAGCTCAGAAAGGAAGCCGAAGCGAGAAATTTGGCAGACAATATCAAGATGTATTGTATCGGTTCTCAGAACCTTTTCGCTCATCATACGAATGTTAATCCTAATGCCAAGATGGTTGTGTTTGATATCAATAATATTGGAACTAACTTACTTGGAATTGGTATGCAGGTATGTTTGAATCACATATGGAACTCTACTCTTAGTAATGTTAAGAAAGGAATGCGTACCTACAGTTATTTTGATGAATTCCACTTGTTGCTGAAGCATACATCATCAGCAGATTATTGTTCAATGATATGGAAGCGAATCAGAAAGTTTGGTGGATCACCGGTTGCCATTACCCAGCAGGTTTCTGACCTTGTTAACTGTAAACAGGGTATGGATGTACTTGAAACATCGGATTTTGCTCTAATGCTTGGACAAAAATTCAATGAGAGAATGCATCTTGCAAGGATATTCCATATTTCCGATGAACAGTTGGAATACATCACAAACACTGGTAAAGGTGAGGGTCTCATATATACCTCACGAGCAATCGTTCCGTTTGAAAATATTATTGATGAGGATTCTGACATTTATAAGCTTATTTCTACAAAGCCAAAGGATGCAGAAAATCTTGATAAAGATCATGCGATAGCATAGTTATATTGGTTGGATGAAAACTATCCCATATTTAAACCCGAGGAGAAAAGGGCTGTCTCCTCGGGTTTTGTTTTTGAGCAAAACCTTGCTTGTTGTTTGTCTGGTGTCCAGTGACTTCTGTGGCTCATAACCATAGAACCGGCGGTACGACTCCGTGGACCAGACGTTTTTTATTGGAGGTTTGTTAGATGAATGGAAACTGTCACCTTATATTTGGAACGGCATGTGGTATTTCGGCAGCGGAAATAGTAACTGGAGTTATATCAAAACAGGTTGCATTAGAGCCTTTTTTAGCATCTCCCATTAATTCTAAGTTTCTATTTGATTTTTCCAAATACGATCCGGCTTTAATGGTGGCCGCTATTATGGGGCTGGCTATATTGGGCTCGATTTTTCCTGATATTGATAATCCGTCTTCACATTTCGGGAAATTAACAACACCTGTATCTAATTGGATAGGCAGATTTGGAACATTCTTTGGACATAAAAATGAAAAGCATAGATGGATATTACACGATGCTGGATTATACGCTCTCATGATTATTGGATTGTGTTATATAGGATTGCTAATTCCATTATTAGGTTTTTTCGTAGGCATATATTCGCATTTATTACTTGATGCTACAAATCCGTCTGGCATTAGAATATTTGGGAAATTTTTTAGGATAGGAAAAATTCCATCGAATAGCAAGGTTGCTGTATATCTTACATGGATTTTTTCTGCAGCAGTGATAATCGGCGGAATATTTATAAAAACAACGTGTTAAAGGAGGAAAGGAAGATTATGAAAACATATATTAATGGAACCGCTTTGAAATTGATAGCAATAATAACAATGACAATAGATCATATCGCTGCAGGATACTTGGCATGTAGTTCTTTGGGCAGGAATTACTCTGACATTGTCTATGGTATGCGAGTTATAGGCAGGCTTGCATTTCCATTGTATATCTTTCTATTAGTGGAAGGATATTTTCATACCAAAAGCAAAAAGAAATATTTAGAACGTCTGCTTGCTTTATTAGTTGTATCTGAAATCCCATTTCATTTTGTTTTCCAAAACGGAACGAATTATATTACCAGTAGTGTGATGGCTACTTTATCGATGGGATTTGTAGCAATCATTATATGTGGCAAATTTGAAATAAGTTATCGTAGAGCACCGGGTATATTAAATAAAACATCTGTATTGATAGGAGCTCTTATTAGTTGCAGCATAATGTGGCTGCTATGTTACTCGATAAAAAATGATTATGGATTCTATGGAGTGGCAGCGATATTAGGCTGCTATATTGCAAGAAAAGCATTACCAGGTAAAAAAGGTCAGCTGCTAAGTATTGTGACAGTGGTATTAATTCTATGTTTGGAAAGTCCAATTGAAATTGTTGCGATTGTGGACGCATTGCTGATTTATCTGTATGACGGAACGAAAGGTACCAAAAACAAGATAAAAAATCTGATTATGAATACCTATTATCCAGTCCATTTGGGGATTATTGCTATAGCGAAGTGGTTGACATTGTAAATAAGACATTGAATATCATCTGTAGGTTTGAAAATTATATTAGTTGGATGGAAACTTTCCCATATTTCATACATAAGAAAGAAAAGGAGGGTTTTTAAATGAATAATATTAATGAAACTAAAAAATATTTCTGTCCTCAGTGTGGAGCTACAATACTGGAATCTGATGTCGTTACAACTGGTAATGAACATTTTTGCCCGAGATGTAAGGCTGATACGGGTGAGGATGTTGTAGTTTTACCGTTTAAAGAAGGAAAGGTAGTAGAAAACAAATGAGAATAACGCGAAGAATAATAGCTACGATTTTGACAGCAACTGTAGTGTTAGGAATGTTTACAGGTTGCAAAAAGAATGAAGATGAAAAAATAGATCAGGAAATCAAACAGGAAGTAAAACAGGAAAAAGAAAAATATGCGTTTTCGGTCAATCTTGAGCATGTCGCAAAGTATGATAATGGGGGCATATTATATGTTACCCCAGCTTGTAAAATGACAGAGGATCAGCAAAATTTTCTAGAGGATTTCACGAAATGGAGTAAATCTGATGTAAAAGCCATGTTTTCTGGAAAGAATGAGATAACAGAAGAAGTTTCGGTAGCACCTAGAGAGGATATCGAGGAGGTTCCTGATGATACAGAAATATCAGATATGGATGAGGATGATGAAGAATATTATGAAGATGTAGAGCCAGGATTCAATGATTTCGATGAAGATTTATCGGAAGAGGATGTAATCGAACAAGATGATACGCAACCCAACGAGGAAATGTATGAATTCGATTATGTAGAGGATGATGGTACTGTTGAAATCGATAGTGACTGGATTGCTATAGCATTATCAGAAGAAGATTACAAAATCGTAAAAACAGCTTCAAAATACTGTGAAATAATGATTATTTCAATCTTAAAAACGACACCACCACTTGATTACAAGCTTTATGAGTACACGTTTTTTGATAGAGATGGAAATACAGTTCAGCTTGATTCTGAAAATTCAGCAAAACGCTTTGCTAAAAAGCGCTCTGAAGTTGAATTAGATTTGAATGAAACCGTTATTTTATATGTTAGTAATGTTACCCAAAATGAAGAGCTGACAGAAAAAGAAGCAAGCGAACACTTAATTCGTCTATCGTCTACATCTGATGGCAGTTCATATGTATATTATGCTATCGATGATGAAGAATACGCTTTTTTAAAACAATACTTTAGAACTGCTCACAATATTAAGGGTTTGTATAGAATAAAAGAAAATTCATTTGATAAGCATATTACGACATGGTTCAATAAGCCTATAAAAAAGTAGAAATGGAAAAGTCGGTGAGAAATCATCGACTTTTTTGCCATAAATGAAAAAACGGTACTTATATAACTTAGAAGAGAAAAAATAGAGGAGCGATTGTATGAATAAGAACACTGACGTATTGAAAGGAGACATATGAGAAACTGGTATATCAAAATGACAAGAGTAGAAAATTAATTGAACATGGAATGCGCAATAAGGAGGAAACGTGAGAAATCCGGGAAAGATATTTGAAAATGACTTTAAGAAATCAATCCCAAAAGATGTATGGAATAAAAAATGGCCAGATAGTGCCATAGGCTTCAATA
>JAEEGL016007110.1_pt1 | contig 12194 bp, 8 predicted proteins | sample 9134231 | NCBI WGS metagenome assembly JAEEGL01 (sample SAMN16246548, study PRJNA631951) | gut metagenome | biome: gut microbiome; feature: rumen; material: fiber-attached | host: Bos | place: Iran: Karaj | collected 2018-10
ATCGGTCTGTTCAAAGAATACTACCGCGACGAAGAGCTGACACGCGAGGCGTGGCACGACGGCATATACCACACGGGCGATATGGCGTGGCGCGATGAAGACGGTTACTATTGGTTTGAGGGCCGCATCGACGATGTCATCAAATCGAGCGGTTACCGCATCGGTCCGTTCGAGGTGGAAAGCGCACTGATGACCCACCCTGCCGTGGTGGAATGTGCCATCACGGGCGTGCCCGACGACATTCGCGGTATGGTGGTGAAAGCCACTGTGGTGTTGGGTAAAGAGTGGAAAGCCAAGGCCGGCGAGGAGTTGGTCAAGGAACTGCAACAGCACGTGAAACGCGTGACCGCCCCCTACAAATATCCCCGTATCGTGGAATTTGTGGACGAACTGCCTAAGACCATCTCCGGCAAGATACGCCGTGTGGAAATCCGCAAGAAAGACGAGAGGAAAGGCTGACTTGTTGCCATGGACAGCGAGACGTTTGAGAAACAGAAGGCTTTCGCAGACAGAAAAAAGGCCTCTATGCATCGCCGGATGCTCGATCACGACTACCAAAGCCGGCAGATGTACATGGTGACCATGGTAATTGAGGGGCGGCGACCACTTTTCGGGCATTTGGCCGGAAAGAGCGATGGACAACCCGGCACCCCAGAGGAGCCTCATATTCAACTAAGTGAATTAGGAGAGGCGGTAAAACGAAACTTCTATCAAATAGAAGAACGACATCCTGAGATTAAGGTCATAGCGCTACAAATGATGCCAGACCATTTGCACGGCATTCTTTTTGTCACGAAAGATATTGACGTGCATTTGGGGCAGGTTATTGCCGGGTTCAAGGCCGGGTGTAATAAGGACTATAGGAGGCTATTAGGAAGTAGCGTGCCGTATGTTGTGGCAATGCCACAACATACAGGACGAGAGGTGATGCCACTACAAACAGGACAGGAGGCATTGCCACAACAAACAGGACGGGAGGCCATGCCACTACAAACAGAACCGTGCGAGCGGAAACGACCGCCACGAAGTGCTTACAACCGCAACCAAGGACTGCTCTTTAGCGCGGGCTATAATGACAAGGTGTTATTGCGAGCAGGTCAGTTGGAACGGTGGAAAGCATATCTGAAAGATAACCCCCGTCGCTTGCTCGCTAAGAGAGAACACCCGGAACTGTTCAGAGTGCGGTTCGGGCTGAAAATAAGAGACATAGCAATTGCGGCCATCGGAAACCGTTTTCTCCTTAATAAACCTGCGAAACAACAGGTACAGTGTTCACGAAGTCTGACACCAAAAGAGATAGAGCAAAAAACACAAGCCATGCTTACCATGGCACAAGGAGGAACGATTCTCGTCAGCCCCAGTTTGAGCCCTGGCGAGAAAGAGGTAATGAGGGCTGCCCTTGACGCACATCTGCCTCTCATTTTTCTTTCGCCCAATTCATTCACACCTTTCACAAAACCTGGTGGTGAGATGATAGAGGCATGCAGCAGAGGTGACTTGTTGATTCTCTCCCCTTGGCCTGACCGCAAGGCAACACGACCTCTTAGCCGGGCAGAGTGTTTAGCATTAAACGCGATGACAGAGGCTATTTGCAACGAAGATATTTTTGACTTTAAAAGAAATGAAGAATAGGATAGTAGTAAAGGTGGGCAGTAACGTGCTGACGCGCCAAGACGGCAAACTCGATGTCACACGCGTATCGGCGCTGGTTGACCAAGTGGCGTGGCTGCGCCGCGAGGGCTATGAGGTCATCCTCGTGTCGAGCGGTGCCGTGGCCTGCGGACGTCGTGAACTGACCGTTGACCACTCCCTCGACTCCGTGGAGCAACGCCAGTTGTTCTCCGCCGTGGGACAAGTGAAACTGGTGGGACTGTATTACGACCTGTTCCGCGAGTTTGGCATCCATGTGGGTCAGGTGCTCACGATGAAAGAGAATTTCGAGCCCGGCGAGCAATACAGCAACCAACGCGCCTGCATGAACGTGATGTTGGAGAACGACGTGCTGCCCATCGTCAACGAGAACGACACCGTGAGCGTCACGGAGTTGATGTTCACCGACAACGACGAGCTCAGCGGTCTCATCGCACAGATGATGGAGGCCGACACGCTCATCCTGCTCTCCAACATCGATGGCATCTATACCGGCCATCCCGACGACCCCGCGTCAGAATTGATACGCGTGGTGGAACCCGAATGCGACCTCTCACATTATATCAAAGCAGAGAAGAGCGCCTTCGGTCGCGGCGGCATGCACTCGAAATACACCACCGCCACGAGCGTGCAACATGCCGGCATCCGTGTCATCATCGCCAACGGCGAGCGCGAAGATATCCTCATCAACCTTATCAAGAATCAAGAAAACGTACCCCATACAGAATTTCAACCATGCAACTGAAAGAAACCTTTGAGCGAGTGAAGCGGGCCAGCAAGAGCCTCGCCTCCCTGAGTGACCAACTGCGCAATGACATCTTGCTGTCGGTGGCCGATGCCATTCAAGAGAACCAAGAGCGTATTCTGCAGGCCAACGCTATTGACCTGTCCAAGATGCCGAAAGAGAGTCCGCTCTACGACCGTCTGCAACTGACCGTGAACCGTCTGGAAGGTATCGCCGCCGACATGCGCAATGTGGCCACCCTCCCCTCCCCCCTCGGTCACATCACCAAACAGAAGACGCTGCCCAACGGTCTGCGTCTGTGCCGTGTGAGCGTACCGTTCGGTGTCATCGGCATGATTTACGAGGCGCGCCCGAATGTCACGTTCGACGTCTTCTCGCTCTGTTTCAAGAGCGGTAATGCCTGTGTATTGAAAGGCGGTAAGGATGCTGATGCCTCCAACCGCGAAGAAGTGGCGCTCATCCACGAGGTGCTGACACGCTATGGTGTCAACCCCGATGTGGTCACCTTGTTGCCCGCCACCCATGAGGCCACGGGTGAGATGCTCAACGCCGTGGGTTATATCGACCTCTGCATCCCCCGCGGTGGCAGAAAACTCATTGACTTCGTGCGCGACACCGCCCGGGTGCCAGTCATTGAGACGGGTGCGGGTGTGGTGAACACATATTTCGACAAAGAAGGCGACATCGAGATGGGCAAAGCCATCATCTTGAACGCCAAGACACGGCGCGTGAGTGTATGCAACGCGCTCGACTGTCTGCTGATACACCGCGAGCGCATCGGTGACCTGCCAGCGCTCTGCGCGCCGCTCGCCGAGAAAAAGGTCATCATCTATGCCGACGACATGGCATATCAACAGCTCTACGGCAATTATCCCCTGTTGGAGCACGCCACAGACGACTCGTTCGGTACGGAGTTCATGGACTATAAGATGGCAGTGAAGACCGTCGGTTCGTTAGATGAGGCATTAGACCATATCGACAGCTACGGCAGCGGTCACAGTGAGGCCATCATCACCCGCGACGAGAAGGCAGCCCGCCGTTTCCAACAGCATGTGGATGCCGCCTGTGTCTATTGGAATGTCCCCACCTCCTTCACCGATGGTGCACAATTCGGCCTCGGCGCAGAAATCGGCATCTCGACCCAGAAACTCGGTCCACGCGGTCCGATGGCCCTCGAGGAAATCACCACCTACAAATGGCTCATCGAGGGAGAAGGACAGATAAGGGGTTAAAAGCCCCACCCCTACCCCTCCCGAGGGAGGGGAAAGATATTTCAAAGCATTATTTATCCCAGTTTAACAAAAACCTCCACATAGATGATCCTCCCCCTCGGGGGAGTCAGAGGGGGGCTCAACATTCGAAATATGAAGACTTTTTTCAACGTAGAAGATATCGGTGACCTGAAGAAAGCGCTCGCCGAGGCACAAGAAGTGAAACGCGACCGGTATGCCTATCAGTCGCTGGGTAAGAACAAGACGCTGTTGATGATATTCTTCAACAACAGTCTGCGCACACGTCTTTCCACACAGAAGGCGGCGATGAACTTAGGCATGAACGTCATCGTGCTCGACGTGAATGCCGGGGCGTGGAAGTTGGAGACAGAGCGCGGAGTCATCATGGACGGCGACAAGAGCGAACACCTGCTGGAAGCCATCCCCGTGATGGGTTCGTATTGCGACATCATCGCCGTGCGCTCCTTTGCCGGTCTGACCGACCGCGAATACGACTACGCGGAGACCGTCGTCGGTCAGTTTGTGAAATACAGCGGTCGTCCGGTGGTGGCGATGGAGACGGCCACTGTGCATCCTTTGCAAGCGTTTGCCGACCTCATAACGATTGATGAATATTGGCAACGGGAGCAAAAGGCCGGTAGCAAGGAGCAAGCGAGACCCAAGGTGGTGTTGACGTGGGCCCCCCATTGCCGTGCTCTGCCACAGGCCGTACCCAACTCATTCGCCCAATGGATGCGGGCTGCCGATGTCGATTTCGTGGTCACACACCCCGAGGGTTATGAGCTCGACCCGCTGTTTGTGGGCGATGCCCGTGTGGAGTACGACCAGAAGAAAGCGTTTGAAGGCGCCCACTTTATCTATGCGAAGAACTGGAGTTGCCCAGGTGTGACCCGCGCTGAGGACTATGGTAAAATCATCTCACGCGACATGAACTGGACGGTTGACACCGAGCACATGTCATGGACCGACAATGGCTATTTCATGCACTGTCTGCCCGTTCGCCGCGGTCTCATCGTCAGCGATGATGTGATTGAGAGCAACCACTCCATCGTCATCCCCGAGGCCGCCAACCGTGAGATCTCCGCTCAGGTGGTGCTAAAACGGGTGCTGGAGAGCCTGTGATTTCAAACGGATTGGATTTAACCGGGGAGTTGGCTGAGCAGATACAATAAAAAAGGTATAAAATCAACCTGATAGGAGGTGCCACACCATAAAAAAAGTGATTAAAAGATTTTGTCTCATTTTTTTTTGGTAATTTTGCAGCCAAATAAAAAACAAATGGACAAATACACGATTTTGGCCCCGAAAAGCAGAGGGGTTTTCGCTGAACGTCTGGCTGAATTATACCTTCGTGTGGGAGACTACATCGACCAGGAGCAATTAGAAGGCCGGCATCTTCAATACTGCAAGATATTCCTGAGTGACGCGCAAAACCAATACCAACAACTGGTTGAATCAGAGCTGTTTCAAGAACTGATTTCTCCGGCGTTCTCATCGGTGGTGGAGCAGGCGCCACTCGACAATTCGAAAATCACCCTGTTGCTGAAGACGACCGACGAGGCCGACCGCTACCAGTTCCAGAGCATCCGTCTGACCGAAGAGGAGACGCGTGGCAATAACTCATACCTGCAGACGATGATGCTGTTTGAGAAATACCTGCGTTGGATGGACGAACAGGGGTTGCGCCTCGACACCCACTGCGTGCGCACGTGGATATACGTGGCTGACATCGATGTCAACTACCAAGGAGTGGTGAAAGCCCGCAACGATGTTTTCCGCCGTTACGGCCTCACCATCGACACCCATTTCATCGCCAGCACTGGCATCGGCGGTTTCTCGCAGACACGCAGTGCCTCGGTGGCGATGGACTTCCTCACCTACCCCGATATTCAGGAGAGCGATAAGACCTACTTGAAAGCCCTCGACCACTTGAACCCCACACACGAATACGGTGTGGCCTTCGAACGTGGTACCCGTCTGACGCTTGACGACAAACAAATCTTCTATATCTCTGGCACGGCGAGCATCGACAAACACGGGCACGTCATCTACATGGGCGACATCCGCCGGCAGACGGCACGGCTGTTGGAGAACATCGGAGCCTTGCTGAAAGACGGTGGTGCCACGATGAACGACATCCAATATTTCATCATCTACCTGCGCGATGGTTCTGACAGTGAGGTTGTCAATGAATTTATGCAACGTGCTTTCCCCGACATCCCACGCGTATTGGTTCATGCTAAAGTGTGCCGTCCCGAGTGGTTGGTGGAGATGGAGTGTATCGCTGATAAATAAGAGGAGTTAAAGGGGGGAGTTAAAAAGAGGAGTTAAAGGAGGAGTTAAAAGGACATTTGTTTTTGGTGGCAAATGAACATTAGAGAGTTAACTCATCATCTTTCGCAACGGACGAACCCATCACGCCCCGTATCAAAGACGGGTGGATGGGTTTCGAAGGCTTTTACTTACATGGCTATTGCCGTGTGGGCAGTGGCATGTTTCGCCTTCTTTCATTTGTGCTACCCCTATCATTTTTATTATCAAGAGCAGAACCAACTGTTTCTGATGTCGAGCGAATATGTCAGCACCTATTTCGACAAACCCGCTTGGTTGGCGTGCCTGACAGGTGACTTCCTCACACAGTTTTATTATTATATGTATGTCGGCCCGGCCATTCTGACCGTGGTATTGCTTACTGCCGGCGACCTGCTCAGACGTGCCTTGCAACGTTGCGGCATGGGGAATGGTGCCGCGTGGTGGGGCATCGCGCTGATGACCGTCATGGCGGTGATGCACTTCCACATCAGTTATCGTCTTCCCTCCGACATTGCTGTCTGTGGCGGCATCGCCGTCTTCCTGCTCTACGACATCGCCCGGTGCCGCATCAGCCGCTGGCACTTCGTCTTCACGCTCGTCTTGCTGGTGTTCTGCCTCTATTTCTCCTACCGTATGTTCGGTTATGGTTGTTGGTTGACAGCCCTTTTAGCCATCATCAGTGCTTTCAGGCAAAAGGCCGTCTATCGTTGGTACACCATGGCATCGCTGCCCCTTATCATCTTCAGTGCCACCCTTGTCACCAACAATATCTACCGATTGCACACCTACGACAACCTGACCTACCCTGGCTTGGGGAGAATCGGCGGTCCGGAGATGGATTTGGAAAGAGAACTGTTGGTTGACAACGAATATTATTTCGGTCACCACGACCAAGTGTTAGCATACGTGAAGAGTCAGGAATCGCCCTCTCCCGGCATGTCGTTCTTTTATTATCTGGTTCGTGCGCAACGGGGCGAGTTGCCCGACCATCTGTTCGACCTCAGCACCATCGAGTTGGGCACACTCTATCAAATCGGGCCCGACACCCCGATGCTCACCATCAAGCAGATGAACGAGTTATACTACGTGTTGGGCGACATGACTTTCACCGAACGGGCGGCGATGTTGGGCAACGTCTTCTCGCGCGACAACCGCAACACCCGCATGACCAAACGGTTGGCCGAGGCCAACCTGATTAGCGGCGACACCCTGGCCGCCATGAAATACCTGCGGCTGTTGGACAAGACCATCGTCTATCACCAATGGGCCAAGCACCACACACCGAGCATCTACATGACGCCTGAGGTGAAAGCAGAGATTGCCCACAGACAGCAATTCATCAACCGCACAGACACCCTTCAAGTGGGCGACAATCTACATATTGTCATGACCGAACTGTTGAAGTCTAACCCCGAGAACACCGCGGCTCTCGACTATATGCTTTGTTCGTTGCTGTTGCTCAAAGACATCAAGAGTTTTAAGCGCGACTACGACCTCTTCTGCATCGACACCGGGCGCGAGCGCATCAAGCCGATTTACCAGCAAGCACTGATGATTTACTTGGCCGGCTCTGATGCGCCACAAGACCAATGGGAAAAATATATCAAAGACCCTGTGCAGTTGCAACGGTTCCAGGAATATAACCAGCGCCGTGGCGACCCCGCTTTCAAAGACACCTACTGGTATTTCTTTGACAAGATGAAAGGGGCGGAATACTAATAGGGGTGAGAGGTATGAGGTGAGGGGTTAGAGATTTGTTTTGTAGCAAGGTTTTCTAAGAATAAACAGTTTGAATAAAATTCTATATCTCCTTCTGACCTGCTGGTTGATAGCGTGTGCTGAACAGCCAGAGAATGTGACGGCCAAAAACGAGCTGCCACCGATGTACCCTGACTATACCGACATCACTATCCCCAAGAATATCGCGCCCCTCAACTTTTTATTGCGCGGCGACTTCGAGGGCGTACAGGTCACAGCCACGTGCGGCGATGAGATGATGGAGGTGAACACCCGCGGTCATCGTGTGCAGTTCGACATAGACGACTGGAAAGACTTGTTGGCCGCATCTGCGGGCAAGCGCATCGATGTGACGGTGACCGCCAAGACGGGCGGCAAATGGTACGCCTACAGGTCGTTCACATGGCTGGTGACCAACGACACCGTTGACCCTTATCTCACCTACCGTTTGATTGAGCCCGACTATGAGGTATGGCACAACCTGACCATCCGTGAGCGGTGCGTGGAAACGTTCGACGAGCGTGTCATCAGTGATTATAACCTTGTAGAAAACCGCTGCATGAACTGCCACATCTACGGCAGTCAAGACCCTAACCTCTCGATGATGTATGTTCGCGGCGAGGGCGGTGGTGCCATCCTCAACCGCGACGGCAAATTGTCGAAGTTGGGCATCAAGACCGATGGCATGGTGTCGGGCAGCGTCTATTATGCTTTCAGTCCCGACGGCCGTTTCATCACCTTCTCCACCAACATCATCATTCCGGGGTTCCACTCCATGCCGAAGAAACGTTTAGAAGTGTTCGACACGAAGTCGGATGTGTATGTGGCCGATTTGGAAAAGAACCTGATTCTTGACTGTCCACTGCTTTGTGACAGTACTGTTCTGGAAACGTTCCCCGTCTTCTCGCCCGACGGCAAGTCTATCTATTACTGTGCCTCCGATGCCGCACCGTTGCAGAAAAACGACATTCAGGGTTTGCAGTATTCACTGGTGCGCATCGCCTTCGACCCCACTACCGGCACGTTTGGCGAAAAGGTTGACACGATATTCCCCCAACAGTCAACACTCAAAACACAAAAACCGACATTCAACACTCAAAATTCCGTCTGCCATCCCAAAGTCAGTCCCGACGGCCGATATCTGCTTTATACCGTGGCACATTACGGCACGTTCCCCATCTGGCATACAGAGAGCGACCAACAACTGATGGACTTGCAGACGGGAGCCATCGACACATTAGCCGTGGTCAACAGTGCCAAGAGCGACACCTATCACAGTTGGTCGTCAAACAGCCGTTGGTTTGTCTTCGCCTCCAAGCGCGACGACGGGCTCTATGGCAAACCCTATTTCTGCTACATCGACCGTGAGGGCAAGGCTCACAAGCCCTTCGTTCTGCCGCAGGAACATCCCGATTTCTACGACAATTGTCTGAAGTCATTCAATGTGCCGGAGTTAGGCCGCGGTCCCCTGCCCTTCGATGCGATGGACGTCAGTCGCGCGATGAAGCAAGAATCCATCAACTTCCATCGCTGATCATCCCCCAATAAAAATGAGCAACCTACCTTGGTCGCTCATTTTTCATATCTCACTTCACCTTCGTCTGCACCCGCTCATCGCTTAAGATTTCGCGGGCTGCGCTGCGGGCATCAAAGTCCACCTTCGCTTTCGTGAAATCGGGTGTATTGAAAGAATAGAGCGTCTCGCTGTAATACTCCTTGGGATTCCGCTGCGGCAGGAGGAACGGTTTAGAGAAATGCCCCTGTTCATCCACCGAGGCGAGGAAGAGTTGCGTGTAAAGCCCGTTCTCACGCCTTGAGGTGAAAACGACCCAATGGCTGTTCACATTCCAATTGTGATACGAGTCGGCATCGCTACTGTTTATCTCATCAATAGGCCTTGCCTCACCCGTATTCAAATCGAGCAACCATTGGTCGGCTTCCTTATGCCAAACCGAGAAATAGCCATAGTCCATCAGGGTGAAGAGAATATATTTCCCGTCGTAGGAAGGCCTTGGCCATGTGAGGCTTTTCCCCATCTTCACCGCATTGAAGATGGTATCTACTTGACTGCCATAGCGCCCTGTTTCGGGGTCGAAACTGATTTTGCAGAGATTATACTGTTCATCTTTGAAATGAGTAGGATATTCCTGTTGCCGACACGTCATGTAATAGAGCGTCTTACCATCGGGCGAGAACACGGGCGAATTTTCCGACCAATCGGGGGTGGAGAGAAGCGAATCCGTCAGCATCTCGTGCGTGTCGGGCTGATAGACAAACACATCCGACGAGAGGTCGAACACCTCGATGCGCTCATCGGCCACCACATGGAATCCCTGCCGCGTCTGGTTGGTTGAGAATGCGCAGTATTTCCCCGACGGATGCCAATAGGGATAGACCATGGAACCACCGAGCAAGTCGTTTTTGGCTTGCAACCACTCGCGTTGCCCATGCTGTTGTATCATTGTGGCACCATGCTGTCCACGTACGTGGAAGACGAACTGTTCAGGGTCGGTACGGTTCGACGCATGGCAGTTGAGACACTGTCCTGGAACACGGCTATTATCCAACACCTCATACTCGTCGAAGGAGGACAGGTCGCGCTGGTAAATGCCCATGTGGCTGAACACCTCATAGCCCGGGGCGATACGGCGGTAGGTCAGTCCCCACTCATCGAGGTCGTATGGGCTCACATGGATGTTAAAATCCTGATACTGCGTCCATTGTCCGTCGTTTTTCACACAGACGGTGACGGTCAGGTCCTGGCCTTTGTTTTGTTCCAGCAGTTCGTGCCATTCATCGGTGTCAAAATCCGCGTAGTTGCCATTGGCATTGATTTCACCCCCTTTCTGTCCTTTCACGGTCACATCCATGCGTTCGCAGTCGCCCTTCATATTGAAGTTAAGCGGTGCGATGCCCACAGGCACCGTCACATCCATGTAGTCGGGATAGATGTCAGGCTTTTCTGCCACTTGCTTAGGGTCAGAAGGCCGGTCGGTGCAAGCACAAATGCCGTTCAGCAACAGCAGTAAGACAAAAACATATTTTACGGTTCTCATATTATAAAACTTTCGCAAGCTCCGCTTGCATTGTTGATTACATTCCCCACACGGTGATGGGATGACCTTGATACACGGCTTTCAATGATATTCGCTGCAAAAGTAATAAAAAAAAATGAGATACAACAATAACGGTTGCTTTCTTTTACAACCCTGATTGAATCCGCAGGAGATGCCGCCGGAGGTACGATCAATGGCGCTAATGGTTTGACAGTCCTACAGTAAGATAATACCACACCGTATTCTTATAAGCATCGAGCGCCGTCGATTGAGGTCCGTCCTGCCATGCTCGCATGAAGCCATCGAGGCTTTGGAGCACCACGGGATTGACCGTTCCCGGTGGCACAGGTCTCCGTGCTTGCATGCAGGCGAAAGCCACAGCCTCTTGCACGGCACGCGAATGGTATTCTATTTGTTCATTCACTACCTGGTAGTATTGCATAAAACGGTCGAGGTCGCCGTCAAGCAGCGGCATCATCAGCAGATATTGCACAGCCATCATGTTTTCCGGATTTTTCATCAACAGCTGCCCACACGCTTTATCTGCTTCATCTTCGCTGTAGAGGAAGTTGTTATCGAGCCTGCTTTTGCGCAGCCAGCCGTAGAGCGGGTGAGCATTGATTTTATCTTCGTCGGCGAGCAAGGCTTCCATCTGTCTTGCCCAGTCGCGATAGAAAATGGTCTGCTGAAGCAGGTTCAGGTATTTTCGTGCCACATCGTACTGCCCGTTAATGAGATTCGTCTCTGCGAGGCGCTTCACCACTCTGACACTTTTGCGTTGGTCTGGCAAGGCCTCCATAGACTCCATGGCGAGCCGCTGTGCAGTATTGACAAGCCCTAAATAGAATGCCACTTCGCCTGTCAGTTGGTCAGAGGTGAAATGTTTTTGAAAGGGCGGTAACAGCCCTTCGCTGCCGTGCTGATAAAACTCGAAGATACGGTCGCCCAACTGCCCTTTCATAGCCAATGCCAGATTGTTAGCACACACACTCATGGGCAGGTCGGGATGTTTCTTTTCGGCTTTTGCCACGATGGCATCCCACTGCTTCGTTCGCACCAGATGGTCGTACTCCATCAGTTCATATTTCTGTGGGTCGTAAGCTTGGCAAACCGTTATTATCGCCGCAACCACAATCAAGAGTGTGAATGCGGCAAAGGAGACATACCGTGTTTTACATGCCCTTATAGCGGGCAATATACGCAGCAAGAAAGGCAACAAAGCACATAATAACGGTATCAATGCCATCAACAAGGGATGCGTAGCCAACAAGCGGTAATAACCAATGCCAGCCAGCAGGCGTTCAGTGGAATAGGGTGTAACGTATGCGCTCAGCAGGATACATGCCAACGCCCATAATATGACTGCCACTCCGACGAGCGCCCCCCTACCCTTGTTTGCTACAAAGAGCCTGAGAGCCACGAACACGGCAACCATCAACACCATTGGTCCGGCTATCCAAT
>JAEEGL016698008.1_pt1 | contig 12194 bp, 9 predicted proteins | sample 9134231 | NCBI WGS metagenome assembly JAEEGL01 (sample SAMN16246548, study PRJNA631951) | gut metagenome | biome: gut microbiome; feature: rumen; material: fiber-attached | host: Bos | place: Iran: Karaj | collected 2018-10
AGCATTGCTCAGTTCGTAGGTGTAGAGCTTCATGGAAGGAACATCGCTGTCAGCCGGGGTAAAGCTGACAAGCTTGCCGTCCACTTTGGTGGTCATGGAAGCGCCGGCGGGGAGATAGAGCTGCAGTTCAACGGTGGAGACATCACAGCCCTTCAGGGTAATGGTCAGCTCGTCGCAGAAGCGGATGGTGTCATCCAGTGAATCATCCACATACAGCTCGGCATTGCGCAGGCCCTTCAGCTCATCGGTGATGGCAGGCGTATTCTCCTCGATGACTTCTTGGTCAACATAACCGTCGTCGTCTTCGAGATGATACACGCCTTCCTCATCGGAGTTTTCTTCATTATTATTGGAAGATTCTCCTTCGGCAGGCTCTTCGTCTTCGTCGTTAGCGTCGGCGGCAGGAGCTTCGGGCTCTTCGTCTTCGTCGTCAGCGTCGGCGGCGGGAGCTTCGGGCTCTTCGTCCTCGTCGTCATCGTCGGCGGCGGGAGCTTCGGGCTCTTCGTCCTCGTCGTCATCATCGGCAGCGGGAACTTCGGGCTCTTCGTCCTCGTCGTCATCATTGGCGGCGGGAGCTTCGGGCTCTTCGTCCTCATCGTCAGCGTCGGCGTCAGCGGCAGGCTGATCCGCAGCAGGCTGATCGTCAGTCTGCTGGATTGTGATGTTGGCGGCTTCTTCATTGTCGGTGTCTTCAGCCAGCGCGAAGGTCATGCTGGAAATCAGCAGAGCGATCGCGCACAGGATGGAGAGAACCTTTTTCAGCTGCTTCATCATGTCTTTACCCCTCTTTTCATCGTCCTGGTGATGACTGTCGTTGGATTCTTTTTTACCCTTCTCCGTTACACGAAAGTTACATTTGGGGGAATCCGGATGCTTTCTGTGAGGTCAAAATGGGTAGACGAATCCACAGAAATCATACCATAGAAAAAAAAGGATTGCAAGCCATTTTGGCATTTTTTGCGGAAATCAAGGGTTTCAGCGTTCCGCGGGCCTTTTTGCCTTGATTTTCAAGCTTTTCTGTGCGTCACAACGATATTACCTGTTTATTTGTTACATTTTTATTTGCGTAACTGTTTTGTCATTTTTGTGACCCAAAAACCGTCCCTGGTCTGTTCCTGTTTTTGACCAAAACTTGATAATCTGGTATTGTGATATGCCATATCTCACTTTTTTTGGACATGTAACATTTCCCTGTAACCGGGTCATTTCGGCTCTGAGCCCCGTAATCCTTAGATTGGTATCGGTTTCAGCCGTCGTATCACCTTTTTTTGCCAAAAAGCCTCATAGTTTTGTCTTTTTTGTTGCATCTTTATCCAGAAATCACAGGCGGCAGATATAGGAAGAAGACAAAAATTTGAAAAGTGCGGACATTTTTTTCTGTCCGCACTTTCTTTATCATTTTTAGCTCTTTGTCTGCTTTTTATGTTGTTATTATGAACATTTTCATTTTACGCTTTCTGCGTATGCCTGTTGCGCAAGAAGCAGCGCGCCGGTAGCGCCGCTCTTTGTACCAAGTCCCGGCTCCACAATATAGGAGTCAATGCGTTCCATGATCGCCTTTGCCTGGATATAGCCGTTCAGGAGCTCCAGCGTCTTCCGGCGGATCAGCGGGAAAAGGTGTTTCTGCTGCATCACACCGCCGCCGAGGATGATCTTCTCCGGCGAGAAAGCGCAGACCGCGTTCATGCACATCTGGGCCAGGTAGGCTGCTTCCAGTTTCCAGGCTTCATGGTCAGGGGAAAGATACTGCGCTTTCGTTCCCCACCGTTTCTCGATCGCCGGGCCGGCAGCCAGGCCTTCCAGGCAGCCCTTGTGATAGGGGCAGAAGCCGTCCGGCGCCGGATCTCCCGGCTCCTGCCGCAGCAGCATATGCCCCAGCTCCGGATGCACCAGGCCGTGCACCAGTTTCCCTTCGATCACCAGGCCGGCGCCGACGCCGGTGCCGACCGTGACATACATGCAGCTGTTCAAGCCCTTTGCGGCGCCCAGCTGCCATTCCGCCAGCGCGGCGGCGTTCACGTCCGTGTCGATCAGGGCAGGCACGCCCAGCGCGTCCCGCATCGGCGGAAGCAGCGGTTTGTCACTCCAGCCGGGCTTGGGTGTCTTTGTGATCCAGCCGTAGGATGGGGAAGCCTGGTTCAGGTCCACCGGGCCGAAGGTGCCGATGCCCAGGGAAACGATGTTTTTGTCCCTGAACCAGTCGATCATAGCCGGTATGGTCTTCTCCGGCGCCTCGGTGGGCATGCTGGCCTGCTCAAGCAGTTCATTCTGTTCATTGCCTACGGAAAGCACCATCTTGGTACCGCCCGCTTCCAGGGTTCCGAATCTCATGGGAAACCTCCTTATTCCGACAGGTATTTCCTTGCCAGGGCAAACTGGTCGTTCAGGTTCTGAATGTTCACCTGCCCGGTCTGGTCAAACCCGGTCCCTTCCAGGGTAAAGTCCCCCGTGTATTTTGTTTCTCTGATAAAACGGAAGAACCGGCTAAAATCGATATGCCCTTTCCCCAGCTGCAGGACCTTCAGGTTGCTCCAGTCCATATAGCTTCCGCCGAAGTCGTTCACGTGATAGTGGAGGATATGGTTCTCCTGCCAGAGCCAGGCGTATTCGGGGGCGTAGAGCAGGTCCAGCTGGGCATGGAAATCCGCCATCTTGGTATCAAAAACGAATTTGATCTCCGGATAGGCGCGGTACAGTTCCACCCAGTGACTCATGGGATCCCGGTGGCAGACCACATTTTCCACCAGGAGGGTAAGGCCGTGATCCGCCGCTGTTTTGTTCAGCTCGGGCCATGCCCGCAGGTTATTCTCGAAATGGTCGTCGGAGATCTGGCCGTTCCACAGGTGCAGGACCATCTTTTCCGCGCCGATGGCCTGTGCCAGGGCGCAGTTGATCCCGAACAGGCGGAAAGCTTCCTTCCGTTCCTCCTCCCCGCCCCGGCTGATATGCTCTGCCATGCTCTTTTCGCAGTGCATGACCGGAATGTTCAGTTTCTGCTCCCGGAGGAATGCTGAAAGGTCTTCGACCTGGTCATACCAGGAATCATAGAGGATCAGCTCAAAGCCGTCGCATTCCAGCTGCGGGCAGAACTGTTTCAGCAGGCGGAAATCCCGGCCGTTCGGCCGGCCGATCAGGGCGCCGGTGGAACAAAGGATCTGGTGCATGGTCGCTCCTTCAAAAAACCGGGCGCTTTACAGCGCCCGGCAGGATCTGAACGGATCAGTCATCGAAATCTTCGAAATCTTCATCTTCTCCCGCTCCCTGGCTTTCAAGGGAAGCAGCAGTTTCATAGCTCTCCAGCGCGAAGTATGCGGGCAGGATTGCCTGGGACCAGGTCACCTGGCCGGTGATGTAGTAGTTCTGGAGATACTTGTTGTAGAAGTCGTAGTAGATGTTCGAATAGATCGGGATCGTGGGCAGGATCTCGTTATAGCGTTCCTGGAAAGTGACCCACTTGGACACATACTCAAAGACGTTGCCGGGCTCGGTCTTCCGCATGCTCTTGGCGTCAATGAACAGTTCCTCGTCGTCGGAATAGGTGTTGTTCCAGATCTCGTGGTTCAGGGTCTTATCCGTGGAATAGGTGATGGACGGGTCCACGATGACGTGGAAGTTCGTCGCCAGGTAGATCATGTCGGTGGTGCGTTCCGTCTGGCGGTAGTAGGACTTGAGCAGGTCCTCCATCTTTTCGGGCACCAGTTCCAGCTTGATGCCGATCCGGGCGAGGTTCTCCACGAAGCTGCCGGCGTCTGCGTCCGGTTCCAGGCCGTCCTGGAGTTTCGGGTTCGGATCGGGATCCCGGGAGGTACGGACCGCGGTCTGCATAAGCTCGGCCATGTGGTTGCCTTCCGGATACATCATCTTCAGATCCAGCGCGACAATCGTACCGTCGTCCATGATCTTGCAGCGAACGTCGTCCACACCCTTCTGGTAGAGGTTGCCTTCGCGGTTATAGATCCACTTGCCTTCCTCCAGCAGTCTTTCCGCTTCCTTCAGGTTTACGGTATACGTGGTCAGGGCATTTTCCCATTCCTTGGTCTTCGCTTCCCAGGCTTTGATCATAATATCGTAGTCTTCCTGGGTAAGGGCATACATGTTCGTGGTCTTCCCCAGCAGCTCGTTCCGCTTCTTTTCCAGCTCTTCCTTTTCCTCATCCGTGATCTGCACAGGAACCGGAATAACCTGGTCCAGGAAGTTGACAGGATAAGCCATCGCGCCTGTCACCAGCAGGTACTCCCACTGCTCGATACCGAAATATCCGTCAACGCGCACGCCGTAAGAGGGATTCTTCAGATCAGGATCAGAGTCTTCGGTAATGTTGGGATTCTCAAATCCGCAGTAACGGGCTGCCAGCAGGTCGCGGTCCATACACCATGCGATCGCCTGGCGGACCTTCTCGTCGTGGACAGTCGGAAGCTCATAGGTGAAGGTCAGGAAGGCCAGGCCGATACGCGGATAGGGCTGGGCCCGGAGGCCCGCTTCACGCGCCGTGGTTCCCATCATACCTTCGTAGATGGTGGGGCCGTAAGTGACCTTGTTGACCAGGTGCAGTTCGCCGTTCGCCAGTTTCTCGATCATGTCGTCATTGCTCGCGACAACAAACTTGATCTTTTCAATGGTGGGTTTCACCAGCCACAGTTCGTCTCCGCCGGGAGTCTTCACCGGATCACCGGCGTCATCCTTCACCTGGATATACTGGACGGGGCCGGAATAATCCGGGCCAGGCAGGTTGTTCTGCATCCAGGCGCCCTTGAAATAGGGGTTGATCTCGTAATGGCCTTCGCCGGTCGCCTCATCCCAGGAAACCATCGTATAGGGGCCGGAGACCACCGACGGATGGGAATTGTATCCGGTTTCCGGATCCAGGATCGTCTGCTTCAGCAGATCGGGCGTGAACTTGGTAAACGAGAGGTCTTTATCCTCGTCCGCCAGGTAGATGCCGCCGCCGGGCATCTGGTAAACCTTGGTTCCTGGTGCGATCACGCTGATCGGATACGGAACGGTCATCAGCAGGCCGGTCTCAAAGAAGTACGGCAGGAACTCATGGTCCAGGACGAACCAGAGCTCGTAGTCGCTGTGCACTTCCACGCCGCCCAGGCTGAGGACGTCGGAATCCGTTAACGCTTCGCCCGCCAGGATCTTTTTCCGCGTGGCGATGTATTCGTCGAAGCCAAGCAGATGTTCCGCGCGGTAGATCTTACCGCCGATCGCTTCCACTTCGGGGCTCATCATCAGCAGGATGGAGAAAGCGTAATCCCAGGCCGTGATGGGCGTACCGTCAGAATAGAACAGGTTGTCCCACAGCAGGATCTGGTAAATCTTGTTGCCGGCCTCGTCTTGCGCGACCACGTAATCCTTCACCACGCTGGGATCCATGACATAAGTGCCCTGGTTCTGGTCCCAGTTGACCAGGTTGTAGCCGTGGATCAGGGCGCGGACGTCGATATCCGCCGTATCATTGCCGAACAGTTCGGTAAAGAAGTCGCCCTTCGTGACCGTGGGATGCCCGACGATCAGCTCATCCGGGAATTCCATTTCCGCTTCAGCGGCATCCGGATTCTCCGGTTCGCCTTCCGCCAGCGCGACCAGGGGCGCCTGGGCCAGAAGGAGCAGGGAGAGAAGCAGGCAAAGAAGTTTTTGCAGTTTGTTCACGTTGATCAGATCCTTCCTTCATATTCCATCCGGGTATTCTATCCTGATGCGCCGGCTGCTCCGGCGCTTATCCGCAGATCAGATTAATCGAAGCAGTCGCCCACGTGGTTGATGATGACCTCCACGCCCAGCGGGGTCTCATAGTCTTCCAGCGGATACGTTTTATCTCCGTGGGTCTTGCCCTTGCCGCCCTTGGACGGGTTCTCCTGTTTCTTCCACAGGGTGTTGGTAAACGTCATCGTGCCGTCTTTTTCTTCCGCTCCCGTGTTCACATAGCCGATGACCGCCTGCTCCGTCCAGGAGTAAACGGGTTCCTTGCCGTTCACAACCACGGGAACATCCTTCACCGTTTCGCTCCATCCGTTCTCCGCGCTCAGCTTGACGGAAGTATACTTCTCGCCGTTGATGTTCAGTGTCATGATGATGGTGGTCGGGCGGAGTTTCTGGGCATTGTTGTCGTCCTGCCAGACCTTGGTGACCGTCAGGTCCCTCGTCCGCGCCAGATAGTTGTTGACAAGGTTGTAGCCGTTGATTTCCTTGGCGTACATATTGACATCGTCTTCATTGACCGAATAGACAATCTCCGTCTTATGGTCATCCTGGTAGCGGGGCTTCTCGGTAAAGGTATACTTCCAGTTGTCCGCGGCCGTCACAACGTGGCTGTCCACTTCCACGCCGTCCGCGTACAGCCGCACGGTGATGGAATCGGGACGGTTCTTGTCCTTGTTGTTGTTGTCGTTCCAGGTCTTGGTGACCGGGATGTCCACAAACTCGGCGTCCGGTTCGGGCGTCACGGCGGGCGCGTACTGGTTAAACAGCTTCGCTGTCGCGGGATTCTCCTTATCCGCTGTGACGACCAGTTTCGCGGCGGTGGTGCTGTTGCTGGTCAGCGTATAGTATTTCACCAGCGTCTCCGCGTTCTTTTCCACCACGGTGTAAACGCCGGGCTTCAGGTTGTCCAGCTCATATGTGCCGTCGTCCTTGAACTGCGCGTAAGTCACGGTCAGGTCCGTATCAGGTCCCAGGATCCGGAAGCTCAGGCTGCCCAGGTTCGCTTCCGGATTGTAATTGTCCAGTTCCTCCTGCGTCGCGCCGTAATCTTCCGCTTCCTTATAGGTAAACTTCCAGTTCAGCTCGCCTGCGCCTTTCGCGATATACGCGGCGTCGCACACTTTGCTGCTGGCCGTGTCCATGACGTAGTAGATCTTTTTCTCTTCAGTTTCTTTTGCCTTCAGGGCTTCGTTGTACTGATCCGCGATATAGGCGGCGTTGATGTCCCGGACCAGGTACGCGCCGGGCAGCACATCCGTGAAGGTGTATCCGGCGGAGACATCGCTGTAGGCCAGCGTCCGGGGCATGGCGGGATCGGGGCCGTCCACGATCAGCGCCAGCCCGCTGATGTCCATGTCTGCCGGCGCGCCGGAAACGGCGGCCTTCAGGGTCACGTCAACGGTATTCAGGGTCAGTTTCACGGTCGTTCCGTCATAGCTGGCGGTATAGCCGTCCGGAACCTGCTGGAGCCGAACGCTGTAGCTGATCTTTTCCAGGGTGGCGGGATTCACGCCGGGCAGGTTGTCCCAGCTCACCGCGACGGTGCCGGCCTTCGGTTCGGCGCAGGGCGCGTTGTCCGCGTACAGCGCCAGTGAAACGTATTCCGGACGGATCTTCTTCGCGTCGTGGTTGTCGTCCCACTCAATCGAGGCGGAAACCCTGTCCCGGGGCACAGGGGTGTAGATGAGCCTGGCCACGGTGATATTGTCCGGAACCAGGATGCATGCGTATTTATCCACAGTGTCCAGCGTCCAGGCGCTGTTCTCCGTGCCGGCGGGAACAACCGCCTCACCGCTCCAGCCGTTCGCGGCGTTCAGTTCAACCGGTACACCGGCAAGCGTTGCCGTAATCGTTCCGGTCGGGCGGAGCTGGTCAATATTGTTTCCATCTTCCCAGCTGATCTGGATGATCCGGGCTTCGGTCTCTTCTTCCGCCAGGGCGGCGTTGATCCCGAGCGCCAGGGCCAGGATACACAGCAGGGCCAGAATGAGCTGAAGGTGCTTTTTCATGAGTATGTCTCCCCTCTGATTTTCCCTTCGGTTTTCCGCTGTCAAAAAAAGGATAACGCAACTATACCCATTAAATGGTAATTTTTCCTGTTTGGGTATACTTCTACAGAATTGATTATAGAGCCCCGACGCCCAAAAAGCAAGTCGGTACGGCTCAATTTCGGTTCAAACGGAAAAGAATCGACCGGAAAGTCTGTATTTGACTGTATCCGGCCAAAATTGTTTTTATATTGTTTTTTGGATTCCTGTAATTTGGTAACGATTCCAATAAAATCAAGGGTTTCAGGGTTTGCAAGTTTTGTCTGCCTGATCGGATAAATCGTCCTCGATGTACCGGCGTTCCTCCCTTTCCCATGTCCGGGCGGAGATGATATAGCGGGGACGGCGTTTCGTTTCCAGGTAGGTCTTGCCGATATACTGGCCCAGGATGCCCAGGCTGATCAGCTGGATCCCGCCCAGCAGGCAGACGATGCAGACCGTGGAAGCCCAGCCGGCAACGGTATTGCCGAGAATTGCCTCCACCACGGCCCAGATCATGAAAGCCAGGCCGATCATGCTGAAGATGACACCGAAAGTTGTGATGAGGGTGATCGGTTTCACGGACAGGCTCGTGATGCCGTTGAAGGCCAGCGCCAGCATCTTCCGCAGGGGGTAATGGCTCTCGCCGGCCAGCCGCTCCGCGCGGTCATAGGAAACCGTGGCGCTGGGAAATCCGACCAGCGGGACCATGCCCCGCAGGTAGATGTTCACTTCCTCAAAATCCGCGAAGTGCTGCAGCACCCGGGCGGAGATCAGGCGGTAATCCGCGTGGTTATACACCACCTCGGCGCCCAGGCCCTTCAGCAGTTTATAGAAGCTCTCCGCGGTAAAGCGCTTGAAGAAGGAATCCGTATCCCGCTTCGCGCGCACGCCGTAAACGACCTCCGCGCCGTTCAGGTATTCCTCCACCATCCGGTCCATGGCATTGATATCGTCCTGGCCGTCGCAGTCAATGGAGATCGTAATGTCACAGCGGTCTTTCGCTTCCATCAGGCCGGCAAGCACCGCGTTCTGGTGGCCGCGGTTGCGGCTCTGGCAGATGCCGATATAATGCTCGTCCTGTGCGGCCAGCTCCCGGATGATCTCCCAGGTGCGGTCCGCGGACCCGTCGTTGACAAACAGCACGCGGCTGTTATCGCTGATCTGCCCTTGCGCCGCCAGGTCCTGCAGCTTCTGAAGGAACATCGGCGCGGTCAGCGGCAGCACCTGCTCTTCGTTATAGCAGGGGATCACGATCCACAGGATCGGCTTGGCGTTTATTCCCATACAATCAGTTCCTCTTCAGTTTCTCAAACATGGCATAGCTGCCCAGCATGACCATGCCGGCTTCCTCCGGGATGGGCGTGTCGATGTCCGGCGGAATCTGGATTGTGTCTTCGTCCACGCGGACGGCGATCACGTTCATCCCGTAGCGGGTCCGCAGTTCCAGTTCGCGGATGGTCTTTCCAACCCATTCCGGTGAGGGCTTGATTTCCACAATGCCGTATTCCTGGCTGAGCTCGATGTATTCCATCACGCCGGCGTGCGTCATGCCCAGGGCCAGTTTGTCCGCCATTTCCCATTCCGGGATGATCACCTTGCTGGCGCCCAGTTTCTCCAGGATCGCCTTGTAGGTATTGTCCTGGGCCTTGCAGATGATATACGGCACATTCAGGCTCTTCAGGTTCATGGTGATCAGCGCGGAGGCGCCCAGGTCGGTTCCCACCGCGACGATGGCGCGGTCAAAGTTCCCCACGCCCAGCTTCCGCAGCACGTCGATGTCCCTGGCGTCCGCCGCGACGGCACGGGTCACCCGGTCCGCGATCTTGTCGATCAGCAGCTCATCCGTATCGATGACCATGACCTCTTCCCCGCAGGCGTACAGCCTCGTCGCCAGCTCGGTTCCGAAGCGGCCCAGGCCGATTACAACATAGGACTCCATAGGGCGTTCCCTCCTGTTATCCGATCAGCAGATCGGTATTCGCGTATTTGTACTGTTCCCCGGAAGGCTTGTTCCGCAGGAAGCCGAAGCTGATCGTCAGCAGGCCCACCCTTCCGAAGTACATGAACAGGATGATCATGAATTTGGATACCAGGCTCAGCCGCGGCGTCGCCCCGGCCGTCAGGCCGACCGTGCCGATCGCGGAGACCGTCTCGAACAGGCTGTCCGCGAAGCCCACCGGTGAGGTGGCGCAGATGACCGCCGCCCCGGTGAAGGCCAGCAGCACCATCAGCATGAAGATCGTGATGGCGTTCAGCACATGGTCGTTGGAGATCGTGCGGTGGAACACGCTCACGGTCCTGCGTCCGCGCATCCGGTTCCACAGGAACATCAGCAGCACCACAAACGTGACCGTCTTCAGGCCGCCGGCTGTGGATCCGGAGGATCCGCCGATCAGCATCAGGAAGATGGAGACCGCCTTGCCCGCGGGCGTCAGCAGCCCCTGGTCCACGCCGGCAAACCCGGCGGTACGCAGCGTCATGCTCTGGAAGAAGGCCGCCAGGATCTTCTGCGGCACAGTCATCGGGCCCAGCGTGGAGGGATTCCCCCACTCCAGCAGGCAGGTCAGGACCGTTCCGGCCAGCAGCAGCGCGCCGGTCGTGATCAGCACAAGCCGGGTATAGACGCTCCAGGTCTTCGGGGTCCTTTTCTCCTTCAGCAGCTCGTCCCAGACCAGGAATCCGAGACCGCCGAGGATGACCAGCGCGCTCAGCGTCAGGCAGATCACCGGGTCTGTCTGGTATACGATCAGGCTTGCGCCGGGTTCCTTGAATCCCAGTACGTCAAACCCCGCGTTGCAGAAGGCGGAGATCGCGTGGAACACGCCCAGCTTCACCGCCAGGTGAAGCGGATATTCAAACAGGAAACGAACCGTCAGGATCAGGGCGCCGATGCCCTCGATCGCGAACGCGCGGATCAGCAGGTGCTTCTGATGTTCCACCGCCTCGTCCATATCCGATCCGATAGCTTCCGCGATGACCAGCTGCTGCTGGATGGAGATCCGCCGTTTCAGGCTGAAATACGCCAGCGAGGCCGCCGACATAAAGCCCAGGCCGCCGACCTGGATCATCGCCAGGATGACCGCCTGGCCGAAGTTGCTCCACTGGCTCCAGGTATCCGCCAGCACCAGGCCCGTCACGCACGTGGCCGAGGTGGCGGTAAACAGGGCCGTGACCGGCCCCGCGCTCTGTCCGTTGCGGGAAGCGGGCGGCAGCATCAGCAGCAGCGTGCCGAAAAGAATGATCCCCAGGAACGTGAGGGCCATGATCCGGCTGATGCTGACAGCGCGGCGCATTTTCCTCGGCCGCGCGGCCGTCTTCGGATTTGTCATCTGCTTCCCTTCTTTCGGCATTGAGTATACACCATACCTGCGCGCGGGATCAATACGCCCGCTTTACGCGTCGTCCTCCAGGTCGATGCGCTCCACCGCCGCGATCTTTCCCCCGCGGATCGTCAGTTTCGCCATCGTCACGTCCCCGCCGAAACGGGCGCGGCCGCAGCTCCCCGGGTTCAGCCAGAGCCGCCCGTCGATCCATTCCTCGCTGTAGCGGTGGGAATGCCCGCAGATGACCGCGTCCACCCCGTCCAGGTCACGGGGAACATCCCAGCGGTCGTGCGTCATGTAAAAGGAAACGCCGCCGATCTGAAAGCGCAGGAATCCGGCCAGGTCCTTCACGCCCCGCTGCCACACGTCGTTGTTGCCGCGGACAGCGTACAGGCTGCCGCAGAGCGCCAGTTCGTCCAGGTCGCTCTCATGGATGATGTCCCCGGCATGCAGGATGCAGGCGCAGTCCTGCACCTCCCGCACCACGCTCCGGCGCAGCAGGCCGTGCGTGTCGGAGATCACCGCCACGCGGATCCCTTCCCTGTCCATCTGATTCCTCCAAAAATGGACTGCCGTCAGGCAGTCCATCATCAATGCAATAAACCTTATTCTTCGGGCTCGCCGTCAGGGCCTTCCTCCGGCAGTTCCGGGAAAAGCTCCTTGCCGCACTGGGGACAGAGCGCGTCCTCGTCAAAGTCCACTTCGTCCGGATCGATCTCGACCGTGGCGCCGCAGTGCGGGCACTCGTACTCGATCGAGCCTTCAAAAACCTGATCCTCGTCGTCTCCGGCCAGGTCTTCGTCCTCATCGTCATAGAGGTCGGCTTCCAGGTCGGCCAGGTCCTCGTCAATACTCTCGACGTAGTCGCTCAGTTCTCCGTGGGACGCTGCCAGCGCCTCAAAGGACTCGCCGACCTCGCCCAGCACTTCCAGGATGCCGATAATCAGCTTGTGGGAATCCTTCTCCGGGTTCAGCTTCATGCCTTCCGCAAGGCCCTGAAGGTAACTGATCCTGTCCGTCAGTCTGCTCATGCGATCCTCCTTGAATGATTAAGCGCGCTTGAGGTACTCGCCGCTGCGGGTGTCGATCTGGATCTTGTCGCCGGTGTTGATGAACAGCGGCACCTGCAGGCTGAAGC
>JAEEGL016804313.1_pt1 | contig 12194 bp, 8 predicted proteins | sample 9134231 | NCBI WGS metagenome assembly JAEEGL01 (sample SAMN16246548, study PRJNA631951) | gut metagenome | biome: gut microbiome; feature: rumen; material: fiber-attached | host: Bos | place: Iran: Karaj | collected 2018-10
AATCTCCTGAACAGCTATACTTTATTAAAGTATAGCTGCAAGCAATATACGTTGTCAACGTATATTTTGATTTATCACTCCTCTTCTAGAAATTGCAAAAAACGCAATTTCTAGAAGCGTCTGTTGTCGCCAGATACTTCGAGAATAAATATGGAAATCCCTACGGGATTTTACGTCGATAAAAAGGAGCCAGGACTGAATGCGAGCATTCGTCCTGGCTCCTTTGTTATCGCCTAAAACCACTGCGTGGTTTTCCATATTTATTCTCTCGTGCCTGGCTCGTTATCACTCAAGCTCTATCGTGAGCATCATGCAACCCTCAGCAATACTAGTATTTGAGTGCACCTTGTGCATCCCGTTACTATCTTTTGTCATGTCTGCAAACATTTTTGACGTCAAAATGACGTCACAGCACATCACCTATCCTCTTTTATTGCAATAAAAGAGAAGTACTATTTCCATCCCCATTTTATCACTATAAAAAGAAGGATGAAACACCGAAAAGGTATTAAGGATGATGCAAATGACAAGAGTAATTTCCGAGTGGCTTACACGTTATCTCAAACATCCTCTTTTCTCATCACATTAAAAGATATAGCTCTCAGCTTCATCTTTAAGCATGGAATATGTCTCACGATATTGAACCTTTATTTGACTGTACGGGTAAGTATCTGGGTCTATCACAACAACTCCCGCATTCTTATCCGTAATCTTAAATATATACTTCGCTGTGGCTTTAATTATTCTATAGTCTATATCTCTCGCAATAAAGGGAAGTAGCTCATCATTTGTTATTGGCTTTCCATCTAGTTTCTTTATATACTGCCATTTCTCTTTACCTTCCTCTTGCCAGTACATCATAGCCATGTCAAAGCGATCTGCTTCATTTATGTTTTCTATGGAGTCAAAAGGAACTTCTGCATGTCTCATTTTATTCCCTAACCACCTACCAACATAAAATTTCAGCTTTGATGAATCCACGCTAGTAATCCGATCCGCCAATAGTTTTGCCTTGCGATACTTCTTATTCTTTTCATTCATTGGTAATTCATCAAAGGCTTCTTTGTTTTCAGCAATAAACTCACTAGTTGCATCAGCATCCTCAAAGTCCGGTAATTGCTTCATCATACATAATGATATCCAAGATGCCAATAGTTTCATATTCGGTGTAGCTTCCATAATCACGACCCTCCCACTTATATATAGCCGAATATTCGGCAATAGTCAATTATACGGCTACCTCCTACGATTTTAATAAGGCAGGTGAGTCATAATGATTACATTTGAGCCCTTATGGGAAACTATGAAAAAAAAGAATATTAGCCAATACTCTTTGATAAAAGATTATGGTGTCAGCACTGGAACACTGGATGCTCTACGCCAAAATCGGAGCATTACTCTGAACACCTTAAATGACCTATGCAACATTCTTAATTGTAATGTTGAGGATATCATAAAACATACATCTGACAAATGATTATTAAAATATACGGCAAATCTCATAAACCCCAGACAACATTTAACTATTGTCTAGGGTTTATATTTTCTGAGAACTTTTAATTCTTATAACCAAAATTTTAAACACAATCACTTCTTAATTGCTTTAATCTTGTTCATTATTCCCTGCGATATTTCATCAATAGTCCTAAACACTATTGTTCCTTGCTTATTGTTCTCATCAAGCTCTGATTTTATTTCCACATCATAATCTGCATCAATTTTCTCAAATACATAATCATAGAAAGCTGATGTATCAAACTTCAATTCATCCTTGATAATTGAAAATGGTTCATCCTTTCTATTTGGGTTTGTATCAGTTAATGTATACCTCGTATCATCTTCATTCAGAATAAAGGTTCTTTTCATATCGTTTCAAACGCCCTTGTATCTGAGCGAGTCCTCCTTCCACATTTTCTGCAACTATATCTAGCACGGAATAGTTTTCATCTTCATATTCCAACGCTCCTGATTTCACATCAAACTTACCGTCTTGTTCGCATAAAAAAACAACATTGTCTACATCTAGATTAATGATAAATTGCGGATTATGTGTAACCATAATAACCTGTCTATTTTCTCCCATACGCCTAAACTGACCTAAAACCTTTTCTTTAATTGCCTTTTGTGAAATATGGTCTTCCGGCTGATCAATGATATAAACTCCTTTATCACTAGATTCTCCACTTATTAACGTAAAATACATTTGTGCATCAAATCCAGATGATACCTCTTGATAAACATCCATACCAGATTCTATGATAGAATTTCTGGGTGTAAAATCCTTGCTAATCTTATTATTCAATTTACTTCTAAGTGCCTCAACAGGATTATCATACTCTCCCGCATTATTCTTTATATAATCCCCCAGCTCATCTTTTGTTATGCATAGTGTATCAATCACTTTTCCTTTATTTAATACCCCTTTTATCAGAGTACTAATATACTTTTTATCAACACGTTCAATTGGTAGTTTTGATACAAATTCAAATTTATCTACCGGATTTGTTTCTGGCACAATCTCTTCATCAATATCCGCCGGTTCGTATTGGCTTAAGCCTCTTTTCTCCTTAACAATATTACCAATAGATTCTATTACTTTTGCTTTACCCGACACAAAATCCGAATACATAGCCTGTTCATCCGTTATTCTCTTGTCATAACTTTGTATGTATTCATTCATGAATGTATTAAAAGCGTTGATTCTACTATTTTCAGCTTTTATTTCATCACTCTTCTTCGAATACTTTTCCTGCATTAGTGATAAGGTCTCTTGCATACTGCTTAACTGTTCTTTATCTCTTTCTACTAATGCTTTGTTTTCTTTTAATTCCTCAATTTCCTTATAAAGCGCGTCTAACCCATCTACCAATTTTTTAACATCTTTATCATTTAGTTTTGCTTTTTTCCCTGTAAAAGTCAGGCTCATTGGAGCAAAATCTTCTGAGTAAATCTTAAAATCCGGTAATTCTTGTACATGTTCATCATATATAAACTTTGTTTCCAAAGCCTTATATAGATTATCCAAATCCTTTTCGACTAATTTTCTGTATTTGTCAGCGTTTATCTCAGCCGGATAGAATTGCCTCAGGTACGTATCTGGTTTCAGCCCGTCCTTATCAAAAATTCCCCTAATCTCTCCTTGAGTATTAAACATAAAAATACTCTCTGGATTAATTTGGGTCCCAAAACATATTCTTTTCTTATCAAGATATTTCTTATATCCTTTTTCTACTTGCTTGTCTTTAAGCTTATAATTACCGGTTAATTCATGTAAAAAAAGGGATTTTCCTATAGAATTATCACCAATTATTACATTTAAACCTTTTGACAGTGGAATTACCCTGTCTATTCCACCTATCGTAAGTGTTATTTCCGGAATATACTTCGCTAATGGATTGAAGAATTTATTTTCATAAGCAATACGATGATTATCTGTTATAGCCATTGCCAACCCTTTAAAAGTCGGAAGAGATTTCAAATAGGTAAAGTTAAAATTTTTAATTTCTCCCTTTTCCGTATATGGATAATACTGCCAATTATGGCAGTCTGACCCTGTAATAAATCTAAGATTATCCTCAACATGGTGGCTTGTCTTAAAGATTTTATTGTATAACTCATTTTTCTTGTTTCTGAATTCAAATGCATCAAAATAATCCATGAATACAAGTTCATTAAACATTGCCTTCCCTAGAGAAAGCACATCATTAGCCTTTGCCTCATCATCTGTTGAAATAATTGACTTCTTCTGATGAGCTATCATCACAAAGTTTAATCCAATTTCGTCAAGTATATCTATGTAATCTTTCCGCGTGTATTGTTTTTTGGATTTTGAATACTGTGACTTACCAAGCCCAGAAGTCATAACAGTTTCGATATTTTTGACCTTATTCGTATCAGAGTCATCAAAAATAGTCACAATATGAATCTGTGTACCAGGAACAAATTCTACAGAGAATTCAATTCCAGGTAAAACTTTCCTGATACAGTTATCAAGCTTCTCTTGTTCTTTAAAAGTCTGATATAGATCATAATTAAACGTATCATGGTCGGTAATCGCGGCCATATTCACATTATTATCAAGAAGCCCTCTAACAAGCTCAGTAAGGTTTTCTTTTGTATTAAAAGAAACCTTGTTTCCATCTTTACCTGAGGAAAAACATGAATGTATATGCAAATCTATCTTAATTGCATTAGTAACAACTTTTTCCATTTTTTCTCCACCCAATCATTTTATCCATCAACAACTACTTCATTATAATGCAAACAATGGGCAGCAAAAGATATGTATCTTTCACTGCCCTTGTGAATTAACTTCTTTTCAACCTTCTTTTCTGAAGTTTTTTCCAAATTCCTCTAGCTTCGTTGCACAACGTTTTTGAAATCCCAAGCTCTGCAACAAGGATTTCATCATCTACTAAATCAAGAGCTTTTGTAATATCATCGTTTCTTCTTACAATATCATCCACCTTCTCAAGAAGTGATCTTACTTTGTCTTCTGAAATATTGTCTAACTTAGGAACAAAAATATTTCCTACCTCTCCAGGCAATATTTCAAGAACCCCACCACCATAACTTCTTCCACATAACTCCGTAAAAGCAAATGAAATACTGTTATAGTACGAAAGCAAAATTTTCTCAGCACTTACACCTTCATTGAACTTTATCCTATGCATAGTGTCCGTAGAAACAGCTTCACATCTGTTTAAAACAAACTTAGGATAAAGATTGTTTCTTCTTAAGAAAAAAGCATCTGGCACCCATATTGACGGAATTCTATACCAGCGATCTCGTATAGAGCACTTATACCCTTTGTTTTCTTCTTTCTCTTCTCCTAACTCGATGTATTCCCTGTGTTTTTCGGGATACTCATCATATGGTGTCTCTGGAAAATCTATCAGATAAGCTGCTTTTCCACTATTTACATTTTCCATCCAGTCATTCTGGGTAAAGAAAATACTATTAGCATGAGAACTTCTACCTATAAGCGGTCTTACCACACTCTTCAATTCATACTTTTCTACAGTGTTTTTATCTACTGAAAAATACTTATTGTTTCCAGTTGTAATACCAACATTTATTAGAGCGCAATCCGATAGTTTATGAAATAAATCGTTATTTCTGATCTCAGAGACCAATTCATTCTCTTTATCTGTGGTAAAATACTTTGTCCATTTCTCATGAACATGCTGTAACTTTTGGAAACCATTTGAGTTAATATTGAAATCTTTTAAATCATCAAGATTATTCAGCTCTATTATTCTGATTCCCTTTTCTTCTTCTCCCTTCTCTCCTATAAATACTACAACTTCTTGTTCAATGTCAGAGAATACTAGCTCCTCGAACGTAATAATAGAAATCTTTGATAAATTATTAGAGAGAAACAGTCTCAAATCCTCTGCATATACAACCTGCAATATTTCCGCTGGAATTACAAACGCAATCTTGCCTTGGTCGGAAAGCATATTAACGCATGCCACCATAAAACCAACCCAGGCATTAATAAGCTTGTTTGCTTTCATCCCTTGTGAAGTTAGAATATCTGAAAGCAATGCTCTTTGCTCTTCTTCCAAATACTGATATCTGATATATGGAGGATTTCCTAAAATCAAATCATATTTTTTATCTGAGCACTCTTCATAGTAATCAAAGAAATCCTGATTAATAACTTTTAAATTTCTCTTACTTTCATATCTCTTCTGAACTTTTATAGCTTCATCATCTTCAATTTCAATAGCTGTAATTGTGTCAAACTGATCTATGATACCTGTGTTACTCATAGCGTCCAAGAACACACCATCACCACAACTAGGTTCAAGCGCAATCTTAATCTGCTTATTATCAGAAAATAGCTTCACCATCATTTCAGCTAAAGGTAATGGCGTATAATATGCCCCGCGCAGTTTCTGTTCAGAACTTTCTTCCTTTAATCTCATCTACTCACCTTATATTTTTTGTTCGTATACCATTTTTATTAGAGTCTGGATTTCTTCAACCAAAATACCCTTTTCATTTTCTATTACATTCTTAGTTGCGCGATCTGTGTGCCCCTTTAATTGCTCATTCAGTTCATATATTCTTCTCGTTTTAGAAACAACCTCATCATACAACTTTTTATGATTAGCATTATTAAAATCCAAATCGACAAAAGGAATCTTATTAAGTAAGAATGTCCCTCTTGCTGTGAATCCTCCCTCAAAATCGCTACCTTGAATCTGAAAAACCTTTTCAGTATATGGATGTGCCAACCAAGCTTGAATGTATTCTAATTCGTATTTACTTTCTTTTTTCTTGCTTATAGCAACATAACCAGCCGTTCCACCAGACGCAATCAACATATCAGTTTTATCGTATGCATACATCGGTTCTTTGCTAAGAACTCTTACAATTAGCTTTTCGGTATCAATAAATGACGTTAGCGCCTGAGTTCTTCCATATTTATACCATGTATCCTCAGTAGCATCAGGCACATCCCTGCCTATACCATCGTTTAAACATCTAGGAACAAGTCTATCATAGCAATCCAGCAAATATGCATATGTTCCGGCAAAGGTACTCTTCATTTCATCGATTGAGAATAGTTTTCCCTCTTTGTCATATGGGAAAATAATTCTCTTATCAGTCTCCAGTAAAGAATATGTTGTCATGCCCTTTTCAGCATTTTTTGTGGGTTTAAAATATGGTTTAAGAATACTTTTTTCTATCTTGTATTTCTTACCAAATCTTTCTACAAATATAAAATCATTGTCCTCTTGATATATGCATGTTCCATCAAACCAATAAACTTCTTTTTTATCTGAAAACTTTTCTGCTCTTTCAGCACTAGTCTGTATACCATTAAATATATTGGCAACATCAGATAATGGAATAGCTTTATCTTTGGTTTTATCAAGCATTTTCAAAAATTCTATTTCTGTTGTTAAAAGCCATGGGTTCTCATCAAATATTTTTGTATTTAAATCTATACTACTTATATTAGATCCAGTCCATAAGTCGACAACATTCTTAACATAAGAATACTTCATTACAGCACTTTTCTCTTTTTGTGCTGTAACTATCGCACTATAAATTGTCTTGTCTGGGAACAGCTGCGCGTCACCAAAGTCATCAAGTGATACAAGATGCTTTGCAAGTAGCTTCCTCAGTTCTTTACCAGCCTTTATCTTTGGAAACTTATTCGGAATGATATAACATAACATACCATCGTCAATCAGTAGTGACATTGCCTTCTCAACAAACAAAAAGTACTTATCAAATTGTAAATATGCACTCTTATACTTTTTCTTATACACATTAAATTCTATTTCTCCGGAAAGCATGTGCATATCTTCTGTATTAACATATGGTGGATTACCTAGTATCACGTCAAAGCCATTACCAGAATTTAATGAATTCCAGTCAAATGGCACTAAATTTACTAACTGTTCAACAGATAACTCTCCTCTGTTAATATCTCTATTCTCAACCAGCGAATTACCAGCAACAATATTATTTGCTAAATCAGGAAGTATAGGATCCTCTTCCTTAACAGAAGGTTCAGTCTCTCCTTCTAACAGTTTTAATAGCAACGATAACTTGCATACTTCAACCGCATTACTATCTATATCTACTCCAAATATACAAGAAGTAAGCAATCTCTTTTTTTCATCCAGTGGTAGTTTCTTTTTCCCTTCTTGAATTTCCAGTAGATGATCAGGATTATTGTTCTCGTACCATCCAATACAATAATCAATCAGGTATTGATAAGCCTCCTCAAGAAATACCCCTGAGCCACAAGCTATATCGGCTATTCTAAGATTCAATATTTCTGTAGGAGTCTTATTCACACACTTTTTATCCATAACCGTCTTAACCATATACTTGACGATTTCTATAGGAGTACTTACTACAGACTTATACTTATATTCGCTCTTTTGTGCCAAACTTACTTTTCCATCGACCACAACTAAGCTTTCAGTCAAAAAAGCCTCATATATTTTACCTAAAATATTTGGTTCAAGAACAGTAAAAAGATACGGAGTCTGTGGATAATATAATGACTTTATAATATTGTCAATAAGATCCACCTTTAAATCAAATATTGGTGAATCTCCTTCAAAAAGTCCTGAGTTATATCTCTTATCTGCTTTCTTAAATATCTCTGTAAGTATCTGCTGTAAAGTAGCTTTATCCGCAATTATTTCGTAAAGCTTTCTGTAAAGCGGCAATTTTCTATCTTCACATATTCTTAAAAATATAATCTGGTTTATGAATGACTGTACTGTTTCATTGAGTATTTTTAAATCTTTATATTTTTCATCTTTTGAATATAGATAATCGCCAAGAGCCAATCTCCACCCATTAATCTGCTTTAAAAATGTCTCATCTACTTCTGTATTATATTTAGAACTATCCTTAAATGTTTTCTTTACAAATTCATCAATGTTTCCATTGTAAAGATTGTCTCTCCCAATCAGCTCATATATCTCTGCATATTTCAGCAAATAATCTTTATAGTTATATACCCTGTACAATGATGCTCTAGCATCATCACCCTCCTGCGGCTGATTTGTTGTATCGTAAATAGACAAATTCTCAAAATTTGTCAGTACAGCGTATGGATGATTTGCATTCCAACCATATTTTCTTGTTTGTATCGCAGGATCAGTTTCGACCAATATGTCCACACTTGGTTTTTTTGCCTCTACATGTATTTTTGAAACTCCATTAAGCGTAAGTGTGTAATCTGGTCTCTCTGAACTATTGGAAAACTTTTCAACAACAACTTCTTTGTACTGTGGCAGCTTTCCCTTAGAATTCTCAACATCCCACCCAAAACACTCTAATAAAGGACTTATGTATTCATCCCTGCATTCCGTTTCGTTATAAGCATTCTTAGAATCATGATAATATTCTCTATTATTACCATATTTCTTAATCAATTCATCCAGCTTATCTTTTCCCACAACAAAATCTCCTTTTCATGTAAGTATCCTTACCATACATGATAAACAAAAAAGTGTCCCAAAAAACGGACTCTATAGCAAATACATTTTTGTCAAACAATTTTTTATATTTTTCTACATTATCTAGTATCCCATAGTATACATTCTACCAGATTTTGTCTTGTTTTTTAATCATTTCGGCACATATTGCGGATATAAAATTTGTTCCTTTTTCCGACCAGGATACGGACATTCACTAATCCCTATAAAAAATACTGCCCACTTAACCTTCCATTGATAATGAACTTTTCTCACCATGAGAATCATCTATCCCATAGCCTTGATTGCTTAAAGCTTTTTCTCTTATTTTGTTTTTCATTGGTAATAGCATCCATTTTCTTTTTTTCGCTGATAGTCCGCTCAACACTCTCCCATGTTCCGGCATACTCTGCGCTTTTCCCTTTGCTAGTGTTTTTCAAAAATGCGACAGCTTCTTTTGCATCCTTCATTTTTCTCTCGGCATCCGAAAGTTGCTCTCGTAAATCTTTATACTCCATTTTCCTACTATCAACATTTTTCCTTAGTTGCTCCATTTTGTTTTGTGAAGCATTACCCAGATACTTCTCTTGATGATTGATAACATATTCCGTCCGCTTTATTTTGTTTGCAAGCTGTGCGGCTTGCTCATTAACGCTGTCATATTTTTCGTTTTGCCTAGTAACCACATCTTCAATAGCCCTATAATCCGTGATTTTGTTTTCCTCAACAAAGTGTAATGCATTAAGACGTTGGTTAATCTCAGCCTGTCTTTTCTCTTTACCGCTCTTCTCTTTAAAAAAGCCACTATTTATCAGCTTTTCAAGATTCTCTCTTTCATAAAATCCATTCTCGCCTATACTGCTGTCACGAACCCCTTTTGTAAAAGCCTTATATGTAAATGTAATATGCGCCAGCCATCGAGATTCATTGTCTTTGGCATTCTTCCTGTATGCTTTTATAGAATATCCATATTCCTTCTGAAGCATCATAAGCAAGTCCTCATAGCTATCAACCAATGGCAGACATTCATCTATATCATGTTTGATAAACTCTTTGTGCTTCATCCCCATATATAAATCTTCACGATATCCTTGGCTGTTCCTGTATGATGAAATATCATCCGTGTATCTTTTCTTTTTCCTTCTCATGCTTATAAGTTCGTTTTTTCTAGGTGTTGCCTCATAAGCATGGTTGCTACCATCTCGACCTTTATAATGTTTTGGTTTGTACTCTTTTGTATTTTCAAGAATGCTTATTCCATGCTCTTCACAAATCCTATCCGAGACCCTTCTCATTTCTGCCATGGATGTATCACAATCGTTGTATCTTTCGCCACGATCATTAACACATGAAAAAATAATATGATTATGGATATTCTTGGTATTTGTATGCGTTGAAATCTGAACTCTATATCCCTTTAGAAACTCCTTGGCAAAATCCACCCCTATAGCATTCGCAAACGTTGGTGAAACATACCCATCAAAGCTTTGAACGATATGATATGCCAACGCTGGTTTCTCACCTTCATGAACAGCACGTTTCCTTGGGTATTTTTTTATAATATCTTCAAAATCTTGAAGTACATGCTTACCGTTACTAGGACAATTCAAATAAGAATTCAATGTGTAAAAAACGACATTCCCACCACCTATTTTGTCATAATGTATCGTTTCCGGAATTTCACTTGTATCCAACATTTTACATTTTTTATCTTTAGAACCATATCGAATTGCACTCCCAAGGGTCTGTGTTATTTTACGAATTTTCACCGTCGGCATACTGAATCAACCCCTCCAACATATTCACATCTTCACTGAACATTTCCTGCAACTCTAATAAATTGTTCCATGCCTCTGCAAGCTGTTCTAGATTAGTCCGGAATCTCCCATTAGTGTTCCAAGCAATCTGATTTATATTATTTCCAATACAATTAATCTCATATACTCTTTTACCCAAATACTCTCGCAAATCTTCCAAAACCTTCTGAGATTTTTCATCAAATTTCTTAGGTCTTATGTGACCATAAACAATCAGATATCTTATAACATCCGCTACCGTCAGCTCCGCTTTTTCTGCTTTATATTTCAGCGTTTCGTACTCATCTTCCGCCAGTTTTATATGAATTTGTTTTGTTCTGATTCTATCTTTTTCTGCCATAATCTACTCCTTATAATTCTCACGGTGAGAATTTTTCTCGGGGGTCTTAGGGGGCTTGCCCCAACGAAAGTGACTAACAAGCGGGTGAGCAAAACCTACGATAGTGGGTATATCTCACCCAGTGCTTGCTATATATCGAAAACTGCGCTTTTCACAGCTTAGCCTTCTAGTCCGTTTATACTATTTGCAATAAAAGGGAAAAGCAGAAATCTCTTACCTTTCCCTATATTGCATTAATCAACTCCGCAAAATTTATGGTTCTACCCTTACACCTTTGCGGTGTTTCATCCTTCTTTTTTATTTCTCCAAACCCACATATTACCTACCTTTTTGGATTCGATTTTTAAGTCCTTTTTTACTGACTCTAATGTCCTTTTTGAAATCTGCATGCATCGAAGTTTTTCTTCTATTTGCTTAACAGGAACTTCTCTTCCACCTGCGAGTTCTGATTCGATAAAGTTCTTTGCCTTTTGATATTTATCTCCGTTTGAATAGCCATAAAGAAGAGAATCCATATCAATGTCATAATCACCCAACCACTCAAAACTGTTCTTGTTCCCCAATCGAAAAGCTACAATATTTCCCTCTGGTGCCAAGCTTGATTTTATTGGTGCAACAGCTCTGACATTTTCATCCTCGGGGTCTCTTGCAACGAGCAAAACACTTCTTGCTGCGGCTGCAAAATCTATACCTCCAAGACCTCTGTAAATAGCTTTTCCTACACCACCTTTATTCATATGACCAATTAGTATAACCGCACAGTTATATTTCTCTGCCAAGTCACCAAGTTTCTTCATTGATGGTCTTATCTCATTGGCTCTGTTTATATCAACATTTGAACCTATATACGCTTGGATTGGGTCAAGTATAAGTAGTCTTGCTCCTGTCTCCTTTATTGCAATTTCAAGTCTTTCATCCAACATTGATAATGGATGCTCTCTATCATCTATCACTAATACTTTGCTACAATCCGCTCCTGCTGACTCCAACCTTGGCTTGATAGTATCAGCAAGTCCGTCCTCTGCCGTCTGATAGATAATGTTCATTGGCTCATGGCACTGTTCATCATCAAAATGT
>JAEEGL016879970.1_pt1 | contig 12194 bp, 15 predicted proteins | sample 9134231 | NCBI WGS metagenome assembly JAEEGL01 (sample SAMN16246548, study PRJNA631951) | gut metagenome | biome: gut microbiome; feature: rumen; material: fiber-attached | host: Bos | place: Iran: Karaj | collected 2018-10
ATGCCTGATGAAGATAGAGAAGTTGATTATAGTGACTTTGAGGAACTTTCTTATGACGATTTATCTTTAAAAGAATTAAAAGATATAGCTAAAGAAAGAGGTATCAAAGGTTATACAAAAATGACTAAAGAAGAAATAGTAAAAGAATTAGAAGCATTAGATGAATAATCTAATGTTTTTATTTTCTAATAATTTATAGATTTATATCCGTTTTTGTGATAAAATATTATCTAGAATTAGAAATCGGTGATAAAATGGGAAAGGTTATAGCACTAGTAAATCAAAAGGGTGGTGTAGGTAAAACAACTACAAGCATAAATCTAGCAGCATCTTTAGGTGTATTAAAGAAAAAAACATTATTAGTAGACTTAGATCCACAAGGAAATGCTACTACTGGTGTAGGTATAGATAAAAGTGATATTAAAAAAAGTATTCATGATTTATTAATTGATGAAGCAACATTAGAAGAAGTAATAATAAAAACAAAATATAAAAATTTATCTATTATACCAGCAACTGTTCATTTAGCAGGAGCAAATATTGAATTAATGGAAAAAGATAGAACAGTTCCTGGATTTGGTAAAAGTACACAACTAAAAAAATACTTAGATATGGCAAAAGAAAACTATGATTATATAATCATTGATTGTCCACCAAGTCTTGAAATATTAACAACAAATGCCTTAACAGCTGCAGATTCAGTTATAATACCTGTTCAATGTGAATTTTTTGCTTTAGAAGGAATAATGCAATTATTAAAAACAATAATGCTTGCACAAAAAAGTTTAAATAAAAATCTAACAATTGAAGGTGTATTATTAACTATGCTAGATAATAGAACAAATTTAGGTTTAGAAGTAGTAGAAGAAGTAAAGGGATACTTTAAAGAAAAAGTATATGATACTATAGTACCTAGACTTGTAAAATTATCAGAAGCACCAAGTCATGGAAAACCAATATTAGCTTATGATCCTAGAAGTAGAGGAACAGAAGCTTATATAAATTTAGCTAAAGAGGTGATTGAAAGAAATGGAAACTAATAGAAAAGCATTAGGAATGGGACTTGAAAAATTATTTAGCAATGATAACTTAGATATAGAAAGTATAGAACAAAAAATAATCGAAGAAGCAACTAATGAAGATATTATAGAAGTAAATATAAATGAATTAAGACCAAATCCATATCAACCACGTAAAAAATTTGATGAAGAAGCATTAAGAGATTTAGCAGAATCAATAAAAGAATATGGTGTATTTCAACCAATAATTGTTAAAAAATCAATTAAGGGTTATTATATAGTAGCTGGAGAAAGAAGAGTTAGAGCCTCTAAATTAGCAGGTTTAACAACAATTCCAGCTATACCAAGAGATTTTACTGATGATCAAATGATGGAAATAGGTTTATTAGAAAATATTCAAAGAGAAAATTTAAATGTAATAGAAGAAGCAGAAGCATATAAATCTATGTTGGATAATTTACATTTAACACAAGAAGAATTAAGTAAAAAAGTAGGTAAAAGCAGAAGTCATATAACAAATATAATAGGATTATTGCGTTTACCTGATGAAGTAAAAGAATTAGTTCTAAAAAATGAACTAAGTATGGGTCATGCTAGAGTATTAAGTAAATTAGATTCTGATGATCAAATAAAAGAAATGGCTCAAAAAATAATTGAAAATAAAATACCTGTAAGAAGTGCAGAAGAATTAGCTAATGAACCAGAAATAGAAAGAAAAGTAAAAATATCAAAACATAAAACAAGTGAATATAAATATGTAGAAGATATTTTAAGAGAAAAATTAGATACAAAAGTAAAAATAAAAGATAAAAAAATAGAAATATCATTTACAAATACTGCAGATTTAAATAGAATTCTTGAAATATTAGATATGAAAGAGATGTAATATGGATAAAGAATATAAAGTAGGTAGTATTGTTACTATGAAAAAACCTCATCCTTGTGGAACAAATAAATGGGAAATTACAAGAATAGGTGCAGATATTAAATTTAAATGTGTGGCATGTTCAAGAAGTATTATGTTACCAAGAATTGAATTTAATAAAAAAATAAAAAAAGTTGTAAAGTTTTAAGGAGGAAATATATTGAAAAAGAAATATAAAATTGGACCTTCGACAACAATAATAGCACTGTCAATTATTGTTGGATTAATAGGAACTATTTTTTCAATATTCAATATTGAAGGTACTGTAACTAATATAGAAAATGGTGTCTTATCAACTTCTACTATAACATTTCAAAGTTTACTAACTTCAAAAGGAGTAAAATACTTTTTTTCAAATATAGTTGTTAACTTTAAAATGTATGAGCCATTAGTATTATTAATAATATCACTAATAGGTGTATCAATATGTGAAAATTCTGGTTTAATAAAAGCAAGAATGGAATCATTAAAAAAATTTAAACCAACAGTAATTACATTTTTAGTATTACTATTAGGTTTTATTTCATCATTTTTAGGAAATTATGCATATATAGTTTTTTTACCTTATGTAGGTGTTATGTATAAATATTTGAATAGAAATGGTGCGTTAGGAGTAATAACACTATTTATAGGTGTAACAGTAGGACATGCATGTGGATTTATTTATAATTATGATACATATTTATTAGGTGAAATAACAACAAAAGCAGCTAATATAGTAGATCCATCATATGTATATTCACCATCATCTACAGTATATATGATGATAATAAGCTCAGTAATGTTTATATTTGCACTAACTGGTATTATTATGTCAAAACTAGAATATAGATTTGATAAACCAGAAAAAGTACAAGATGAATTAGTAGTATCCAAAGAAGGACTAAAAGCAGTTAATTTAGCTTTATTAATGATTGGAATTATATTAATATATCTATTAGTTCCTGGAATATATGGTTCAGGTATATTATTAGATAAAACACAAAATACATATATAGCTAAATTATTTAGTGATGCAGCTCCATTTAAAGAAGGAATATTATTCTTATTTGTATTAATAATGATGATATCAGGACTAATATATGGAAAAGTATCTGGAAATATCAAAAATAGCGATGATTATAATAAAGGGTTATCAATAAGCTTTTCAAAGACAGGATATGTATTTGTATTGTTATTCTTTGCATCAATATTAACAAGTGTATTAGAATATACAAATTTGCATGAAATGGTATGTGTTTCATTAGTAGAATTTGTAGGAAACTTAAACTTTACTGGTATAATGTTAATAGCATCATTATTTGTAATAACAATATTAATTACACTAGTATTCCCATCTTTATTAGGAAAATGGTTACTAATGTCACCTGTAATAGTACCATTATTTATGAAGGCAAATATAAGTCCAGGCTTTACACAATTTATATTTACTGCAGCTGATTCAGTAGGTAAATTAATGACACCATTTTTTGCTTACTTTATAGTTATGATAGGATTTATGCAAAAACATAATGATAATAATGAAAAAATAACACTTTTTAAAGTTATTGGAATGATGAGTAAAATAGCTTTATTGGTAATAGTAATATGGGTATTAATAATTATAGGTTGGTATATTATAGGATTACCAACCGGAATCAAAGCATATCCAACAATGTAACTTCAAGTTTTCTTGAAGTTTTTATATTGTATTGTAAATTTTATAAAAAACATTTATAATTATATTAGTGATATAAAGTATCAAAATTATTGCTTGTAGCAAAAATAATAAAAAACCATATAATGAAAATGGAGGAAGTATGAAACAAATAATTATAGAAGGTGGCCATGAACTATCTGGTGAAATTGTAATAAGTGGTGCTAAAAATGCAGCAGTTGCATTAATACCAGCTGCATTATTATCAGATGGAATAGTAACAATAGATAATGTTCCAAATATATCAGATATTACAGTTTTAATAGAAATATTGGAATATTTAGGAGCAAAAGTAGAATATAAAGAAGGAAAAATTAAAATAGATTCATCAACAATAGAAAATAAAGAAATTCCAGAAGAAGTATCAAGTAAATTAAGAGCATCTTATTACTTTATGTCAACATTGTTAGGCAAATATAAAAAAGTAGATATGTTTTTTCCTGGCGGATGTAATATAGGAGCTAGACCAATTGATCAAACATTAAGGGCTTTTAAAACTTTAGGGGCAACAATAGTAGAAGAAAATGATCATTTTCATATAGAAGCAAATGAGTTAAAAGGTGGTCATATTTATTTAGATATGCCTAGTGTAGGAGCCACAATAAACTCAATGTTTAGTGCCGTAAAAGCTAGGGGAAAAACTATAATTGATAATGCTGCTAAAGAACCAGAAATTGTTAATGTAGCAACATTATTAAACAATATGGGAGCTCGTATAACAGGAGCTGGAACTAGTGAGATAGAAATAGTTGGTGTTGAAAAATTAAATGGTGCTTATGCTGAAGTAATACCTGATAGAATAGAAGCAGGTACATATGTAATAGCAGGAGCTCTAATGGGAAATAATTTAAAAGTTTCTAATTTAATATCTGAACATATAGAATCACTTACAATGAAATTAGAAGAGATGGGAGTTCCTATTACAATAGAAGATGATAATATTGTAGTATCTAAAGCAGAAAGTTTAAAGAAAACATCTATAAAAACATTAGGTTATCCTGGCTTTGCAACTGATTTGCAACAACCGATAACAGCACTTCTTACTAAAACAAATGGAACATCTATTATGGAAGAAACAATATATGAAAATAGATTTAATCATGTATTTTATTTAAATAAGATGGGAGCAAAAATCCAAATAGAAGGAAGAAAAATGTATATTCAAGGACCATCTAAATTAAAAGGAACAGAGGTAGTCGCAACAGATTTAAGAGCAGGAGCTTGTATGGTTTTAGCTGGTTTAGCTGCAACTGGTAAAACTACTATTAATTCTTGTGAACATATATTAAGAGGATATGAAAATATAATTGAAAAATTAACAAATGTAGGTGCTAAAATAGAATTAAAAGAAATATAATTAAGTAGATTTAATCTACTTTTTTTGAGGTGAAAAATGAGAAAATTTCTTTTAGTATTTATGACATTATTATTAGTTATATCAATATATTTGTTAAACAAAGATAATAAAAAATTTATATTTAAAGTTGGTGATTCACTTAGTTTATCAATTAATTCTTATAATATAATGAGTTATGATAATTATTATAAAGATTATTTAAAAAATAAATTAGAAGAATATATTATATATGGTGAAGAAAATTATAGAATAGGAGAATTAATAAGAGATATTGAAAAAAATATCAAAATTAATAATAGAACAATACAAAATATATTGATTAAGTCTGATCTAGTTATAATAGAAATAGGTATTGATGAATTATATATGGCTTTAAATGTGAGCGATAAATATAACTATTTAGATGAAATGGTAAACGATATGGAAAAACTTATAAATTTAGTAAAAAAATATTGTAAAGAAAAAATTATACTAGTTGGATATTATAATCCTACAAAAAATATAGAAAATCAAATATATGTTAATTATATAAATGAAAAGTACCACGATATAAGTAAAAAATATAAAATAAGTTATTTAAATATAGATGAATTAAATAATGAAAAATATTTTTCTAGTAATAATTATCATATAAATGATAAAGGATATAATTGGTTAAATAGTCAAATAATGAAAACTATATATAAAAATGCTTGATTTTATAAATTAAGTTTGTTATAATAACTTCGTACTTAAATTTCTATGGCAAGAAATGCCATGGCGGGAGGAGAGATAGAATGAAAAAAGGAATTCATCCTGAATATGTTGATACTAAAGTAACATGTGCTTGTGGAAATACATTCACAGTAAGATCAAATAAACCTGAATTACACTTAGAAGTTTGTGATAAATGTCATCCATTCTTTACAGGTAAACAAGGAAGCGTAGCAACTAAAACAGGTCGTGTTGAAAAATTCAATCGTAAATATGGATTTTCAAAAGAAGAAAAATAATTCTTCTTTTTTATTTTGTTTTATAGTATAATAAATATAGTAATATAGAGGTGATAACATGGTAATTGGTATTACAAATGATCATTATGCTGTTTTAAAGAAACAAAAATTAATTAAATACTTAGAAAAAAAAGGTCATAAAGTTATAGATTATGGTTATAATGGTAGTGAACAAGAAAAAGTAGATTATCCTAAATATGCATTTGAATTAACAAAAAACATGGATAAAATAGATATCGGAATATTAATTTGTACATCAGGAATTGGAATGAGTATGGCAGCTAATAGAATAAAAGGTGTAAGATGCGCTAGAGTAGTAAATGTTGATGAAGCAATTACTACTAGAAGACATAACCATGCTAATTGTGTTGCTATTAGTGGAATGTATTCATTAAGAAAAATAAAAAAAATAATAGATGCATTTATAAATCAAGAATTTGATGATACAGAAAGATATGAAAGAAGAGCGAAAATGTTAGATGAATGCTAAAATAATATTATATATAGTAACGGTTCCTTTAGTAATATATGTTTTAGAGGGATTAAACATAAATCATATTTTTAAAAAAAATAGAGTTGTACAAGCTACATTATTTTATTTAATTATATCAATTTGTATATCATATTTAGTTGTTAATTTTATATATGATTTCTTTATATATACTAAGATAGGAGGAATAGTATGAAAAAAGGATTTACATTAGTTGAAATGTTGGCAGTAATAGTTATATTAGCAATTATTTCATTAATAATATTTCCAGAAGTTAATAAAATGATAAAAAATTCTAAACAAAAGAGTTATAATACACAAATAAATAGTTTAATAGATGCTACTAAAAAAATGGTTTCAAAAGATTCAACAAGATTACCAGAAATGATAGATGGCGAAAAAAGCTGTATAACATTAACTGAATTAAAACTTGCTGGAGAAATAGATAAAGATGTAATAGATGATCCAAGAAACACTAGTCACAAATTAACAGGTGTTATTGTTATAGAATATAGTAGAGAATATCAACAATATATATATACATATAATGAAACTTGTCCAAATTAGTGTAATAAAAGTGAAAAAATAGAATATAATTAATAGGGATGATACAATGAAAAAACTAATAATTGTAGTAGTTGTAATAATATTAATACCTTATTTAATAGTTTCATGCTTTTATGATGTTTCAAAAGAACATCTTTTTTTTGTAAAAAATAAAAATATTAGAGTACTAAGGAATGAGACAAATAAAATAGAAACAATACCATTAGAAGAATATATAATAGGTGTTTTAGCTGGAGAAATGCCTTTATCATTTGAAGAAGAAGCGTTAAAAGCTCAAGCAGTAGCTTCAAGGAGTTATGCTATGAAGAAAATGATATATAATAAAAATAATGAATATGATGTTGTTGATACAGTAATGAATCAAGTATATTTATCTGATGATATATTAAAAAACTCATGGAAAGAAAATTATGAAAAAAATATATCAAAACTAAAAAGAATAGTTAATGAAACAAAAGATGAATATGTAACATATAATAATGAAGTAATAGATGCTTTTTTCTTTTCAACAAGTACAGGAATAACAGAAAATAGTGAAAATGTATTTGGAAAATCATTACCATACTTAAAAAGTGTAATATCAACATGGGATGAAATATCACCACTTTATAGAGTAACTAAAAAATATTCTTTAAAAGATTTTTACAATAAATTATCTTTAGAATATAATAAAAAATTAAAAATAGAATATATCAATATTTCTCAAACAGGTAAAGTAGATAAAATAATGATAAATAATAAAGAAATAAGTGCTAAGAAAATAGTTGATACATTTAATTTAAAATCATATTATTTTATAATAGAAGAAAAAGAAGGAGAAGTTATTATAACAACAAGTGGATATGGTCATGGTGTTGGAATGAGTCAATATGGAGCAAATGCAATGGCTAGTAAAGGATATAATTATAAAGAAATATTAAAATATTATTATACAGGAGTAGAAATTAAAAAAATATAGTATAAATACTTATATTTTGTTAACACTTAAATTAGAGGTGAAAATATGAGTATTAAAACAAAGAGAATAATATTGTATTCTATGTATGGAGTTATTACTTTAACATTTATATTAAGTCTTTTATTTGTTAATAAATTTGTAAGTTCAAAAGAAGAACCAACAACACCAGTATCTAATATAGAGTTAGATTCAATCAAAAATATAGTAGATGATGGTACAATGACAGTATTTGAAGATACAAGTAAAATATCTAAACCATATATTGATGAAGATGTTAAAATAGGATTAAATTTTTATGAATATAAATCTGATAAAGAAAATCAAGAAGATTCATTGATATATTATGAAGGAACTTATATGCCAAGTACAGGAGTGCTTTATAGTAAAGAAGAAAAATTTCCTATAACATCAGTATATGGTGGAAAAGTATTAGAAATAAGTAAAAATGATTTGTTAGGAAATATTATTAAGGTTGAACATAATAATAATTTTATAAGTGTCTATCAATGTGTTGATGATATTAAAGTAAATGTAGGTGATGATATAGTATCAGGAAGTATTTTAGCTTCATCATCAAAATGTAACTTGTTCTCAAATAAAGGAAATGTTGTTTATTTAGAATTAATATATAATGGAAAAAATATAAATCCAGAGTATTATTATGGTAAAAAAATAGAAGAGCTTTAGCTCTTTTTTTGTTATAAAAAATATTATAAATCATAAACTCTATTAGGTGATATACTTGAATTTAAAAATAATAGAAAGAGTTAATAAAGTTGCTGATTATATTATTAAAAATAATAAAACTGTAAGAGAAATGTCTAAAGTTTTTCGTGTTTCAAAAAGTACAATACATAAGGATTTACATGAAAGATTGGTATTTATTGATAAAGAAAAGTTTAAAGAAGTTGATAAAATATTGAAATACCATATTAGTATAAGACATATAAAAGGTGGGGAAACAACAAGAAAAAAGTATTTAAAAATAAAAAAATATAGTTGAGAATTATCAAATAAGTGTAATTTTCTTTTATTTTATAACAAAAAAACATTTACATATTAAATATGATGTGCTATAATTTTACGAGTTAGAGGAAGTGTATACTATGAATAATAATATAAGAAATATAGCAATTATCGCACACGTTGACCATGGAAAGACTACATTAGTTGATAAATTATTACAAATGTCAGGAACTTTTAGAGATAATGAAGTTCAAGAAACAATGGATTCAAACGATATTGAAAAAGAAAGAGGAATAACAATTTTAGCTAAGACAACAGCTATAGATTATAAAGGATATCGTATTAACATACTTGATACACCAGGACATGCTGATTTTGGTGGAGAAGTTGAAAGAATAATGAATATGGTAGATGGAGTTTTATTAGTTGTTGACGCTTATGAAGGTACAATGCCACAAACAAGATTTGTTTTAAAGAAAGCTTTAGAAGCTGGTGTTACACCTATAGTAGTTGTAAATAAAATAGATAAACCTTCAGCTAGACCAAAAGAAGTTGTAGATGAAGTAATAGACTTATTTATTGAGTTAGGTGCTGATATAGATCAATTAGATTTCCCAGTTGTTTATACATCAGCATTAGCAGGAACTTCAAGTTTACATCCTGAATTAGATACTCAAAAAGAAACAATGGATCCTGTATTAGATACAATAGTTAGTTATATACCAGCTCCAGATATTGATTTAGAAGACGGATTCCAATTTCAACCTGCATTATTAGACTATAATGATTTTGTTGGAAGAATTGGTATTGGTAGAGTTAAAAGAGGTACAGCAAAATTAAATGAAATGGTTTCATGTGTAAGATTAGATGGAAGTATAAAACAATTTAGAATACAAAAAATGTATGGTTTTTTAGGATTGAAAAGAATAGAAATCAAAGAAGCACATGCAGGTGAAATAGTAGCTATAGCTGGATTACCTGATATATCAGTAGGAGAAACTGTTTGTACTGTTGGAAAAGAAGAAGCTTTACCTCATTTAAGAATTGATGAACCAACATTACAAATGAATTTTGGTGTTAATACATCTCCATTCTGTGGAAAAGAAGGAAAAATATTAACAGCAAGTAAAATTGGTGAAAGATTAAGAAAAGAAACAGAAAGAGATGTTTCATTAAAAGTTAGACCTTATGACTCAGAATCATTTGTAGTATCAGGTAGAGGAGAATTACATTTATCAATTTTAATTGAAAATATGAGAAGAGAAGGTTTTGAATTACAAGTTTCTAAACCTGAGATTATTACAAAAGAAATAGATGGAAGAACATGTGAACCATTCGAAGATGTTCAAATTGATGTACCAGAAGAATATGTTGGTGCTGTAATTGAAGCAATGGGTAACCGTGAAGCAGAAATGGAAAGCATGAATTCTCATGATGGACAAACTAGATTATTATATGTAATTCCTTCAAGAGGATTAATTGGATTTACAACAGAATTTATGACATTAACTAAGGGTTATGGTATGCTTAACCATGCATATAAAGAATATAGACCAATGGCTTCATCTTTTGTAGGTGAAAGAAAACTTGGTGTATTAGTTTCTATGGAAAATGGTAAAGCTACAGCTTATTCATTAGGACAATTAGAAGATAGAGGAGTTATGTTCATTGAACCAGGTGCAGATGTTTATGAAGGTATGATTGTTGGTGAACATACTCATGATAATGATTTAGCTGTTAATGTAGTTAAAGGTAAAAACTTAACAAATACAAGAAGTTCAAGTAAAGATCATACAGTAGTATTAAAAAGACCAAGATTACTTAGTTTGGAATATTGCCTAGATTACATTAATAGTGATGAATTAGTAGAAGTAACTCCTGTAAGTTTTAGAATGAGAAAGAAAATATTAAATACTGAATTAAGAAAAAAAGCAGATGCTAAAAAACAATAAAAGACTTTTAAAAAGTCTTTTTAAATTTTACTAAAATCCAATCATAATCAACTTGATTAAATATATTTTTACAATATGGACATATTCCTGTATTATTTAAATCTAAAGAAGCACCACAAGAAGGACATTTTCTTAGTTCATTTAAATTTTTAAAATCACGTTTTTTTTCAAATACAAGTTTATTATGGTAAGTAATTCTATTATTATTATCTCCATTCACAAATTGTTTTGTTTGTTTATCAATTCTATAATTTAAATATTTAGATACTAAATCAACTTCTATAATAAATTTTTCGTCATTTATTTCAATTTTTGATATAGTTGTGTTTGATACATTTAATTCATCAAACATTTGAATAACATTTCTTTTATTTAACTCATTTAATCTTTCTAAAAACTCATTATATACATCATCATTTATAAAATGTTTAACTCTATCTAAATTATTTGTTGTTATTGCAGTGGCTAACATGACATAAACATTATTTGCTTTAGATATAAATGTATTTTCAGAAAAAGTTTGATCATATTTTAATAATTCATCCATAATATTCTCCTTTAATTTTGATTTAATTTTGTTTTTTTGCTTAATACATAATTATAACTATTAGATACAATAGTTGATTTACAATAAGGACAAATATTAGAAGCAACTTGATTTAATTCAGCACCACAGTTTGAACACTTGTTGATATTAGTATTAATTGTTTTTACATATGTTAAGCTATATACCATGTTATATACTTTGTCACTATTACCCCTTACAATTAAACCATTATTATTAACAATATAATCTTTAAATGAAACAGAAAGTAAAACTTCTATTGATTGTATATTATTTTGAACTTCAATTTTATTAATTGCAAAATTATTAAAAACGAAATCTTGCATTATATTTTTTTGACCTTTTGTACTTAAAGTATTTAATTGCATACTATAAGTATTAAATAATTCATCAGTGACTAAATTTCTTATTTTATCATAATCGAAATTCATCCATGCAACTTGTAAATTAACAAATGATTCATAAACTTTTTTCTTAAATTCTTCTATATCTAAAGAAGAATCCAAATTATGAATTTCTTCTTCAGTAAGTGCATTTTTGAAATAATTTTTACCATTTTTTACTATTTGTCTCTCCTCATATGCTAGAAATGCATCGATGCCGTGAAGACCGAGGTTCGCTCACTCGCCAATTTCGTGAAGATCCAGAAGCAGCGTCAGGAGAAGGGACTCAAGACGCCCAAGCTCTCCTACCACCTCGTCTTCACA
>JAEEGL017214028.1_pt1 | contig 12194 bp, 11 predicted proteins | sample 9134231 | NCBI WGS metagenome assembly JAEEGL01 (sample SAMN16246548, study PRJNA631951) | gut metagenome | biome: gut microbiome; feature: rumen; material: fiber-attached | host: Bos | place: Iran: Karaj | collected 2018-10
AGACAAGAGAAGGACGCACGACCTCGCTCCTGTTCCGACCCTCGCCACCTGCCCCAACTGCGGTGCGACCGTCATGTACCACAGAGTATGCCCTGAGTGCGGCTACTACAGAGGTCGTCAGATCATCGAGAAGAGCGCCGAATAAGCGTCTCCCTCAACTGATGGTCCCATAGTTCAACGGATAGAACGAAGGTTTCCTAAACCTTAAATACAGGTTCGATTCCTGTTGGGACTACGAAAAGGACTTGCCGGAAGGCAAGTCCTTTTCGTTTATCCTTTCCTTGTCTTGATGGTGGCGGCGTAGGCGCTGTTGCAAAGGCCGAGGAAGGCGGAGAGCATGAAGAGCGTCTCGATGCCGAGGACCTTCCAGACCCAGCCGCCGAGGAGCGCGACGAATATCGTTATGGTGTGGTTGACCGAGATGCCGGTGGAGATGGTTGCCTTCATCTCTTCGCGGCTGTCGGAGATGTCCTGGACGTAGACGTTCGAGGCCATTGAGGCGAGAGATATTACCGAATCCAGCACGTAGTTGACGCAGCAGATGATGAAGGCGGTATGCATGGGGAAGAGGTGGTGTGCGAAGCCGTAGAAGAAACAGACTATCACCAGTATGAGCGTGTCCGCAATCATCACGGGCTTGTAGCCGACGCGGTCAATGATCTTGCCTACCAGCGGAGCGAAGATGAAGCATGAAATGGCTGAGACGGCGAAAAGCAGGCTTATGACTCCGGCGTCGGCGCCGTAGAACAGCACCAGCACGTATGGCCCGAAGGTAAAGAAGACCTGCTTGCGGGCGCCGTAGAACACCTCGAGCATATAGTATTTCCGGAATTTCCTGCGGAAATAGAACCTCCGTCTCGACTCGTCCGTCGCGCTGCTCCCGGTGAGGCGGAAGGAGGCCAGCATGGCCAGCACCATGAAGACTGCCGCCGCCATGAAGACCGGCCTGAACGGCTTGCTGCCTGCGCTAATGAGCATGAACACGGCCATCACCGCGAGGTATCCGGCAAGGTTGCCAATCTGGTAGATGGAGCTCTGGTAGCCCAGGGCGCGGCCTCCGGCGCCGGGGCGGGAATACTCCAGCGAAAGCGTGTTCTTCATCCCCAGCTGTATGTGTTCTCCGAGGGAATATATGAATATCGCGCAGATAATCAATGCCTTTGCCGGAGAGATGAGCGCCTGCATGGTCATACCTATGACCATTATGACCATTCCTGTCTTGTACAGTTTCTCGGCCGAAAATCGGTAGAAAAGTGCAAGGATGACGACGAGGAGCAGCCCCGGCAGTTCGCGGAAGAACTCCGCTATGCCCCGGTCCATCTCCGTCATGCCTGCGACTTCCGCGAGGTAATTGTCGATCACCCCCTTGTAGAGTCCGAATCCGATCGCGGAAAGCAAAAGCGATGCGAAAAGCGCGCGGAAACGGGTATTCTCCTTGAAAACAGTATTCATAGCGGAACAAAGATACGCTTTTCTCCCGTAACGGGATGTTATATGCCGCCTGTCTTTTTGGAAATAATGCCGAATATTGCTAAATTTGTTTCTAATATGCATCAAAGCGCGCAGTCATGAACAAGAAAACATTGGTCGCACTCATCGTCATTGCGTCACTCCTCTTCGCAGGGATTGCCGCCGGAGTCTTTTTCCTGTATAAGGGGGATTCCGGGAAGAGGGGCCCTTCCACTGGGAAGACCGATGCCGTGACCCAGTTCCCGCTGCTGCGCGCCGTTCCGTCGGATGCCGTCGCCATACTCTGCTCCGGCAGTGTCAGGGACGGGTCCGCACTTCTCACCGACGGCACCAAGGCTTTCTCCGCACTCATCCTTGACGGGAAGAAGGACTCGTGCGCCACTTTCGTCAGGCGTCTCGCCGGGGAGGTGGACGGAGGCAGCCTGGCCCCGCTCCGTTCGCGCCCCATGGCTCTCTCGATCCATTACAGCGGCTCGCTTGCCCCGCTTCTGCTCTTCGGACTGCCGGAGGCCTCTGCCGACTCCTCCGCCCTGGTCATGGACCTCAGGCGGATGGCGGAAGGCTGCGGCCTTGCCAGCGCCTTCCGCGCCTCCGACGGCGCTCCCGTGCTGGCCGTCTCGGCTTCAGAGACGCTTGTGAATTCCTCCGTCAGGCATCAGGACGAGGGGCTTTCCATCATGGCCAACAAGGATTTCAGCAATTGCCTGAAAGGGGTCTCCGGCAAGGATGCCCTGTTCCTTTCGCACACCTATGCCGGCAAGCTCCTCCAGGGCTTCTTCCTGCGTCCGGTATACCGCCATGCAGACTTCTTCAAGACCGTAGCTTCGTGGACTGTCATATCCATGGCTTCCGTCGATGAAAAGACTTTCTCCTCAAAGGGTTACATGTACTCCGGCAGGGGTGCCGACTCCTTTGCCGGAGTCTTCTCTTCGGCGCGGATGGAGACTCCGGGATTCACGAGGGCGGTCCCTTCGGGTACCGTCTTCGCCCTGTCGGTCCCCATGGATGACCAGGCCGACTATCTGGCCGCATACAGGAAATACCTCGACGCGTGTTCCAAACTCGGCCCGAGTGAATCGGCACTGTCCAGGCTTGGACGCTCCTCCGGGAAGGACCCTGACGACTGGGCCAAGGCACTGGCCGTCAAGGAAGTGGCCAGGGCGCAGTGGCGCTCGCGCGACGATATGTTCGACGCTGTCTTCGTCCGTGTCGGACGAAAGGACTATTCTTTGATATTCAATGGACTGGATGCGTCAAACGAGAAGGAATACACGATGTCGGCCCAGCCTTATGCCTTCTCCGGCTTCGCTTCAGCGCTTTTCGGTTCATTCTTCGCGCTCGCTGACGAAAGTTGCTTCGCCTTCACCGGCGAATGGCTGGTGAGCGGCAGCCGGGCGGCGGTCAGCGACTATGTGGAGCGTTATTCCTCCGGAGACGTGCTGCAGTCGCTTCTGGGCGACACCTCGGCAGCGCCCGCGGCCCTGTCGCGCGACTGCTCCATGGTCGCATATTTCTCTGCCGGAGCCGCTCAGGGCGAGGCTCTCTTCGCTCCCGCAATGCTTTCCGCCGTCACTTCAACCCTGGACGGTGCCGCGTTCGAGCCCTGCTTCCTGGTCTGCACCGGCGACACTTTCCTCTTAGAGGTCACGCGCGTGCCTTTCATCAACAAGACCAGCACTCCGGCCGTTGTGGCCGATGCGGCAGTGGAGGTGCCCGAGGGACCCTTCGAGGTGAAGAATTCCGGCACCGGAGGGACCAACCTCCTCGCCCAGCAGTCCAATTACTACCTGAGTTTCAAGGAGATGGACGGAAAGGGTATTTGGAGCGTCCCGTTCGACGGCCCCCTGTGCGGCAGGGTTGAAAGCATAGACTATTACAATAACGGCAAGATACAGTTCCTCTTCGCTTCCGGTTCCAGGCTGTACCTGCTCGACCGTCTCGGCAGGTTCGTAGCCAAGTTCCCCGCGGAACTGGGCAAGGACGTGCTCCTGGGCCCGCAGGCTTACGATTTCACCGGGGCGGGAGGCTATACCGTCACGGTACTCCATACCGACAATACCATTGGAATGTACAACCTTCACGGAGAGAAGCCTGCCGGATGGCAGGGCATATCGTCCGATGAAAAGATAATAGCGCTTCCCGAACTGGTCACGGTGGACGGCACCAGGTACTGGGCGGTCCGTACCGCGGTGCAGACGCAGGTTTTCCCGTTCGACGGAGGAGATCCTGTCTACCGTCAGGAGGGAGCGAAATCCATACGCCGCGACAGCGTCATCGAAGTGGACGGCAAGAGCCTCAAGGTGACCTGCAACGACGGGAAAACCAGAAACATAAAGTTGTAAGATGCAATACGAATCAGTTAACAAGCTTCTTGAGAGAAGCTTCAAGAAGAATTGGGAGCGCCCGGCTCTCTCGAACTATCACGGTGTCACGCTCACATACGAGGCTGTGGCGAAACGTATCGAGCATTTGCACATCACATTCGAGAAGTGCGGTCTCCAGAAAGGAGACAAAGTGGCGATCTGCTCGCGCAACCAGGCCAACTGGGGCGTCTGCTTCCTTGCGGCACTGACCTACGGCGCCGTACCAGTGCCCATCCTCCATGAGTTCAAGCCCGGCAACATACATTACCTCGTGAACCATTCGGACGCAAAGGTATTCTTCGTCGACGAGGTCATCTGGGAGAATCTTTCCGAGTCCGAGATGCCCGGACTGTATGTCATCGTGCAGATGAATACCCTCAAGTATCTCTACTCCCGCGTGGAGGCCATGCAGGATGTCCGTGACAATCTTCCTGAGATATTCGCGTCGATGTATCCCGACGGCTTTACCCGTGATGACATCTCATACTATGAGGACCAGCCGGAGGAGCTTGCCGTCCTGAACTATACTTCCGGGACTTCCGGGTTCTCCAAGGGCGTAATGATTCCCTACAGGGCCCTTCTCGCCAACATCCGCTTTGCAGCCGAAGATGCTGAGCCTCAGATGAATGCATATTCTGAAATGGTCTCAATGCTGCCGACGGCGCACATGTACGGCATGATGTTCGAGTTCCTTTTCGAGATGACCATCGGTGCGCACGTGCATTTCCTGACAAGGGTCCCAAGCCCCAAGGTGATCATGAACGCATTCCAGGAGATCCATCCCGACGTGATCATCGCCGTTCCGCTCATCATAGAGAAGGTGTACAAGTCTCAGCTCAAGCCCATAGTCGACCGCAACAAGACCTTCCTCAAGATCCCCATCCTCGACCAGTTCATCCTCAAGAAGATACGCAACGGACTCATCGAGGCTTTCGGCGGGCGTTTCGAGGAGGTCATCCTCGGCGGGGCCGCTTTCAACCCCGAGGTGGAGCGCTTTATGAGGAAGATCAACTTCCCCTTCACCGTAGGCTACGGCATGACCGAGTGCGCCCCCTTGATTACTTATGCAAAGTGGTATAAATCAAAGCTTTACTCTTGTGGAAAGCCCATCAAGGGCTGCCAGATCCGTATAGATTCCGAGAATGAGAGGACCATACCCGGAGAGATCCAGATCAAGGGAGACAACGTATTTCTCGGCTATTACAAGAACGAAAAGGCGACGCGCGAATCCTTTACCGAGGACGGCTGGTTCCGTACCGGTGACATGGGCGTCATGGACGAGGATGGCTACCTGTTCCTCCGCGGGCGCTCCAAGTGCATGATCCTCGGTCCTTCTGGCCAGAACATATATCCCGAAGAGCTCGAGGCCGTCATCAACAATATTTCCTACGTCGTGGATTCGCTTGTCATCGAGGAGGACGGCGGCCTGACGGCCCTGATCTATCCCGACTACCAGCTCGCCAGCCTTGACGGACTTACCCGCACGGAGCTGGAGAACCGCCTGCAGGACGCCCTGCCGGAGATCAACAAGGAGATACCCAACTATGCCAAGATCCGCAAGATAGAATTCATGCCCGAGGATTTTGAGCGTACTCCCAAGAAGAACATCAAGCGTTATCTTTATCAGAGGAATTAGACAATGGAAAAGTTCGACCACAGCTATATCGAGATGGCCTCGATATGGGCCAGGAATTCCTATTGCAAGCGCCGTCAGGTCGGTGCCCTGCTCGTCAAGGACAGGATGATCATCTCCGACGGGTACAACGGCACCCCTTCCGGCTTCGAGAATATCTGCGAGGACGAGAACGGCGTGACCAAGCCGTATGTCCTCCACGCTGAGGCAAATGCCATCACAAAGGTGGCCAAGTCCGGCAACAGCAGCGCCGGAGCCACGCTTTATGTCACCGCTTCCCCTTGCATGGAATGCTCCAAGCTCATCATCCAGTCGGGCATCAAGAGGGTGGTGTATCGTGACGAGTACCGTCTCACCGACGGCATCGACCTTCTCCGCAAGGCCGGTATCGAGGTGGAAAAAGTTGACTGATAATGTCCGGCAAGAGAATATCATCAGTTTGGGTGGCATTGCTGGGAGTCGTCATAGGAGCGCTTCTGGTCATGACCGTCCAGAAAGCGATGGAGAACAACCGCCGCCTCGATGCCCAGTACCGTGACTGGCGCAAGCTCAACCTCGTCCTCCAGAAGGTTGACGAGATGTATGTAGATACCGTAGACCATAAGAATGTCACGGACGCTGCGATAACTGCGGCGCTTTCCAAGCTCGACCCGCATTCGGTCTATATGCCTCCGCTGGAGCTGGAGGAGTCCGAGACCGACCTTGCAGGCAATTTCGACGGTATCGGCATTCAGTTCAATGTCCCGAATGACACCGCCATCGTCCTTGAAGTTATCCCCGGAGGCCCCTCCGAGAAGATTGGAATGCTGCCCGGAGACCGACTCCTCAGGGTTGACGATAAGGTTATAGCCGGCGTCAAGTTCCCCCAGGACAGCATGGTGAGGCGGATGAAGGGCCCCGCCGGGACAAAGGTCTCGGTCACGGTCCTGCGCGACGGAGTCGAGATTCCGTTCGAAATCACCAGGGGAAAGATTCCCGTCCATTGCGTGGATGCGGCTTTCATGGTGGATGACAGGACCGGTTACATCCGTCTGTCCAAGTTCTCCAGGACTACCCATTCGGAGGTCCTGAATGCGGCTATAGACTTGTTGTCCGAAGGTATGAAGCACCTCGTGTTCGATATCAGGGACAATACCGGAGGCTATCTCGACCAGGCTCTCCTGCTTTCCAACCTCTTCCTTGACAAGGGTGACCTCATAGTCTATATGGAGGGTCTGCACCGCAAGCGTGAGGAGTACAAGGCTGACGGAAAGGGCATACTGAAGAAAGTCAAGCTGACGGTACTCATCAACGAGAGCAGCGCTTCCTCCAGCGAGATATTCGCCGGAGCCATCCAGGACAATGACAGGGGAGTCATCATCGGACGCCGTTCGTTCGGAAAGGGCCTTGTCCAGGAGCCCGTGTATTTCACTGACGGCTCCGGGATCAGGCTGACCGTGGCACGTTTCTATACGCCTTCCGGGCGTTGTATCCAGAAGCCTTATTCCGATGACTATCAGTATGATATCATCAAGAGATACAATGACGGTGAGATGACTGACGCCGACAGCATCAAGGTGGACAGGTCAGAGGAGTTTCTCACCAAGGGAGGAAGGAAGGTCTATGGCGGCGGAGGTATCATCCCCGACGTCTTCGTCCCGATGGACACTACGCTGGCGACCAAGTTCTACGTTGACTGCAACCGAAAGGCCACTTCCATGCGTTTCGCATCCGACTATTTCGACAGGCACAAGGCTGAACTCGGAGCGATAGACGATTACAACGAACTCCTGAAGTATCTTGATTCGTCATCCATCGAGTCACGCTTCCTTGCTTTCGCCAAGGCGAAGGACGGCCTTGCTCCGGAGTCCGACGCCGAATGGGCCGAGACCAGGCCATACCTCATGCCACAGGTGAAAGCCCTTGTGGGAAGATACTCAAAGCTGGGGGACAGAGCCTTCTACCATCTGTATCTGGAAGTCGACGACACTTTCGAGGAGGCGATGAAGCCTCACGAGATCGTCACTGTGCGATGAAGGCATAGACGATGTTTCCGACCTGACGTGCAGGGGCGGTGGGGGAGGCCGAGAATTTGGCCGAACGCGCCGCCCTTATTGCGAAGTTGCGCAGGCAGGAATCGCTCGAAGAGACGCTCTCGTCGATTTTGGCAATAAGAACGTTGCCGGCGTTGTCCACGGTGATGATCACCGTTACCTCTCCCTGTCCCATGCACCTGTAAGCCGGGATGGGCAGCCGGCTGGCCTTGCGGCCTTCAAGGCTGTATGAGACGACGGACGGACCGGAATAGACTTCCTTCTGTTCCTTCCTGCCGTCACCGTCATCCTTCGGAGGGGCGATGGGGACGTATTCCTCGGGGTTGTCTTCGCGGTTGAAAGTGTTGTCCAGGGCCTCCTGGAGGCGCTCCGCGTCCTTGTAGAGCTGCTCGGCGTCAGTGTTGCGGTCGTCCTTCAGGGCGCCGCGGTCCACAATGACGTTGCGGACGGGAGTGCTGCCGCCCTGGGATGCGATCAGCTCATCCAGGCGGCGGCTGATTTCCTCCTTCATCGCCAGCTCCTTCTCCAGTCTCTCGATGGTTTCCTGCTTGCTGAAATCCAGCAGGAAGGACTCTTCCTTGCGGAGGCTTACGCTCAGCTGGCTGGCAAGCAAAACAATAATCACCGCGAGATGGACTATCACGGTGATGTATAGTCCGGCGCGGTCTTCTTTCTTAAGCCTTTTCACCGGACCGTTCCTTTAATTGTTCTTTGCGAGCGACTTCTCGACCGTGGCGCAGATTACGTCGATGGCAACCTTGTTGTGGCCTCCCTGGGGGATGATGATGTCGGCGTAGCGCTTGCTGGGTTCGATGAACTGCAGGTACATCGGCTTGACGGTATTGGTGTAGCGCTCGATGACCCAGCGCACGTCCTTGCCGCGTTCGGTAATGTCGCGGGCCATGACGCGCATCAGGCGGTCGTCATCGTCAGCGTCAACGAAGATCTTGATATCCATCTGGTCGCGCAGCTCCTTGCAGGTGAAGATGAGGATGCCCTCGATGATGATGACATCTGCAGGCTCCACCGTCACGGTCTCGGTCTTTGAGCGGGAGCAGGAGATGTACGAGTATACCGGCTGGTGTATGGTCTTTCCCGCCTTGAGATCAGCGAGCTGCTCGCAGAGGAGCTCCCAGTCGATGGCGTCCGGGTGGTCGAAGTTGTGATGGCGCTTCTCCTCGTCGGTGAGGTCGCTGGAATCCTTGTAATAGGAGTCCTGCGGGATGATGACGACTTTCTCGCCCTTCAGGTTTTCCGCGATGGCCTTGACCACTGTGGTCTTGCCTGAGCCGGATCCTCCGGCGATACCGATTACCAGCATATGGATGGATATTAAAACTCTGCGTTCTTGGGGGTGCGGGGGAAGGGAATGACGTCACGGATGTTGGACATGCCGGTGGCGAAGAGCAGCAGGCGCTCGAAACCAAGGCCGAAACCGCTGTGGGGGCAGGTTCCGAAGCGACGGGTGTCGATGTACCACTCGAGGTTCTTGCGGCTCATTCCCAGCTCGTTGATGCGGCCTTCGAGCTTTTCGAGGGATGCCTCGCGCTCGGAACCTCCGATGATCTCGCCGATCTTCGGGAAGAGGACGTCCATGGCACGGACGGTCTTGCCGTCTTCGTTCTGCTTCATGTAGAAGGCCTTGATCTCCTTGGGATATCCGGTGAGGATGACGGGCTTGCAGAAGTGCTTTTCCACGAGGTAGCGCTCGTGCTCGCTCTGCAGGTCGACACCCCAGTAGACGGGATACTCGAACTGCACGCCGTTCTTGACCGCCTGCTCGAGGATCCTGATGCCTTCGGTGTATTCCAGACGCACGAATTCGGTGCTGACGACGCTGCGCAGGCGCTCGATGAGTTCGGGGTCGTAGCGGTCGTTGAGGAACTTGATGTCGTCGTAACAGTTGTCGAGGGCGTAGGTCACGAGGTGCTTGATGAAGTCCTCGGCGAGGTCCATGTTGTCCTTGATGTCATAGAAGGCCATTTCGGGTTCGATCATCCAGAACTCCGCGAGGTGGCGCGGGGTATTGGAGTTCTCGGCGCGGAAGGTGGGGCCGAAGGTGTAAATCTCGCCCAGTGCGGTGGCGCCGAGCTCGCCTTCGAGCTGGCCGCTCACGGTGAGGCTGGTCTGCTTGCCGAAGAAGTCCTTGCTATAGTCGACGGCGCCCTTCTTGTTCCTCGGAAGCGGCTGCTCGAGGTCGAGCGTCGTCACCTGGAACATCTGGCCTGCACCTTCGCAGTCCGACTCGGTGATGAGCGGGGTGTGAAGGTACACGAAGCCCTTGGAGTGGAAATACTCGTGGATGGCGAATGCCATCTGGTTGCGGATGCGCAGCACGGCACCGAAGGTGTTCGTGCGCATGCGCATGTGCGCGACCGTGCGCAGGTATTCGAAGGAAGTGTCCTTCTTCTGGAGAGGGAAGCGCATGGGGTCGCATTCACCGTAAACCTCGATCTCCCTGGCCTGTATCTCGACGGCCTGGCCGCTGCCCATAGACTCCACGAGGGATCCGGTGACTGCAATGCAGGCGCCGGTGGTTATCTTCGCGAGCAGGTCCTCGGCGAATGCGGTCTTGTCCACGACTATCTGGATATTATTGATGGTAGAACCGTCATTGAGTGCGATGAATGCCACGTTCTTGTTACCCCTCTTGGTCCTTACCCAACCTTTGGCAAGGACGTCCTTTCCAGGCTCGCACGCGAGCAGGTCTTTGACCTTGGTCCTGACAATTGTTTCCATAATGCGATGTGTTTCTGTTTCAATCTACAAAGATAACTCTTTCCGCCCTATTTGGCAATAAAAAAAGCAGCTCCGTGAGGAACTGCTTTCTTCAAATATGTAGGGCAGGAAAGCTTATTGCTCGGCTTTCCTGGCCATGTACATGATCTTAAGCGCGGAGCAGCGGCGCAGCTCCTGCTTAACATCCGTAATGATACCCATTCTGACATCTTCGTCAGCCCTGATGACCGTGGTCATGAACTGACGGTCTGCTTCGCTGAGGCTCTCACGCTCTGCGGCGATGAAGTCGCGGATGTCTTCAGTGGTCTTGAAGGAGTCGTTCAACTGGATACGGGCGTCGGTACCGTACTGTGCCTGATACTGGCGGGTCGGGGTGCCGATGTTGACGTACGAGGAGAGGTCCTTCCTTTCCAGCTTGGTGACCTCGGAGGCTTCAGGCATCTTTACGATGACCTTGTTCTCCGTCTCACGCATCTGGGTGGTAACCATGAAGAAGAACAGGAGCATGAACACAATATCCGAAAGGGAGCCCGAAGATATTCCGGGAACGTCTTTCTTGCTGTTGCTTCCACCGAATTTTGACATAATCTTATTCCTCCTGTTTTATCGCTTGGATACATCCTTGGGTTCAGCCTCGGAGATATTCTGGGGGATCGCCTTCTTGGTGATCTCCTGCTGCTCCTCGGTGAGCCTTGCGAAAGGTTTACCGTAATTCTTGTATGCGAAGTCGTCGCGGAGTTCGTTGACGGCCTTCACCAGCTCGTTCTGGACGGCGATGTAGGCGTGGTAGCTGGTACCGCGGTCGTTCTGCAGGGAGATAACGCCCTGGGAAACCGGATACTGGCCGAAACCCTCGATATCCGTCATCTTCTTCTCGGGAAGGTTCGGATCATCAAGAGGGTTGGAGAAGAACTCCTTGACTTTATCCTTAAGCAGACTGATGTCCATAGGCTCATTACCTGCGAGCAGCCTGTCAGCGGAGTTAATCTTCACAACGATGATATTGCGGCGGTTAACTTTCTGGTCCTCCACCTTCTGGTTAGGGTCAGGCATGGGGGGCAGACGACGCGACAGACCTGTCTGCGATCCCATGGTAGTAGTCATGAGGAAGTAGCAGAGGAGCAGGAATGCGATGTCGGCCGTGGAGCTCGAATTGATTGCAGGTGTTTTCTTTTTGCCCATAGCACGTATTATTTATTGCGGATGGCCATAATGATTTCACCGACAACGATGGCGAGGAGAGATGCCGCACCGACGATGTAAGTGAGGTTGAGAACGGAATCAGTAAGCTTGAGGGTCATGAAGCTGGGCTGATCGGTGGTGAGACCGATGGCAGGGTTGCCCTTGGCGAGCAGGTAGCATACCAGGCACAGAGCGGCGACTCCGACGAGGATGAGTCCGTAACGCACCAAGATCTTGGGATTGTTCTTGATGGCGATGAACAGACCCACGACGAGGATGGCGAAAAGCGCCAGGCCGATCATGATGTATGCCCAGTAAAGGAGCGGATCGACCGTACCATTGTCATCGGCGACCTGTGCAGGGAATCCCTTGACGAACCCCCAGACGAGGATGATGACACTGATGACGATCAGTACCAGCTCGATTATCTTGATAAATAAACCGTATTTTTTCATCATGAGTGCGTTTAAGCCCGATTATTTGCCGTATTTGGTCAGAGCGTCCACGAGGGCGATCGAGGAATCCTCCATGTCGATGGAGATGGAGTCGATCTTGGCGAGGATGTAGTTGTAGAACACCTGGAGGATGAGGGCGACGATGAGACCACCGACGGTGGTGATGAGGGCGACCTTCATACCACCTGCAACGACGTTCGGGGAGATGTCACCGGCAGCCTGGATGGCGTCGAAGGCCTGGATCATACCGATAACGGTACCAAGGAATCCGAGGGACGGGGCGATGGCGATGAAGAGGGAAATCCAGGAGAGGCCCTTC
>JAEEGL011404828.1_pt1 | contig 12193 bp, 11 predicted proteins | sample 9134231 | NCBI WGS metagenome assembly JAEEGL01 (sample SAMN16246548, study PRJNA631951) | gut metagenome | biome: gut microbiome; feature: rumen; material: fiber-attached | host: Bos | place: Iran: Karaj | collected 2018-10
CAGAAGATGTAAAAGAATTAACTAAAGAAGTAACTAAAGAGATGACTAATGAAGCATCTAATATTATTAGAGATATGGTTGCTAAGCCAGTTGATACTTTAAAGAAATACGGTGAAGAAAAAAGATTTAATTTAGCACTTGTACTTGTAGGAATTATGAGTTTACTTACTGGGCTATTCTCAATTGCATTGATTAAAAATTTATATTCTGCAATAATGGGGTTAGTACAATCAATGTATGGTGGCTTACTAGGCATGGCTTCATCTTATGGCCAACAACCAGAAATTCCTTATGTTAAAGTTTTCTTTATTAGTTTGATTGCAACTTTTGCATTGTCATTTGTATTTGTAGGTATTCTATATTTTGTAAGTAACGTTCTATTCAAAGGGAAAGAAAGTTTTAAAAAGATGTATGTTATTTATTCTATTGTTTCTATAGTAGTTTCTGCTACATTGCTTGTTTCACTAATTTTAACATTTATAAGTGTTAAGTTTGCTTCTATAGTATTATCATTAGGTTTTGCACTTTCATCTTTCTATGTATTCCATATGATAAAACTTGTTGGCCCTAGTGATGAAAACAAACATGGATATATTTATGTAATTACTACAGCGCTTTTCTATGTTGCAGTTTACATTATAATAAAACTATTTATGTAATAAAAAGCCTTTTGGCTTTTTTTATTTTCTATGATAAAATATTCTATGGGAGATGATGATATGTATGATGTAGTTATAATTGGAGCTGGACCTGCTGGTCTTTTTGCAGCCTACGAGTTAATCATCAATAATAAGAATTTAAAAATTGCGATTTTAGATCGTGGTTATAAAGTTGCTAAAAGAGTTTGCCCAATGAATAAAAAGGGAATTCCTTGCCAAAATTGTAAGCCTTGTGCTATTTTATCTGGTTATGGTGGAGCAGGTACATTTTCTGATGGTAAACTTAATTTTATTCCTAAACTTGGTAAGAGTGATTTAACTAAGTATATGAGTGAGTCGGAAAGCTATAAGTTAATTGACGAAACAGAAGAAATATTTAATAAATTTCATATGGATGCTGAAGTGTATCCAAGTAATAGAGAAGAAGCAGAAGCTATTAAGAAACAGGTTGCTATTGCAGGCGCTAAACTACTTTTAATTAAGCAAAAGCATTTGGGTTCTGATCATTTACCTGAATATATTGAAGGAATATGTAAATTCCTTGAAGATAATGGCGTAGAACTTTTTGATAAGTGTGATGTTTTAGACATTAGTACTATAGATGAAGATAGTCATGTGATTACTTATAATAAGACAAAGACAATTAAGGCTCATAAAATAATTGTTGCACCTGGTAGAACTGGTGCAAAATGGATACAAGAATTAGCTGATAAATATAAAATACCTTATTTATCTCAAAGTATTGAAATTGGTGTAAGAGTTGAAGTTAGAAAAGATATAATGGAAGATATAACAAATGTTATATATGATCCTACTATATTTATAAAAACAAAAACATATGGTGATGAAATTAGGACATTTTGTACTAATCCAGGTGGTTTTGTTGCTAAAGAGAATTATTACGGATATATTTGTGTTAATGGTCACGCTTTGAAAGATGTAAAGAGTAATAATACAAATTTTGCTTTTATTTCAAAGGTTACCTTAACTGAACCTGTTACTAATACTAGACTTTATGGTGAATCGATTGCTAGAATTGCTAATGTTTTAGGAGATGGTAAACCTATTATTCAAAGTTTAAAGGATTTGAGAAATTCAAGAAGAAGTGAATGGCACAGAATAAATAAAGGTTTTATTGAACCTACACTAAAAGATTGTGTTGCTGGTGATTTGGCACTTGTTCTTCCACATAGAATTATCACAAATATTTTGGAGGGGCTAGAAACTTTAGATAAAATTATTCCTGGAGTTAATAATGATGATACTTTGTTATATGGACCTGAAATTAAGTTCTTCAGCAATGAAATAAAAACTAATAATAAATTTAAAATAAATAACGATAACATATATTTTGTAGGTGATGGTGCTGGAAAAGCTGGTAATATTGTAACAGCTGCTGCTACTGGTTTAGTGGCTGCTAGAGATATATTAAAAAGTATTAAGTAGGTGAAATGATGAACGAAAACATAATAAAAGAAATGGCTCTTAGACTTGATATTAGAGAAAGCCAAGTTATAAATACTCTTAAACTACTTGAAGAAGGTAATACTATTCCTTTTATTGCTAGATATAGAAAAGAAGTTACAAGTGGTTTGGATGAAGTTAAAATTAAAGAAATTGCGGATGTTTATAATTATGAAGTAAATCTATTAAAGAGAAAAGAAGATGTTATTAGACTGATTGATGAAAAAGGTCTTCTTACTGAAGAATTAAAACAAAAAATATTAGAGTGTCATAAACTTGTAGAAGTTGAAGATCTTTATAGACCATATAAAGAAAAGAAGAAAACAAAGGCAACTGATGCAATTGCAAATGGATTAGAACCTCTTGCTAAGATTATTTTAAGTTTTCCTCTTGGGAAAACTCCATATGAACTTGCTAGTACTTTTAATTGTAAAATAGATGATAATGATAAAAAATTAGAAGGTGCTGGATATATAATTGCAGAGTATGTATCTGATAACGCATATTATAGAAAATTTATAAGAAATTTCTTTTTTAGGAATGGCATTGTTACTTCAAAAATAAAAAAAGGTAAAGAAGCAGAAGATGAAAATAAGGTATATGAAATGTATTATTCTTTTGAAGAACCTGTTAAACATTTAAAACCTCATAGAACATTAGCTATTAATAGAGGAGAAAAAGAAGGAATACTTTCTGTTTCTATAAAAATAGATGAAGAAGAAGTGAAACAATTTCTTTATAGTAAAGTAATAAAGAATAATGAATCTTTAGTATGTGATTTTGTCAAAGATGCTATTAAAGATAGCTTAAAAAGATTAATACTTCCATCTGTTGAGAGGGAAGTTAGAAGTGAACTTACTGATAGGGCTAGTGAAGTTTCTATTGAAAACTTTTCAGAAAACTTAAAAAATTTACTTCTTACTCCTCCAATGAAAGAAATAACAGTCTTAGGATTTGATCCTGCTTTTCGTACAGGTTGTAAGCTTGCTGTTCTTGATAAAACAGGAAAAGTTTTGAGTATTAATGTTATATATCCTCATGAACCTCAAAATGAAGTTGAGAAATCAAGACGAATTATGATGGAATTAATAGATAAATATCATGTTGATGTAATAGCAATCGGTAATGGTACTGCATCTCGTGAAAGTGAAGCTTTTGTTGCTGAATCAATAAAAGGAACAAATGTTAAATATATTATTGTAAATGAAGCTGGTGCTAGTGTATATTCTGCATCAAATCTTGCTATTAAAGAATTCCCGGATTTAAATGTTTCAGAAAGAAGTGCTATAAGTATAGGAAGAAGATTGCAAGATCCGTTATCTGAGCTTGTTAAAATTGATCCAAAAAGTATTGGTGTTGGTTTGTATCAACATGATGTAAAACAAAAAGAACTTTCTGAAGCACTTGATTTCGTAGTTTCTAATGTTGTAAATAGTGTTGGAGTAAATATTAATACTGCTTCAAAAAGTATTCTTTCTTACTTATCAGGTTTAACTTCTAAAACAATTGATAAAATTATTGAAACTAGAGAGAGATTAGGTAAGTACAAATGCAGAAACGAAATAAAAAAAGAAGCAAAACTATCTGATAAAGTTTACGAGCAAGCTATTGGTTTTATTAGAATAAACGATGGTATTAATCCACTTGATAAAACTTCAATTCACCCAGAAAGTTATGATAAAACTTATAAATTATTAAAAATAATAGGTTCTAATGATTCTGAACTTGGTACTGATGTTTTGAAAGAAAAACTTAAAAATATTGATGTGAATTCTTTAAAAGAACAATTGGATATTGATTCATATACCCTTGAAGACATTATTAAAAGTTTGGAACAACCTTTACTTGATCCTAGAGATGAACTAGTAAAACCGATACTTAGAAGTGATATTTTAACTATTGATAATTTAACACCTGGTATGGTTCTTGAGGGAACAGTTAGAAATGTAGTAGACTTTGGAGCTTTTGTAGATATAGGATTGAAAAATGATGGACTTATCCATATATCTAATATGAGTAATTCTTATGTAAAACATCCTAGTGATGTATTACAAGTTGGAGATATTATTAAGTGTAAAGTACTTGAAATAAATAAAGATAAAAACAAAGTGGCTTTGACATTAAAAGACAACATTTAACATTTTATACATATAATGTATTAGGTGGTTATCATGTCTTTGGATAAATTTAAAATATTTGTAAGAAATAAACCTGTTCTTGTAGATTATGTAAAAAACGGGAGTATGTCTTGGCAAGATTTTTACAATATTTACGAATTATATGGGGAAAACAGTTCTGTATGGAATAAGTATTTAGACTCTAATTCTAATATTGTTACTCTTAAAGATTTGTTTGAAAATATTAAAAATATAGATGTGACTGAAGTTCAAAATTCTATTAATTCTTTACAAAAAGGAATAGGTTATTTGGAAGAACTAATTAATTCAAAAGATAAGGAAAACTCTGTTAAAAGGCCTTCATATGAAGCAAGGCCTTTATATAGATATTTTGATGATTAATGGATTTAAGCACTCAGTATAAAATTAAATCTAATCCTAATTATGTTAAATTTTTGAGAGAAAAGAGTATTTGGTATAAATATCTGAACAGAAGTTCTATATTTTTAAAAGATTTTGATAAAGATATGAGATTAACTTATAAATTAACTTCTAAAGATAAACTTGATAGATTTTCCAAGAATATTGATAAGATTTCACAAATTATAGATATATTTTCTTAAATATATCTTTTTTTTCTAAAAAAACTTTGTTATAATTGTAGCATAGGAGATGTGTTTATGAATAATAAAGGTTTTGCTATTACTACGATGGTATATGCTGCTATTATACTGTTTAGTTTAATTATGTTTTCTATTTTAGGTATTCAAAAAAATAATTATATTAATCAAAAAAGTTATATCGAAGATATCAATGTAAATCTTGGTAATTGTTTAAGAGAAGGTGATTGTTAATGAAAAAGAGTGGGTTTACTTTAGTTGAACTAATTGCTGTATTAGTAATTTTATCTATAATTGCTCTTATGGCTACTCCTAATATAATAAAACTTATGCAAGAAGGTAAAGAAAAATCTTTTATTTCTGATGTAGAAGAAATGGTTTCTACTGCTAAATATATGTATAAGAGTGAAACCGTGAGACAAGAAAGTTTTGTTGTTGACGACTCAGGTTATAAAATATTAATGAGTAATCTTAATGGATCTCTTCCTGATTCTGATCCTTTTGGGTATGAATATCAAAAAAATGATAGTTATATTACTATTATTGAACCAGAAGATGTTGAAGCATCTGCTAATGTTCAAACTAGAACGGTAAAAGTTCACTTTAAATCTTGTAAGCTTAAAGATGGTGTAAATGTATGTCATTGCATTGATAGTCAAAATGCTGATAATCTAACACCTGATAATATTTCAGATAGATGTTGGGATAATTAATACAACATTATCTTTTTTTTTGCTTAATTTTGTGTTATACTTATCTAGAGTATAACTATAATGTGAGGTGATAAAATGGCTGAAAAATCTAACAATGAAATTCCTGTAGAAGCTGAAGTTGCTGTAGAGCATAATGACTCTAATATTATGCCTAGAGCACATGGTTTTAATCAAATCAATAATTCAACTCCTACATCTGCTCCTGGTTTTATCCCTCATGGTAATGCTAATATGGGTACTAACAATTTGAATAATCATTCTAATCCTGCTTTAGGACAAAGACGTATGCATAATAATGATTTAGATAAATCGGATTTGAATGATAAAAAAGACAAAGATTCAGATAGTGATAAAAACAAAAAAGATTTAAACAAGAATAATGAATCTAATCCTGGCAACTCTAGTGATAATGAAGGAAAGGATTCAGCTGCTAATTCTAACAAGAATTCTCTTCCGAGTGCTGATCCTAACAAAAATATAAATGCAAATGCTGCTAATATGAATTCAAACAAGCCTGCTGATGATTCTAAAAATTCTGACAATAAGTTTGATTCAAAAAAGAACAAGAATTCCTCTATTCCAGCTCCTACTAATAAAAAAATCGGCAGGTCAAATAATTCTAGTTCTTCTAAATCTAACTCAAAGTCTTCTTCTTTACTTAGCGCTGCTCTTAATGATATGTGGCAAAATCCTGTAATTAGGAGAAAAATTATAATGGGAGCTGGTATAGTTTTTGCGATTTTATTTGTAATTGTAGTATTTGTTGCTTTACTTAGTTCTTTATTAGTTACATTGTCTTCATCTATGTGTGACAATTCTGGTACTTTTTCGTATTCCGGTTCTGGTGATATAGCAGAATTTATGTGTGGTATGCAAGAACCTGCTGAAAGTTATACTGTAACTAGTAATTATGGTTACAGTGTAGATAGTGTCCATTCTGGTAGATTGCATTCTGGAATAGATTTAGGTGTTCCTACTGGTACACCAGTATATGCAGCTCAAAGTGGTAAAGTTGTCGGAACTAATACTGCTTCTGGCTATGGTAATGATGTAGTAATTGATCATGGCGGAGGTGTTTTTACTAGATATGGACATAACTCAAGATTACTTGTTAGCAAAGGTGATTTTGTTAATAGAGGTCAAGAAATAGCAAAAGCTGGTAGTACAGGAAATTCTACTGGTCCACATATTCACTTTGAAATTATGAAGACTACTGAAAGTAACTTATTTTCTGGCCATCAAGATCCTAATGCATATTTTAATCAACATGATAATTTTATGAGTTCGTGTGGTTCTTATGCTAATGCTACTTTTACATCTTATACACCTTCTTCTATTGAAACAGTTTCTGCAGAATCTTATCAATCTTTGAAAACTTTGCAAACTTTAAAATCATCTACTGGCACTAAAAAAACTGTCTATAAGCCTACAGGATATGCGTTTCAATCTTTTGCTTATAGTAATGGTTCATATTATTTACAATCTATTATTAGAGGTGCAAAAGGTAAAGATGGTTATATTTATATGTATGATGCTAAGATCAATCAAAAGAAAGCGTCGCCAAAAACTCAACCTTTAGGTCATGGTAACGGACTTACTTATTCTACTGCTGACAATAAACTTTATTCTGTTACTGTTTCAGGTGTTCGTGATAATACAAAAGCTACTATTGTAGATCCTAGTACATTAAAAGTTACAGGGCGCAAAAGGCTAGGTCATGGTACTTCTGCTATTGCATATGACAGAATAACTAATAGGTTTATTACTTCTTCTGGTGCCTTTAATAATAATGCATCAAGTACTGGATATTTATATGTTTATGATTCGAATCTATCTGAGCAAGTAGGTGCTAAAAAAATAGCTAAAAAGAGATGGAAAACTCCGGGTGATATTGCTGCTTATGGTGGAATTATATATGTTTGTATTCATCAATCTGTTGGCAATAATTATGTTGATATGTACAATGAAGATACTGGTGAATATCTCGGTAGTTATAGCGCTCCTTATCTAGAAATTGAAGGTGTAGATATAGATGATAATGGACAAATAGTATTGTTGTTTCATGGTGCTACATCATTTATACAATTTACTGGTATAAAGGCTAATGTTATTAATAGTAATGGTAGTAGTTCTGGAAGTTCTGCTGGTAGTGGAAGTCAGTGTTGTACTGATTCATCTCCAAGTTATACTAGCACTTCAGGAAGTGAGTATTGTCCTAATGGTATAACGGTTACTGGCAATAGCGCTGGTACATATTCTCTAGATGAGTATGTTGAAAGGGTAGTTACTGCTGAAAATGGTGGTGCTCATGAAGAGGCACTTAAGGCTTTAGCTGTTGCTGCTAGAACGTATGCTATTAATAGAACTAACAATTGTGAAAAGACTATTCCTAATAGTACTGCTGCTCAAGTTATGGCTGATAAAGCTTCTGATAAAGTTAAGAACGCTTTGCAATCTGTTAGGGGATCTGTAATGTTATACAATGGTAATTATTTTTCTGCCGAATACAGTAGTTTCTTAGGTACTTGTAGTGGTAGTACTTGTTCTAGTACTTTTGTAAAGGTTCCTTCTAATGAAAAAGCAACATTTACGATGCCTAAGAGTTACTTAACTATAAATGCTGGTCATGAGAGAGGACTAAGTCAAAATGGTTCTAATTATATGGCCCAACAAGGTAAAACCTATCGAGAAATTTTAGAGTTTTTCTATGCTGACGGTATTGAAATAACTGGTGCTTCTGCTGGTGGTAATTCCTGTTCTTTAGGAGCTTCTGGAACTTATAGTGAGGGAAATATTTGGGATTACAGCCAAGCAGATTATTCTGATCCATATTGTGGTGGAACTATTGCAGATAGTGGTTGTGGGCCTACATCTATGGCTATGGTAGTTTCAACATTTTTAAAAGAAAAACATGATCCGCCAGAACTTGCTAAAATTACTACTGATACCGGATATTGTTCTACTAAAACACATGATTATTTTAAAAAAGCAGCAGAAAAGTATAATTTAACATATCAAAAACTTGGTGCCGGTGATTCGGAAGAAGTTTTAACTGCTTTAAATAGAGGTGACTCTTTGGTTATTGCAAATGTTACTAATGAGAATAAAGTAGATGGCCAAGAAAACTTTTGGACTCCTGGAGGTCATTATATAGTTCTTGCTGGACATTCTGGTAGAGATGTGTGGGTTCAAGATCCTAATAAAGGTATATCAGGTGTTAATAGAACTAATACTAAAGGTGATGGGGTTTATAACTTTGATAAATATATAAAACCAGCAGCTACTAACGGATATATGATATTTAAAAAGGCATAAGGAGGAAACTATGAAAAGAATTTATATTTTATTGATTGTAGTTTTATTCTTGACTGGTTGTAGTTCTGTTGTAAATATTGCTATTGACAAGAATAATGTTACTGAGACAGTAAATATTTCTGAATCTAATCTATCTAGATATAATGCAATAAAGAATTGGAATGGTTTTCCTGCACCTCTTTATTATGATCAAGAATTAGATGCTCCTATGTGGATGCCTAGTAGGGAAAAAGAAAATGGTGTTTCTTATTACGATGTTGCTAGTGATGATCAAAATCATAGTTTAAAAATAACTGGTAACTTTAAATTAAAAGATCATACTAGATCATATTTGGTTAGACATTGTTTTAGATTTTATAATGTAATTACCGAAGGGCAAAGGACTGTTTTTTCTACTAGTAAAGGTTTAACTTGTTCTTATCGAAATTTTAACATTGTTGTTTCTACCCCTTATGTTGTTATTAATAATAATGCAGATGGGGTTGACAAAGATAATAATACTTTTACATGGAATATTAATAATTCTAATTATAGAGATGTTGGTTTATATATGGAAGTTGATTTCTCTAAAAAGTTTAAAGAGGAATCAAATAATAGTAATATTCCTGTTAAGACAAGTACTGATTCTAATTATATACATATAATCATTGGTGTAATTGTTGTTTTGGTAGCTTTATCTGGATTATACTTGTATAGTAAAAGACAAAAAAACTCAGTTTAATAGGAGGTTTATATGAAAATTAAACAATTGTTTTTCATATTTGGTTTGTTTTTATCCTTTGGTCTTACTAATGTTTATGCTAGTAGTATTAATTATAATTTACAAATTGACCGTGACATGAATTTTCATGAAAGAATAATATATAATATTGATTCAAAGGATATAAAGAGAGATGGTAATTATCATTTTTTAACTGCTATTTTGGATAAACCAGTATATTTTGACTTACAAGAAGATATTAGATATAGAAAGTCTAAATCTACTACTTCAAGTGGTTATGCTGTTACTTTACAAAATGATTATCCATATATGTTTTTATCTAAAAGTAGAATACTTAATGAATGTTTTACTAAGAAACAAATTAATAATACTCCAAGTTATATTTCACTAAGTGCTTCTGAATTTTATTGTTCACATAGAGCTGATCAAATTAAAGTTATTATTAATACACCTTTGAATGTTTTATCATCTAATGCTTCTTCAAATAACGGAAATACTTATATATGGGATAATGTATCTGATAGTTTTTCTTTAAGTTTTAAAGTTCAAACACCTACTGTGGAAGATGATCCTATGGATCATAGTAATGTTGATGTTGAGGAAGAAGATACTGCTAATGATACTAATAATCAAATTAAAGAGAAGAGAAATACTAGTTTTATTATTATTTCATTAGTGATAGCTATATTATTTATTTCTCTGTTATTTGGAGTTATCGTTTTAAAGAAAAAGAAAGATTCGCTTGATAAATTTTAGTATAAAAATATTAAATCCTCTCATAATATGAATGGGAGGATTTTTTTATGAAAAAGTTTTTAATTTTGTTTTTATGCTTTTTTGGTTTAGTTTTAACAGGATGTGCTATGGGAAATACTCCAACAAGTAAAGTTGAAGCATTTTTAGATAGTTATACAAGTGGTAGCGATACTGTTTTAAAACAGTTAAAAGAAATGGTTGATTCTGATGCTATGATGGATGATGCCCAAAGAACTACATATAGTGATATTATGAAAAAACAGTATAAAGATATGACATATGATATCAAAAATGAAACCATTGATGGTGATAATGCTACTGTTACTGCTGAAATCGAAGTATATGATTATTATAGATCTAATCAAGAATCTCAAAACTATTTTGATGCTAATCGTGATCAATTTAAAGAAGATGGTACAGATAAAAGTGATAATATTTCTAATTCTAAATTTATCGATTATCGATTATCTCAATTACAAAATGTCACCGATAGGATTAAGTATACTATTGACTTTACTTTGAAAAAAGTAGATGACAAATGGGTTTTAGATGATATAGATGATGCGACTCGTCAAAAAATACATGGTTTATTTGAACACTAAAAGTGTTCTTTTTATTTTTCTATAAATTTGTAATAGTATTCGTCGTAAGTCAAATTATTGTAATTGTCGTGTATGTTTTTTGCTACTTTTTTTCCTACATATCTATAATGCCATGATTCGTATGTATAACCATGAATGTTTTCTTTTCCTTTAGGATATCTTAATATAAATCCATATTTATATGCGTTTTTTTTCATCCACAGAAATGATTTTGTTTTTTCAAAGTTTAACATATTTCCATTTTTTGTGGAACTTACATCAATAGTTAATCCTGTTTGGTGTTCAGAATGTCCTGGCCTTGCTGTTTCTGAGTCTATAATTTCTTTACTTTTATTTTTTACTGCATTCTCATATAAGAATTTTTGTGTGTTATATGACCTATATCCACTTTGCCCGTATACAGGAGTATTGTTTTTAATCGAATCACTACTTAATTTTTCAAATGCTTCTTTTGCTTCTTTTCTAAGTTTTCTTCTATCTTTATTACCATTTATAAAGTATTTGGGGTTTATTTCTTCTAAATCTTTTGGTATGTAATTATTATCTAATTTCTGGTACTTATTTACTAGTACTAATATATCTTTTTTTATATCACTGTTTTTTATGTAGTTATAAAACCCATAATCTAGTCCTATATTTACTTGAATTACTGTATCTTCATAACTTAAATTTTTATTCTTTTCATAATATCTTATATATCGTTCATTGTTTTCTATTTTATAATTTTTTATTTTTTTAAACACATTATAATTATTCATAACTTCTATATCCTTTTTTATTAATTTTTTTTCATATGTTTTAGTTATTACAAACATAAAAATTCCGAATATTACTAAAAATATCATTACTAGTATTCTTTTTTTATTATATATATAATCACTTCCTAACTAATTAATAATATTCTTTTTTTTGAATTAAATGTATTCATTTTTTGACAAATTTTTCATACTTTTTAATAGGTGAGTTTATGCGAAAAATATTTATTATTATTTTTATTAGTTTGATTTTTATTCCGAAGATTACATTTGCAAATGAAGAAGATTTTACACCGAATGCCAGTTCTTCTGTATTAATTGATTATGATACAAAGGAAGTTTTATATGGTAAAGAAGAAAATAAAAGAACTAGTGTTGCTTCACTTACTAAAATGGTTGGTTTAATACTAATAATGGAAAAGCTTGAAGAAGGTTCTTTAAAAGTAAATGAATATGTTACAATTAGTAAAA
>JAEEGL013106217.1_pt1 | contig 12193 bp, 11 predicted proteins | sample 9134231 | NCBI WGS metagenome assembly JAEEGL01 (sample SAMN16246548, study PRJNA631951) | gut metagenome | biome: gut microbiome; feature: rumen; material: fiber-attached | host: Bos | place: Iran: Karaj | collected 2018-10
AGCTCCATTGGCGTCAACTGATTCCGCAACATGAGCAGGGACGTAAGTTCGAAGAGCGCTATGCGCAGTTGCAGTACATGGTGACCGGCGGCGAGATGGAGAAGCTGAGCGAGAACAAAGACGACAGCGAGAAAGAGTCCGCGCGCGTGAAATGGATCGGCTACAAAGACCAGTTCTTCTCGTCTGTGCTGATTGCTGACGATGCGTTCTCTTCGTCGTACTTCACCTCTACCGTTCAGGGCAAGAACAGCGGCTATATCAAGGAATATACGACCCAGACCTCTGTGCCTTTTGACCTGAACGGTCGCACCGAGACGGGTTTCCGTTTCTATCTCGGTCCGAACCACTATCATACGCTTAAAGCGTACGACGATGGTGTGGCACGCGACGAGCGTCTGAGGCTGAACAAACTCGTGCCGCTGGGATGGAAGATCGTCAGCTGGATCAATACCGCCCTCGTCATTCCGATGTTCGACCTGTTCACCGGCTGGGGCTTGCATATCGGTATCGTGATTCTGCTGATGACCATCGTCATCAAGCTCATCATCCTGCCGTTTGTGTTCGTATCTTATAAGTCAAGCGCAAAGATGCGCGCGCTGCGTCCGCAGATCGAAGAGATCAATGCGAAGTTCCCCGCAGAGAAGATGCAGGAGCGTCAGCAAGCGACGATGCAACTCTATCAGCAGGCGGGCGTGAATCCAATGAGTGGCTGTCTGCCGATGTTGTTCCAATTCCCGGTATTGATGGCTATGTTCTGGTTCCTGCCTACGGCTATCGAGTTACGCGGTAAGTCCTTATGGTGGGCTGACGACCTCTCGACCTACGATGCTGTCTTCCATTGGGGCTTTAACATCCCGCTGCTGGGTGACCACTTGTCGCTGTTCTGCCTCTTGATGACGATCGCCAACTTCGGCTACACCTTCATCACTATGCAGTCTCAGGCGACGGACCCGAATATGAAGTTCATGAAGTACATGATGTACGCGATGCCGCTCATGTTCCTCTTTATCTTCAACGACTACGCAGCGGGTCTGAGTTACTACTACCTCCTCTCGCTCTTTATCACCATCCTCCAGACGATGATCTTCCGCTGGGCATTGGACGATGAGAAGATGCTTCGTGAGATGGAAGAGAATAAAAAGAAGAAAGCCGGCAAGAAGAAATCCGGCTTTATGGAGCGCTTGGAGGCTATGCAGCGCGAGCAACAGAAGTTAGCACGTGAGCGTGCAAAAGCGGCACAGCGCAGATAAAAAAAATACACGAGGCTGCTTAAGCGGCAGTCTCGTGTACTTGAACCTTCATCATCTCAGCGTTCACCAGTGACTCACCTGCTTCGGAGAGCGTGACACCGTCCTGCTCGAGCAACTCGCTGTAGTTGGGGTTAGCCAACATAGGACTTGTGATGTCGATGATGTGCACACATTGAGTCGCCGCCAAGCGGAAGAGCGCTAAGTTATACAACTCGTGGATGTTACGCAGACGTTCCGTCTTGCCTCCTAACCAGTACAGCAAGTTCTTGCGCTCCTGCATACTCATACCGCGGGTGATGAACGCAAAGTAACGATCCTCATCCATAACCGGAAGGCTGACCAATACAGGCTCCAATCCACGCGCACGTGTCTGAGCGATCTTATTTATATAGAGTGCTTTATAGGCTACCAAATCGATATTGGACTCATGACGACCACTCGGATCTGCAGCGATCTCACGCCAGTTGAATTGCAAACCGCTCTCGGGTTGAATAATAAAAGTCTTGTCCATAATTGATACAATTGAATGTTAAACAACAAATTTTTAATTTGACGGTGCAAAATTACTGCTATTTGTTCAGCCGTACAAGAAAATGTGATTAGGGACGAAAGAAAGTGACGAAAACCACTGTTTTGATGACTAAAATACAAATATAGGGACGAAAAAATCAAACTTTGCATTTTGTCACACCATAAATGTATATGAAAAAACTACCAAAAATACCCGCATCTATGCTTTCGCCGACGGCGATGGTGATGCATATACTGGCTTTGCCGGTCTTCTTTCTGGGATTTGTGCTGATTTATCAGAGTCAGTGGATGACGAATTTTCTGAGTGTAGCCCCCGGTCCGACGATCAACACCTTGCTATTGACCTGTATCTTGATTGGCGTGATGCTGCTCTCGCGCGTACCTATGACTATATTGCGCGCGCGTATACACATGAGTTGGTGGCAATATATTATATGGTCATTAGGTGAACTGTTCGTATTCTCCTGCTTCGCTGCGCTATACGTAGCCTTGCTTTACGGAGACTACGGTTATTTCCCGGCCTTAGGAGATTGTCTGCGTCTGTCCTTCGCTACGATATCATATCCGTATATCATCTTTGCTATGCTGCTGACTTTGGTTAGGCCGGACGAGATTGATGTAAACGAGGAAGATTTGGTGCGCTTTGCCGACAGTACAGGCCGACTCAAATTAGTCATCGCACACGACGTGATACTCTATATCGAGGCGCAGGAGAATTACATCTCAATCCATTATATGGAGGGAGAGCATAAGAAGGAATACTCCTTAAGGCAGTCTATGCGAGGTATTGAAGACCTGATGGAGCGACACGGTATCATTCGGTGTCAACGATCGTATTTCGTCAACCCGCGCCATGTGAAAGTGCTGCGCCGTGACAAAGAAGGGATGATACAGGCCGAACTCGATATCCGCGATATCAAACCCGTTCCCGTATCACCGAAATACTACGAAGAGTTGAGTAAACTCTTATAAAGAGTGAACGAATTAACGAGTTAAAGAGTTAACGAGCATGCCGCAAGCGGCAAGGATATCTTCGCCGCGGGAACGACGGATTGTGGTGGTGAGACCATGTTCTGTCAAGTAATCCCGCAAGAACTCCATTTGCTTCTCATCGGACGCCGGAAAACGGCGTTCGTTTTTTATATCCTCTACGCCAGCATGGAACCGAATGAGATTGATGCGGCAATTAAGTCCTTTGAGCAAACGCAGCAGTTCTTTAGCATGTCGCATGGTGTCGTTCTGTCCTGCCCAGCAGATATATTCGAAGCTCACGCGGCGTTGATGGGAGAAATCATATTGTTTGAGAAGGTTGACTACCTGCGTGATAGAGAATAGTTTCTCTGCGGGCATGATTTGCGTGCGCTCGACTGCAAAAGGATTGTGCATTGACACCGCTACATGGCATTCACTTTCATCCAAGAACCGCTTCATGGCGGGAATGCCGACGGTAGAAACCGTGATACGTTTGGGCGACCAAGCAGGCCCGTACGGCGCCGTCATAACCTCCAGCGCCCGCAAGACATTGTCGAGGTTGTCCATCGGTTCTCCTTCGCCCATAAAGACCAGGTTGCTCAAGTCATCGAAATAGAAGATCTGATTGAGGATATCAGCCGCAGAGAGGTTGCCGTGAAAACCAAGCGTTCCGGTCATGCAGAACTTACAGCCCATCTTACAGCCCGCTTGGGTGGACACGCAGAGCGTAGCTCTATCCTCCTCGGGGATATAGACCGATTCTATATAATTGGTAATTGGTGACTGGTCATTGGTGATTGCAAACAAGTATTTGCGCGTACCATCTACGCTGACAGCTTCTTTAACCGGCGCATGTCGGCCAATGGTGTATTGCGCTTTGAGGGCTTCCCGTCCTTTGAGGGAGATATTAGTCATCTCATCAAAAGATGTCACACGGCGCACATAAAGCCAATCCGCGAGTTGTTTGCCCGCGAACTTCTGCAAGCCAACGCTAAGCGCCACGTCCTGCAGTTCAGTCAATGTCTTGCCTAAGAGAACTTCCACTAATTCTTAACGACAACATGAGGGTACGCAAATCCGAAGCCGCGTTTGGGCAGTTCGGTATAGAATTGCTCTTGTAGATCGAAGAACACGCCCCAGAAGTCATCCGCACGCACCCATGCGCGTACGACGAACGTGATATCGCTCTGATTGAGGGACTTCAGTGCCACGAAGGGCGCAGGGATAGACTCCAACTGGTAGTTAACCGTAGAGAGTTGGAATGACTTGACCTGCAGTTCCTTATACAGTTGCGTCATATCCGTATCTTCCTGCAGCACACGCGGATCAGCGTTCACCATCTCTAAAATAGCCGCTTTGCAGGCCTGCGCGTCTACGCCGTACTCGACACTCACCAGCCATTCCACACGACGCAACGGACGACCGTTGTAGTTAATGATCTTTCCGTTCGACAGCGCCCCGTTCGGTAGAATCACCACCCTATTGTCCAGTGTAAGGACCTTTGTAGCCGTGATATTTACTTCCACCACTTTGGCCAACTCGCCTTGCGCTTCAATCAGGTCACCGGCCTTGAAGGGTTTGAAGGCAAGTAACATCAGGCCACCAGCAAAGTTCTGCACCGTACCGGAAAGCGCCATACCAATCGCCATACCTCCCGCAGCCAATAGGGCCGCCAAGGAAGTGGTATCGACACCGAGCGTGCCGATGGAGATAACGATAGTGAGAATCGTCAATGTGATGGATGTGAACGAAGTGACGAACGACGCGATGGTGGGTTCGGTATTCCGGTGATCGAATAGTTTCTTCAGACCGTGCTTTACCGCACGAATGAGGAGAAGACCAACGAAGAAAATCGCCAGAGCTGCCAAGACCTTCAGACCGAACATGAGCGTCTTATCTTTGAACACTTCCCAGAATCCGTTGGGATCCGTACGAGCATATTCAATCATTTGCCGCGCACCTTCGCGCACCGAGTCACGGCGCTGCTGAATCTGCTCCGCCGTCGGGGTAGCTACTTGCAATAGTATCGTCAATATATTCATCTTCGTGCTTCTTTATCGAATTCTATCGGCTGCGCGTACCAAGGCCTCATCTTTGAGGATGCGGCGCGTAGCCATGAGCGTTAATACAAAACATACGAGCGGGAACGAAGCCCATGGAAGAATGTGCCAATCCACGCCAAGCGCCAGCTTAGCCTGCCAGATATAAATTGCCAGCACACCGTAATAACCCAAGCATAGCATGGCGAGGAAGATATTCAGGCGCGCCTGCAGCAGACGTTTCCTGTAGAGGAAAATATCCACCAGCGCCAAGAGTGGAATCAAGGCGGTAGTCACCAGCAGTCCCCATAGCCCTTGCAGGCATATTTCCGGCTGGCAGTCCTCGTTAGTGATTAAGGTCAGGCCGGAGGCACCTAACTCATAGATACGCAGTTCCGCCGCCTCTTCGGGCGACACCAGCTGCAGAACCGGCAGAAAAATCAGGGCGATACCCAGCGCCACAATTAGTAATAAATAAATCGTCTGTATTCTCTGTATCATAATTGTGCCTCCTCTAAACTGTTTACTTTATCGCCGTGCGCATTGACCCAACCGATTTGGCGGGCAGGATTGCCAACCATCAGGGCATACGCCGGCACATCTTTGGTCACTACCGACCCCGCGCCGATGAGGCAGTACTCGCCTAACTCATGTCCGCATACGATGGTGGCATTCGCGCCCACTGACGCGCCACGATGAATGATCGTGGGCTTATATTCGTCTTTGCGTGAGACAGCTGCACGGGGATTGATGACGTTAGTGAACACCATACTCGGCCCCAGAAATACGTCGTCTTCACAGCGCACACCGGTATAGACCGATACATTATTCTGGACCTTGCAGTTGCGTCCTAATACCACGTCCGGCGAGATCACAACATTCTGACCAATATTGCAGTTCTCACCAATCACACAACCGGACATGATATGACTAAAATGCCAAATCTTCGTGCCCTTGCCTATTTGGCAGCCCTCATCCACATAGGATGACTCGTGTACAAAATAATCCGTATCCATTAGAAGAAGATTTTCAAAATATCATTTCCATTCGCGAAGATGAGCAATGCGATCAGGATCCAGAATCCTACTTCGTTGGCTATCTCCAAGAACTTATCGCTGGGTTTGCGGCGCGTGATGATCTCTACCAGCAGGAAGAGGATATATCCGCCGTCAAGCGCCGGGATTGGCAGGAAATTCATGAAGGCCAGGATAATACTGAGGAAGGCCGTCATGTGCCAGAACGTGTACCAACTCCAGTAACTGGGGAACATCGAGCCGATAGCGCCAAAACCTCCCAGTGACTGTGCACCTTCTTTGGTGAACACAAGTCGGAATTGCTTCACATACATCGCGAGGATATCCCAACCGTATTGGATGCCGGCAGGAATGGCTCGCCAGAATGAATAATCGGTGTGCTCGAGTTCGAAATAGTCCAGTTGGTCCTTTGGCCCTACACCAATCTTGCCTTGGTCTCCGATAAAGAGGTGAGCCGTTTGGAGTTCGCCTGCACGGTAATAATCGAGGGTAATCGAGTCACACGGATGCTTCTGGAGTTCCAGGGTCACTTGTATCGCGCAAGGCGTCGGCACACCGTCGATAGCGACAATGGAGTCGCCTTTCTCGATGCCCGCGAGGTATGCGGCATTATCCGGCAAGACAGTATCCACCACAAACGGAATCCACTCCGTCACAAGCACATAACGGCGCTTAACGTAACTCTTATCAGCGCGCGCTTTCTCGCGCTCTGCCTTATCGAACGCATTCTGAACCGCTAAGTAGCGCGGTCCGAGATCTTCGCTCATCGTCAGTTGCACCGTATCTTCTCCACGCAGCACAACCACGTCACGTTGGCCCTCGATGATGATGGCTTGTACCGCATCCGTCAGTGTCTCCGGTTCTTCACCATTGATAGTCAGAATCTTATCCTGTTGCTCAAAACCTTCCGCTTGCAAGATCTCCGAATAGTAGAGTCCGGTGTGGATATTCTTCAGCGGCAGTGTGTCTGAACCCCAATGCCAGAAAAGCATCGCGAAGATGACGAGCGCACCTATGAAATTAACCAATATACCACCGAGGATAATCAGCAGCCGCTGCCACGCGGGTTTGGAGCGAAACTCCCACTCTTGCGGCTCGGAAGCTAAATCATCGGTCGAATGCGTCTCATCGACCATGCCGGCTATCGCGCAGTATCCGCCGAAAGGCAGCCAGCCGATACCCCACTCCGTGTTTTCGGGGTGCTTGGTCCACTCCTCATCGTTGTTCGGCGCAAAGAACTTCACGTGCCACTTGCCGTCGAACTTCTTGAAACGCACAAGGCTGATCCAAGGGTTGAAGAACAGATAGAATTTCTCTACCCGCACATGAAAGATCTTCGCAAACGTAAAATGCCCCAACTCGTGTATCAACACGAGAAAACTGAGGGCTAATATCAATTGGATTGCTTGAATCATAATAAACTCTCTGCTATTTGTCTTGCTTCTTTGTCAGTCTCTACATAATTTTCATAAGTAGGCTTCGAGATAAATGCCGCCTTATTCATCGTCTCGGCGATGACATCGCTCATCTGCAGGAAGCCGCAGCGTCCTTCGCGGAAAGCGAGGTTAGCTACTTCATTGGCCGCATTAAGCACGCACGGGATATTTCCTCCTCTGCGCATCGCTTCATATGCCAGACCTAAGTTCGGGAAGCGTGCTAAGTCGGGCTCTTCGAAGGTGAGATCTTTGAGTGCAAACAAGTCTGCACGGGGGAATTCGCTGGCTAAACGCTCCGGGAAAGACAAGGCATATTGGATAGGCAATCGCATATCGGGTGCTCCGAGTTGCGCTTTGATGGCGCCATCCGTGAATTGTACCGCCGAATGCACGATGGACTGCGGATGAACGAGCACCTGAATCTTCTCTACCGGCACGCCGAACAACCACTTGGCCTCAATGACCTCAAAGCCTTTGTTCATCATACTCGCGGAGTCAATGGTGATCTTCGCACCCATCTCCCAGTTGGGGTGCTTGAGTGCGTCCGCAGCTGTCACTGTCCTCATCTTCTCGAGGCTGAAGGTGCGGAATGGTCCGCCGCTGGCCGTTAATAGAATCTTCTCTATCTCGCTGCGGTCTTCGCCCACCAGACTCTGGAAAATCGCGCTGTGCTCGCTATCTACCGGCAGTATCGGTGTGTGGTGCTTGATAGCCAGATCACAGATAATCTCTCCGGCTACGACGAGGGTCTCTTTGTTCGCTAATGCAATGGCCTTACCGGCTTTGATAGCCTCAATCGTCGGGCGTAAGCCGGCGTAACCCACCATCGCGGCGACCACAATGTCTATCGACGGCATCGTCACCACTTCGGCTATTGCATCAGCTCCCGCCCAGACTTTACAATCCAGCGCAGAGAGACGTTCCTTGAGCGGTTCATACAGACTCTCATCTGCGATGCATACTACCTCCGGATGAAACTCCTTCGCCTGTTGGACTAACAAGTCAATGCTTCGGTGCGCACAAAGGGCATACACCTGATACCTGTCCGGATACGTGCGCACGACATCCAGGGTCTGCGTACCGATACTACCCGTGCTACCTAAAATCGCTAACTCCTTCATTCTTTCATTCTTTCACTCTTTCACCTTCCCTACCACGCGATCACTTCTTCTATATTCACGAACTTCCCGGCATCCCATAGTTCGATTTCTATGTTCCTGTCGCCGTCCATCACACCTATCGCTTCACCTGCTTCTACGGATGCGCCTTGTGCCTTCAGCGCCTTGGCTACGCCGCGGTATATCGTCAGGTATTGCGACTGTTGCAGCACGATGGTGAAAGTGTTATCTTCCGCACGCTGCACATGCACGATACGGCCACGCATCACCGCTAACACACTCTCGTTCTTCGCCGTAGCGACAGACGTAGCATAGAGATGTAAGTCCGGACGGGCAGACACCATCACCGCGCCGCGCACAGGACGGTAGAGTTGCTGCATAGACTGCCCCGTAGGCGCCTCAAAGAGCAACAAACGATCCCGCTCCTTCTGTTCGTACTGGTTCATGAACGCTTCCGTCACTTCATTGCGACCTTCCTCGAGGATACGTGCCTGCTCGACGCGTTGCAAAGAGTCCAGACTCTGCACGCTATCCGACTGGATATCTCCGGCCGTGAGTTGCTTGATGACGTCCAAATACTGGCGCTGCAGCGTTAAACTACCCTGCAGACTATCCACGCGCGCGGATTCCTGAATCAACTGCTGACGCAGACTCTCGCTGTATCCAGGCAGGATATTTCGAATCGGTGTATATACGATGAGTACGGAGAGTAAGACAATCAGGGCAAGAAGCGTGATCGTGATCACACTCACCGCGCCTAACCAACTCACGCGTATATGGAAGACCTCACGCAGCGTGACGTCATCCAACATCGCCAAACGGTATTTATGTCTTTTATTAGCCATTACACTTTACACCGTACACCTTACACCAATATGGTGCAACCCGCGCAGGGTTTGAGTTGTTTGAAGAAATCATTACCTTTGTCGTCCACGAGGATGAAGGCCGGGAAGTTCTCTACTTCGATCTTCCAGATTGCCTCCATGCCCAGTTCCGGATACTCGACACATTCGATACTCTTAATGTTGTTCTGCGCCAGGATAGCGGCCGGACCACCGATCGAACCAAGGTAGAAGCCGCCATGCTTCTGACATGCATTGGTCACGTCAATCGAACGGTTACCTTTCGCCAACATAATCATACTTCCACCATTATCTTGGAACTCATCCACATACGGATCCATACGACCGGCTGTGGTCGGGCCCATCGAACCACACGCCATACCTGCCGGCGTCTTCGCCGGTCCTGCATAGTAGATCGGATGATTCTTGAGGTATTCGGGCATGGGTTCGCCTGCATCCAAACGCGCTTTGATCTTCGCATGAGCGATGTCACGGCCGACGATGATAGTACCATTCAGGCTCAGACGCGTACCGATCGGATATTGCGTTAGGATAGCACATACGTCCTTCATCGGCTGGTTGAGATCGATACGAACCGCATCGCCTTCGCCCGCTTGACGTAACTCTTCAGGAATCAACGAAGCGGGGTTGTTATCCAACTTCTCAATCCATATACCGTCTTTGTTGATCTTACACTTGATGTTACGGTCGGCAGAGCAGCTCACGCCTAAACCGATCGGACAACTTGCGCCGTGACGCGGCAGACGAACGACACGTACATCGTGCGCCATATATTTACCGCCAAACTGTGCTCCGAGACCGATCTTGTACGCCTCTTGCAGCAGTTGTTTCTCCAACTCGATGTCGCGGAACGCACGCCCGGTCTCATCACCGGAAGTCGGCAGACTGTCATAGTAATGGGTCGAAGCCAACTTAACGGTCAGCAGGTTCTTCTCGGCGCTCGTACCACCAATGACGATCGCAATATGATACGGCGGACAAGCAGCGGTTCCGAGCGATTTCATCTTCTCTACGAGGAATGGGATGAGCGTACCCGGATTCTGGATGCGGGCCTTCGTCTCCTGATAGAGATAGGTCTTGTTGGCGCTACCGCCACCTTTCGTCACGCAGAGGAAACGGTATTCAGCACCTTCCGTCGCCTCCAGATCAATCTGTGCCGGCAGGTTACACTTTGTATTGACCTCGTCGTACATATTGAGCGGCGCGTTCTGGCTATAACGCAGGTTGCACTCCGTATAGGTATTGAACACACCTTTGCTCAGCGCTTCCTCATCGCAGAAACCCGTCCATACTTCCTGACCTTTCTCGCCGTGGATGATGGCGGTACCGGTATCCTGACAGAGCGGTAACTGACCTTTGCAAGCCACTTCGGCATTGCGCAGGAAGGTCAGCGCTACATACTTATCGTTGGCACTTGCCTCCGGGTCGCGCAGGATCTTCGCTACCTGCTCGTTATGCGAGCGACGCAGCATAAAACTCACATCGTGGAAAGCCTGTTGCGCCATCAGCGTCAAGGCCTCTGGCTGTACTTTCAGAATCTCATGTCCTTCGAATTCGCTAACCGACACATAGTCCTTGGTCAGCAGATAATACTCCGTTTCATCTTTCCCGAGTTGAAACATCGGTGCGTACTTAAATTCCATAGTATTTATGTGTATTAATTTTTTGCCTGTTTGGTTAGCCCATAAATTGCGCTGCAAAATTACTACAAAAATTGCATATATGCAAGTTTTGAGCAAAAAAAGATGGAAAATAGTTGTACAATTGATTATTTTGTTGTACCTTTGCAGCGAAATCTTTTGACTGCAAAACGAATGATGCGTAACTATTTCTGTTTGGTATTCAGCTTGTTGTTGAGCGCATGTACGTTTGACCGACCTGACTTCTATGTCCACATGCGGGACACAGCAAGCATGGACATTTTCCATATCTGCTCAACGGAGACGAACGATTGGATCAATGAGCAGGGGGATACCATGCATTTTGCGGACATGACCAAGCCCGAGCACCGCGCGGCGTTGTACGGTGAGATGCGCGGAGTGGATTCACTTGTCTGCCCGGACATCTGCAATTTCTATGCCCCGTATTACAATCAGGCGACAATAGAAGGATTGTTGCGCGACACAAGTGAGTGCCGTGCGCGTTGTGCGCAAGCCGCGGAAGAAATCGTGCAGGCTTTTGACTACTATATGAAGCATATCAACCACGGTCGCTCGTTTGTGCTGATGGGCTACTCGCAAGGCGGTTATGCGGTAGTCGAACTGCTTAAGCACTTGACTGCAGAGCAGGCCTCGCGCATGGTGGCCGCCTATGTCATTGGTTATCAGGTGACCAAGCAAGACCTGCAATATCCATCTATACGCGCAGCGCAGGGAGCAACGGATATCGGCGTTACGATCTGCTATAATTCCGTCGCATCCGTCGAGGCAGAGATACCTGTTTTGAGCGGCAACACCGCTATCGGCATCAATCCTGTTAACTGGCGTACGGACACGACGCCGACCACGTACGTCTTCGATTTCGACGGTGCGTATGACACGCTTACAGCGACCTTAGACACTCGTACGCATCTAACCCTTATTGACGGATATGACGGTCGTTGTCCAGTTCTTCCGTTCGTGGGCAAACAAGGTAATTACCATGGTCTGGAGATTCCGCTGTACTATCGTTTTTTGCGTGAAAATATCGCGCAACGTTGTGCAGAAAAACCATAAAATCCATAGAAATGCATTAAATTTGTATTTTTTTTGCAGAAAAATTTGCAGGATTCAAAAAAAAGCAGTACTTTTGCACCCGCTTTTTAATCGAGAGCCTTGCGCTCGAGAAAAATCGGTTGAAAAACCGCTTTTGAGAAAAAGACTGCTCAATGGTGTAATGGTAGCACTACAGATTCTGGTTCTGTCTGTCTGGGTTCGAGTCCTGGTTGAGCAACAAAAAATATGACTTCCCT
>JAEEGL014732643.1_pt1 | contig 12193 bp, 8 predicted proteins | sample 9134231 | NCBI WGS metagenome assembly JAEEGL01 (sample SAMN16246548, study PRJNA631951) | gut metagenome | biome: gut microbiome; feature: rumen; material: fiber-attached | host: Bos | place: Iran: Karaj | collected 2018-10
CATCTTTGGAAAGAGTACGAATATAATCATATTCAACTCCAGGACCTTTTCGAAGATTAGCATCCGTATTCATTCTTCCTAAATATCCTTCTTTGATTTGAGGAGAATAAGAAGAAATCTGATCACTCATTTCTTTCGAAAGATAATATCCATTTTCTGCGAGATACTGACTTAATGCCGGCCTTACTTGAATATCTTCCATTACTCTTTGACTTTGATAAGTATTAAGCGATTCTGAATCAAAAATAGCTTCTTTTTCGACTTTATGGGAACAAGATTTTGGAATTAATACCACTCCACTAATTGCAATTCCTGCTGCAGCATATGCTTGAAATCTTCTCATAAGATACACCCCTTTTTTCAATAAGAGCTATATTATAACATAAAACCATAATAATTGCAAATAAAAAAGCCAATCAAAATTGGCTTTATTTTTTTATTTTCCAAAAGAAGTTTTTACTCTTCTAACGATACCCATCAAATACTCTCTTTTGATAAATGCTAAAAGTACAAGAGCAGTACCAACAAAGACTAGAAGAGCTCTAAGAAGAGAACTAGAAGTACTTGGATTAATAATAAGTCCTTTATGGAAAGAAACCTCAATTCTCTTATTCTCTTTCATTCCTTCAAATCTAGGTAATACCCATTTCGTTTGATTAATAGGAATATCAATTCTTTCTCCATTGATAAAGACATCCATTATGACATATCCATCATCTGCTTCAATCACAATATTATCTTCTTTAGAATCTTCTCCCCATAAGAATTCTTCATCTCCAGAAATCTTACCACCAGGTCCATTAACAACGGTTTCAACTCTTACATTAATCTTTTCATAATAGTAAGTAACTGTTTGTTCTTCTTTACGGATAGTATATTCTTCTGTATCAGGTCCTTCTACTACTTCATATCCAGGAACATCCGCAGGAGTTGTGATAAATAATTCTCCAACAAGATCTTCATGATGTACGGCAGGAGCTAAAACTTCATCCGTATCCTTTTCTAAGAATTGAACATTAACAACACCTTTAATTTCTACTGCAGTCGCAAATTGACTTGTTGTCTCACGACTAGCATCCGTTGTCTCAATCGTTCCTTTTACTTGGTTAACAATAGAACGATCTGTTCCAACAATATCACTATATACAATGGTAATACTCTTTGTATAGGTTTTACTTACTGGAGTACGACCAGTATCAATTCCTGTCCATGTATGAGTCCATGAAATCGTATTATCATTTTCATTATAAACTCCACCATCAAAGTTACATTCACTTTCATTAATTGGACGAGGAAGGGTATCAACAATCACCACATCAGCATCTCCTGTATAACGAGCAACTTCTACATTATAAGTTATTGTATACGTAATCGCAGCATCTTCAGAAGTGATTTTTTCCGTTCCTTCTTGGGAAACAGAAGCAGTAATTGTTGTACTCTTTGGTTGATAGTAATAATTAACAACAATTGTAGGTGCTTTAACAGTACCCGTATAGTTTGTTGTGCGAGAATAGAAATCATAATCTTCAAGTGCTATAGAAGATGACTCTGTATTATATGTTGTATTGTAATCATACGTTTTTGATACAGCAGGAGCAACTTCTGTTGTCGTTTCTCCACCATCATATAAGTAATGGTTAACAGTTACTGTACCACGTTTAATCGTATAGTAGTAAATAACAACAATACTATCTTTATTAATCGTTCCATTCTCTGCATCTCCATCAGAACTAGCATAATTATAATCTAAATTTGTCGTATCTTTTGGAGAAGTAGTATAAGATTCAAAATAATGTTTCGTTTGAGTATCATCTTGAGCTACTTTTGTCGTTGTTCCACTAACATAGTGATGAGTCGTAACAACAACTTCTCTTAATTTATAAACAAAGGTAATCTCATAGTTATCTTGACTAATTGTACCAGAATCACTATCTCCAGTTCTTTCTTTATAAACATATCCTACTATTGTCTTAGGGCTAATACTATAAGTATCATTATAGAATTTCGTAATTTCTTGATCAACATCGATAGAAGTTCCACCTTCATCAACATAATGAACAAGAATATGAGATTCTTTTAATCGATAAATATACCAAATATCTGTATTATTATCTCCCACTGTATCTCCACCATTATGTTCTGTACGAACATATTGATATCCTGTAATTTCAGGAAGAGAACTTTCATCCACGATATAATCACTGATATTGGCATTATAATCTGCTTGAATTGTTTCCGTAGCACGTAAACTATGATAATTCATATCTACATAATTAACAGTAATACCTACTTGTCTTTTCATATAATAGAACGTTACGGTATAGGTATCTTTTTCAATAGTACCAGTAAGAGAATCTCCCTCCGTATTATATAAAGAATAATCCGTATAAGTATTACGATAACTTGTTACATCATAACCCTCTCCATATCTAAAAGTTAATTGAGTAGAATTAGAACTTTCTCCTAGGAATACATAATTAATCGTAAATGTTGCAGTCTTTCTAGTATAGTACAAGTTAACCGTTAGAGTAGTACCAGTAACTTCTCCTGTCAAACTATCACTCAATGTACTATTAAATTCATAATTATCAATTGTAGGTGGAGTAACCGTATAGGTATCTCCTACATTATAATTTAGAGTATCTGCTGTTTTAATACTTACAGGATTTCCTTCAACATTTTCATAATAATTAACAGTAATCACAGCAGGTGTTACAGCAGGAGTATCATCTTTATAAATATGTGTAATAGTATAAGAAGTTTTATTTCCTGTTAAACATGCTCCATCTCCCTCTGTTCTTAAGAAAGAATAATGATCAATCGTAATTGGATTGTAGCAAGCAGTAGAATCACTCGCAACCGTTTCAGTAAGTGATGAATGAATTGGAGTTCCACTTTCATCTACATAATTAACAGTTACTGTAGCAGTATCTCCACCAGTAGATGGACCTGTATAGTAATAGTAGTAATAAACATCTACATCACCATTAACATCTCCTTCATAGTTACCAGATACAGAATCTAAATCATATTCTGGAACCGTAATAGCAGAAGTTGTATAATGACTTCCATATGCCCATGGTTGAACAACTGCTGTTGCTACATCATCACCAGTATCCACATCAACATGGTGTGTAGTAACATTAAACATTGCTGGGCTTAATGCAATATTAATCACTTTATTATCCGTATCAAGTGTATAGCAAGTAGTATGATCATATGTATATCCATAGAAAGTACGATTTTCTGGACATACTTGAGAATTTGGTTCTCCTAAACCAGTATAACTATCTTCTACATTAGAACCATTCATATAACGAACTGTGTAATGATACTTACCAGCACCAAGAGAAGTATAAGTAAGAGTAACGGTAATATCTTCTCCTTCAATAAATCCACAAACATTATCAGTTCCATCAGAATTTACAACAGATGATAATTCATAAGTATCTGGTTGTGTTGATAAAATATCAGGAGAATCATTGGCACAATAGTCTGCACCATATTCATATTCTTCTGAGAAATTAGGAACATTCGTATCAAATCCACTATAAACCGTTGTAACTTTAAATGTACCATAACTGAAGAAACGTCCCCTATTTCCTAAATATACGGTAACTGTATCACCAGATAACTCTGATTGACGAACATAATCTACTTTTTCATAATCATCATTATTTTCCCAAAAGATACTATCATCCCAATCATCTTTTGGTTCATTAATCTCAACATAAGTACTAGAATCTCTCAAATCATAAGTAGCTGTACATAATTGATTTGATTCAATCATTCCTGAACGAGTATTCGGATTAAGCATTGGTGCTAAATCCCATTTACGGATTTCAGGTACAGATACCATATAAGTTAATTCAAAATTGGTGGTTGTAAAAGCCTCTGGAATATACCAAACAACACTATCATTTCCTTCTCCATCAATATCATCATATACTGTAATGGTTAATCCAGGAAATTCAGTTAATGTATAAACAGTACTATCCGTACCAGCAGTCTCAATAAAATCTGTATAAGAATCCCCATTTCCATATAATCCATCAAAACCAGCGAAAGAAGTTTGAAGGCCTAACGTATCCTCAAAAGTAATTCCTCCACTAATTGGGCTTGTTACTCCATCTTGTAGATACTTTGCGCTACTCGTTAAAGAAATAAAAAACATATTTCCATTTGCATCATCTTCCATCGCAAAGACACTTTTATTTACATAAATATCCCCATCTAACATATCTGCTGGATCAAAACTAGGGAAATCATCCGAATAACTGTTTGCATATTTTGGATTTGCTTCCTTTGAAACAATAGAAGTCTTTACAAAATCTCTCCATTTTAAAATTCCAAATATTGCAATTAGTAATAATAATGCAACAGATATTCTTGCAATTAATTGTTTTTTATTATTCATACATTCCACCTCTATTATAACTATAACAAATTCTAACTCATTTGTAAATTACTAGACACAAAAAAACAATATCTTTTAGATATTGTTAAGAACGAACTGGTTCTACCGCAACAAAATCAAATCCGTCTTTTCCCTCTTGGAAAGTATATCGATAAACTCCCCCATATTTTTGAAAAGATTCAATTTCTGGGAAAAACTTATCTCCTTCTTTTAATTTTACTTTTAATTCGGGATCAAATTTTTGATATTGCCTTCCCCATTGAGCATGATTCTCTCCTTCTCCTTCAATCGAATAAATAAGGATATAATCATCCAAATAAACAAATTCTCCTGATGTTTCAATTCCTTTTTCTAGATGAAACGTAACATGAACCCCTTTAGAAGTACAATCATCATCAGATTTCTTATTAATCTTTTTAGGATTAATTCTTTTTTCTTGAAATAATTGTTCATCCACTCCACCACAATGAGTCGGAATTAATTGTCTTAATTCTTCTTTCAACTCATCTGTGATTTCAATTTGATGATATGGTTTCTTCACAAACAAGAATACTCCTAAACAGAAAAGAATAGGAATCGCAATTAAAATAATGGTTTTAACATTTTGATTTAATTTCATATAAAACACCTAACCTCTTACATTCATTGTATCGAAAGTAAGAAAGAAAAGCAAGTTTTCTATTTTTTATCTGTAGATCCAAATCCACCAGTTCTCTTTCCAGTAGCTTGATCACCATCAATCAATAAGTATTTTTGAAAAACTCCTTGTCCAATTGTTTCTCCTTTTTTAATAACAATATCTTCTTCTTTGTTATTATAAAAAGCAAACATAATATGACCATCATTATCAGGATTACCATAATAATCTTGATCAATAACCCCTACACTATTCGCAAGAATTAATCCTTTTTTCTTTGGATTAGAACTTCTATTATATAAATATAAAACTTCATCATCCATCATATATGCTTTAATCCCAGTAGGAATCAAAGTAGGATTCATTCCTGGAACATATTTTGGAACTACTGTATCTTCTGCACATTCAAAATCATATCCAGCAGCATGCTCTGTTTTTCGAATAGGTAAATGAATCTCTTTTTCTTCAAATCCCTTACATATTTCAAATCCTCTAGTTTTTTTCATAAAATCTCCTATTCACAAAATAATTCAATCTTTTTATTCTTTTTCGTTTTTGGAATATCAATCACTCTTTGATTAGCAGATCCTCTCCATTTTAGATTAGGATTTCGCAAATTTTCTTGGAATTGTCCATCTACTAAAACATCCACATAATTTAAAACATCTTTTTCTTTTAAATCATCATACAAGAAACCACTCCATACCCAAACACTCTTATTTGGATAGGTTTCTTTAAATTTTTTCGCAAGTTCCTTGGTACCTTCTATATTTTTAGGATGCATTGGTTCTCCTCCTAAGATAGATAACCCGCTAATATAATCTTCTTTGGCTAGTTCTAAAATCTGCTCGATTTCTTCTTCTCCAAACTCCAATCCTTGATTAAAATCCCATGCTTCGGTATTAAAACATCCCTTACAATGAAAATGACATCCTTGAAAGAAGATAGAGATTCGAACCCCTGGTCCATTCGAAATATCCATCTTTCGAATCTTATTGTATTTCATGATAAATCCTTATTATCTAAATGAATAACTCTTTCTTTAATTTCTTGTGTTCTTCCACGATTCCAGAAATTATTCCCAATATATCCACATGTTCTTCTCGCAACATTCAAAGTATCATGATTACGATTTCCACAGTTAGGACAATACCATTCTAAGTTTTCATCAATTAAGATTTCTCCATCAAATCCACATTCTTGGCAATAATCAGATTTGGTATTTAATTCTGCATACATAATATTGTCATAGATAAATTTAATCACTTCTAGAACAGAATCAATATTATGATTTAAATCAGCTGTTTCAATATAAGAAATAGCTCCCCCAGGACTTAATTTTTGAAATTCACTTTCTAATTTTAATTTCGTAAATGCATCAATTTCTTCAAAAACAGGAACATGATAACTATTCGTAATATAATCACGATCCGTAATACCTTTAATCACACCAAAACGATCTCTTAATGCTTGTGCAAACTTATACGTTGTGGATTCAATTGGAGTTCCATAAACGGAATAATCGATATCTTCTGCTGCTTTCCAAACTTTACAAGCATCATTTAATTTTTGCATAACAGATAATCCAAACTCTTTTCCTTCTCCATTATCCGTATGAGAATGACCTGTCATATATTTTACGCATTCATAAAGACCAGCATACCCAAGAGAAATCGTAGAATATCCATGATGTAATAATTCATGAATAGATTCTCCTTTATCTAGTCTCGCAAGAGCTCCATGTTGCCAAAGAATAGGCGCAACATCACTGGTAACTCTTGATAATCTCTTATGACGACATTGTAGAGCACGATGACAAATCTCTAAACGATCATCCAATATCTTCCAAAATTCTTCCATATCCTGATGACTACTTAACGCAACATCTACAAGATTTAAAGTAACAACTCCTTGATTAAATCTTCCATAATATTTTCCCTTACCCGGAACATAGTTCTTTGCCTTTGCCATATTTCCAAGAGAAATGGTTCTATCCGGTGTTAAGAAAGATCGACATCCCATACATGGATAACAATCCCCTTCTCCCAATTCATTCTTCTTTAACTCTCTCATCACTTTCTCAGAAATATAGTCAGGTACCATTCTTTTTGCCGTACATTTCGCAGCTAATTTCGTAAGATAATAATACTTACTCTTTGGACGTATATTATCTTCTTCTAATACATATAAAAGTTTCGGGAATGCAGGAGTAATCCAAACTCCCTTTTCATTTTTCATTCCTTCAATTCTTTGTTTTAAGACTTCTTCAATAATCATCGCAAGTTCTTCTTTATATTCATCTGTCTCTCCCAAATACATATTGACGCTTAAGAAAGGAACTTGTCCATTCGTATTGGTTAAAGAATTAATTTGATATTGGAACGTTTGAACTCCATCCGTAATTTCTTTTTTCAAATCTTCTTCTACAAACTTTTCAATTTGTTCTTTGGATAATTTTCTAGCTTTATATTTTTTCTCATAGTACTCTCTACTACTTTTCACAAAAGGAGCTAAATGAGTAAGAGTAATCGTTGCTCCTCCATATTGAGAAGAAGTAACAGCCGTAATAATTTGAGTCGCAATAGACATCGCCGTTAAAAAGCGATGAGGCTTTTCAATCATCACACCATTCATATTCGTTCCATTTTGAAGCATATCTTCTAGATTAATCAAATCACAATTATGTAATGCATTTTGTGCATAATAATCCGCATCATGAAAATGGATAATTCCTGCTTCATGAGCTTCCACAATATCCTCAGGAAGTAAAAATCTCTTCGTAATATCCGTACTTGTAATTCCCGCTAAATAGTCTCTTTGTGTTGTCACTACTTTCGCATCTTTATGGGAATTCTCTGTATTCCAGTATTCACTACCACCATCAATCAACTCCCTAATTGATTGATCTGTCGTATTACTACGTCTCACTAGTTCCCTACGATAGCGATACGTAATATACTGTTTTGCCAAAGCAAACTTTCCAATACTCATTAATTTCATTTCAATAATATCTTGGATATCTTCTACAAGGATTCTCTTTTTTCCTAACTGTTCAATATACTTGATAATATTTTTAATTTGTGTTGAAGAAGCCCTATCTTCTTCTTCCACTTCCAAGTTTGCTTTTTCGATGGCATCTTCGATTTTAGATGGCATGTATTCGACCGCATGACCATCTCTCTTGATAACCTTCATAACCTTTGACCTCTTTCTTATTTTTTATAAAAACATCATAACATAAAAAAGAAAAACAAAGTGTTGCATTTGCAACACTTGACATTATTTGCTATAATTTTTTTAAAGGTGAGAATAATGGTTAAATTATTTGAAAATATTTCAGAAAAAGAATTGTTGAAATTAAAAAGAATTTTAAGGTCTAGTTCCCAAAAATTTAAAAGAAACATCAACGTTTTATCAAATGTAAACCGAGAAGATTTCATTGCTTTAATTGATTCTGGTAGTATTGAATTAATCTATACAGACTATGCTGGAAATAAAACCGTGATTGAAGATTTAGAAACAGGAGAAGTATTTGGATCTTTAACCTCTTCTATTCAAGAAGAAGGAATTTCCTGTATCACAAAAGAAGAGACAGAAATTACTTTCATTGAATATAATCAAATCACCAATGATGAAATTTTTAAAAATGATTTTTACATCATCTTTATCAAAAACTTAATCAAAATTCTAACAGAACAATTAAATACTAGAAATATAAGAATTGAACTTCTTACAAAAAAAACCACAAGAGACAAACTACTCTCTTATTTCAAATATTTAGAGAAGAAAACAAATGATGGATCCAAAACCATTAAAATGAATATCTCTTATACAGAACTAGCAAATTACTTATCCGTTGATAGAAGTGCAATGACAAGAGAAATCAAATATCTAAAAGAAGATGGATTCATCGAAATCATAGGAAAGAAAATTATATTACATTACTAAAAAAGAACCAATCATTTGGTTCTTTTAAGTTTTTATTAATACGTTTGCAGTAGTCAAATTACTATTTCCACTATTTGTAATAATCCAATTTTGAGCAGTACTATTTCCTACATAGATTTTTTGAGTAGTTTTCCAGTTGTAAAAAATATTAGAATAAGAAGTAACAGTACTAAAATCAAATGTAGATAAATCTAAAGTAAATGATGTATTACTATAGCCTGTAATACTAAACATATTAGACATATCCGTTACTTTACTAGTATCAAATAAACTTCCTAAATCTAAGGTAAATACTGTACTACTAAAACCTGTAGAAGAAAACATAGAAGACATATTAGTTACATTGCTTGTATCAAATAAATTTCCTAAATCTAAAGTAAAAACCGTACTACTAAAACCTGTATAATAAAACATTCGAGACATATCTGTTACTTGACTGGTATCAAATTTATCTCCTAAATCTAGGGTAAATACTGTACTACTAAATCCTGTACAGTCAAACATATAAATCATATTTGTTACTTTACTTGTATCAAAGTTATCTCCTAAATCTAATGTGAAAACGGTACTACTATAGCCTGTCGAATAAAACATTTCACTCATATCCGTTACTTGACTTGTATCAAAGTTATCTCCTAAATCTAAGGTAAATACTGTACTACTATAGCCTGTATTAAAAAACATTTGAGACATGTTTGTTACCTTGTTTGTATCAAATTTGTCGCCTAAAACTAATGTGAAGGCGGTACTATTATATCCCGTATTATAAAACATAGACTTCATATTCGTTACTTGAATGGTATCAAATAAGCTTCCTAAATTTAGAGTGAAAACGGTACTACTATAGCCTGTACTATGAAACATATGAGACATATTCGTTACATTGGAGGTATCAAATTTATCTCCTAAATCTAAGGTGAAAATGGTACTACTAGAGCCTGTATTAAAAAACATAGAAGACATATTCGTTACTTTACTGGTATCAAAATTATTTCCTAAATTTAATGTGAATGTGGTATTACTATAACCTGTATAATTAAACAAATTAGACATATTTGTTACATTACTCGTATCAAAGTTATCGCCTAAATCTAATGTGAAAACGGTACTACTATAGCCTGTCGAATAAAACATTTCACTCATATCCGTTACTTGACTTGTATCAAAGTTATCTCCTAAATCTAAGGTAAATACTGTACTCTTATAGCCTGTATTATAAAACATACCATCCATATTTGTTACTTGACTTGTATCAAAATTATCTCCTAAATCTAATGTAAAAACGGTACTGCGATAGCCTGTATAAGCAAACATATCAACCATATTTGTTACTTGACTTGTATCAAATTTATTTCCTAAATCTAATGTGAAGACTGTACTACTATAGCCTGTATTAAAAAACATAGAAGACATATTCATTACCATAGACATATTTAAAACACCGATATTGTTGATAGCATCAACTCCAGTTAAATCATAAAATAGGAAACTACTATCTGGATTAGCATATAAAGCTCCACCTCCTTGGATAGTTAGATCATACATTGTATTATCATCTGCATTGGCTGTAATATATGCCATGACATCTCCATTTTGATTTACTCCAATATCCCATGATTCTATTACATTCGCTGGTGGATTGATTTCATCATCTAAATTAATAATCTTTATTTTTTTTTTATAAGTACTACTACGAAAAGAAGTAGTATCATATCGATTCGTTGATTTGATAACTGGTACTGTATATTTTTTAACCGTTAGAGATCCTCCAATATTTAATGTTGTTCTAAGAGTTGCATATCCAATTCCAAGAAATGCAAAAAGACCTAATATACTATAAAATATTAGATTCATTGTTCTACTTCTTCTACTTTTTAGGATACGTCTTCTCTTTCTCATAAAATACACCTTAATATCATTATATAATAATCTTATCAATAGAAAAAGAAAGCCAACAAAAAAGGATTGTCAATTGACAATTCTTTTTATCTTGGGATTAAGGACAAACTAACTTTATTCTTTTCTAAAGAAATATCATCTACGTAACAATCTACAATATCTCCAACACTAAATAAGTCTGATGGATGTTTTACATAATTCTTACTTAATTTAGAGATATGAGCAAGTCCATCATCATGTAATCCAATATCAATGAATAATCCAAAGTCTACTACATTTCTTACAGTACCTTGTAATTTATCTCCTATTTTTAAATCTTTAATATCTATAATATTACTTTTTAAAATAGGTTGTGGATATTCATCTCTAGGATCTAGATTTGGTTTCTTTAAAGATTCTACTACATCACTTAAGGTATAAATATCAGTATGATATTTTTCACATAAAGATTCTAAGGATAAAGCATTTAATTTTTCAATTAACTCTTTACTTCCTACTTTAGATAGTTCTTCTCCTAAATCTTTTAATAATTGATTAGCAAGGGAATAACTTTCTGGATGGATTGCGGTAGAATCTAATACATTATCTCCTTCTTGAATTCGTAAGAAACCAATCGCTTGTTCATAAGCTTTATCACTTAATAATTTCTTCTTTTTTATTTCTTCTCTTGAATGAATCTTTCCAACTTTTTCACGATAATCAATAATCTTTTGAATCGTTGTTTTCGTAAGACCTGATACATATTTTAATAAAGAAACTGACGCTGTATTAACATTAACTCCTACACTATTAACACACTTTTCTACTACAAAGTCCAAAGAAGAAGATAAATCTTTTTCTGAAACATCATGTTGATATAATCCAACTCCAATTCCTTCTGGTGGAATCTTAACAAGTTCTGCTAAAGGATCTTGAATTCTTCTTCCAATACTAACGGCACTTCTCTTTTCAACAGCTAAATCTGGGAACTCTTCAATCGCTTGTGGAGAAGCAGAATAGATAGAGGCTCCTGCTTCACTGACAATCACATATTGGCAATTTAATTTATACTTTTGAATCATCTCTGCACAAAACTTTTCTGATTCCCGAGAAGCAGTACCATTTCCAATTGAAATAATATCAACATGATATTTTTGGATTAGTTTAACAACTTCTTCCATACAAGAAGTAATTCTTTCTTCACTATTTCCATTTAAAAATGGTTTAATCACCGTACTATCTAAATACTTTCCATTCTTATCAACAACAGCTAACTTACAACCATTGACATATCCTGGATCAAATGCCAAAAC
>JAEEGL015665457.1_pt1 | contig 12193 bp, 7 predicted proteins | sample 9134231 | NCBI WGS metagenome assembly JAEEGL01 (sample SAMN16246548, study PRJNA631951) | gut metagenome | biome: gut microbiome; feature: rumen; material: fiber-attached | host: Bos | place: Iran: Karaj | collected 2018-10
AGATTAATAATAGGTTTTGTAAGTATTTTTGTGTACTTCTTCTTCCATTTATGCTCAGGTAGCGTTTTAAAAGCTATGGGTGTTAATGTTGATGGATTATCAGATAAAGCAACAATGATTATCTCACTTGCGATAAGTTTATCAGTTGCAATAATCCTAGTTATATTAAATAGAAAAAGACTTTCAAAGAATTTTAAGGATTACAAAAAGAATTATAAGGAACTACTTAAGAGGAATGTTAAATACTGGGTTTGTTCTATGTTTGTTATGTTTGCTCTTAATGCAGCAATCGCTATTATATTTAACCGCTTAACATCAGCAAATGAACAAGGAATAATGGATTTATTTGATGTTTTTCCACTATATATAGTTGTTGAAACTATGATTCTAGCTCCATTATCTGAGGAACTTGTTTTTCGTGAATCGATTAGAAATATATTCAAAAACAAATACTTATTTATAATAATATCTGGTCTTGTATTTGGATTTTTACACACTGTTGCAAGTTTAAAAACAGTAGCTGATTGCTTATATATTATTCCATATAGTGTTCCAGGATTCTTCTTTGCTTATATGCTTTATAAAGAAGACAATGTATTAGTTCCAGTTTCATTTCACGCAATCCATAATACCCTTGCTCTAGTTTTCCTCACTTTAGCAAAAATAACGGGTACATTATAAATAATAACTTTTTATTAAAAATTGAAATTTTTTTAAAAAAAGAATTGACAAAAAGAAGGTTTTCGATTAGTATAGAAATCGCCAATTCGAGTTAGGCGAATTGGAGCTAGTTTATCTAGCAAACCCCTTTTTATTCTTTTGTGGGAACTGTCTCAGGGGGCAGTTCCTTTTTTGTATAAAAAAGAACTCTTTACTTTTCTTTCTTGAAAACAAAGAGTTTACTTAATACGTAATTTAATATAATTACTACTATTTGAACAACAATTTTTACTATTTTATCGTTGAATTCTAACCTCGTTACAAATACGTACATTAATAACATATCCAGTAATAAAGTTGATACCCTCGATAAGAAAAACTCTGAAGCCTCTTTTAAGTTGGCTTTATTTTTTTTCTTGAAAACGTATTTGCGATTAGTGAAATACGCAAATGTAACTGATGCAATCCAAGCGATAATATTAGTTATTTGCAGTTCTAATGAGACATTCGGATCAAAAATAGTATATGTTAAACCATAATAGACGAGTAAACTTACAAGTGTTGTAAGTGCACCTATTATGATGTAATTAATGATCTCTTCATATTTGTGATACAAATTCTTCATAAATTACTCCATATTTGTCTCTTTAATTATATATATTGGACGTTTTTTAACTTCTAGATATGTCTTAGCTAAGTATTCACCAATTACACCGATACATAGTAATTGAACTCCACTTACTAAGAATATAATACAAGCAAGGCTTGGCCATCCACTTGTTGGATCACCAAACGCGAGTGTTTTAACAATAATAACAATTATCATGATAAATGCAACTAGACAGAATATAAATCCAATCGCTACCGCTAAAGTTAATGGTACTGTTGTAAATGCTACAATTCCTTCAATTGCATATTTAAATAGTTTCCAGAAAGACCATTTAGTTTCTCCAGCAACTCTCTCTACATTTTCGTATTCCAACCATTTTGTTTTAAAACCAACAAATGCGAATAATCCCTTGGAATAACGGTTGTATTCCCCTAGTTTCAGAATGCTATCTACAACCTGTCTTGTCATTAAGCGGTAGTCTCTTGCGCCATCAACCATTTCAACATTACTCATTTTGTTGATTAGTTTATAAAACATACGGGCAAAGAAACTTCTAATAGGAGGTTCTCCTTTTCTTGTAACTCTTCGCGTTCCAACGATGTCATAACCTTTTTCTTCAACTAAATATAGCATTTTTTCAAGTAAACTAGGCGGATCTTGCAAATCAACATCCATAACAGTTACATAATCTCCTGTTGACGCTTCAAGTCCTGCTAACATGGCTGCTTCTTTTTTAAAGTTTCTTGAAAAAGAAATATATTTTACAAGTTCATCTTTCTCCGCTATTTTTTTCATCTCTTTTAAAGACTTATCCGTACTTCCATCATCGACAAAAATGATTTCAACTTCTGCTTTTAAAGTTTTGCGAATTTTCTTAATTTCTTTATAAAATAAAGGTATACTTTCCTCTTCATTAAAGCAAGGAACAACTAAATCAATCTTCTTCATAGTACCTCCAAATTCACCTAAATTATAGCACATAAGGTCCTTTTTAACAATTCAAAATGTAAAGAAAGAAGATGATTACTCATCTTCTTTTACTAATGACTTATAATATTCATATGTTTTATAAGCATAATCCTTATTCTTCCCAATCAATTTATCCATTTCTTTCGGATTAACTGTCTTCAACATCGAATAACGGTTCTGCTTCATCAAGAACTCTTCATAGAGGTTGAAATCTGCTTTACTATCTAGATAAAACTTACTCTCTTCTGGATTATATCTAAATAATGGGAAATAACCCGAATTAACAGCAAGTTTTTGCATTTCGATAGTGTTCTCCATTCCACCTTCGATACCATGCGAAATACAAGGTGCATATGCGATTATAATTGAAGGTCCTTTATAGCTTTCTGCTTCCTTAAATGCCTTTAATAGTTGAATCATATTAGCTCCGAGTGAAACAGTTGCAACATAGACATGTGGATAAGCAAGAGCCATCTTAGCTAAATCTTTTTTATTATTCTTCTTACCACTTGATGCAAACGAAGCGATACTTCCAGCAGGACTCGCCTTTGACGATTGACCCCCTGTATTTGAATATACCTGACTATCTAAAACTAAGATATTTACATTATCATTGCTTGCTAAAACATGATCAATTCCGCCGTAACCGATGTCGTAAGCCCAACCATCGCCACCGATAGTCCATATCGTGCGATATGGTATGTATTCTTTAAACTCTTCTAATTCCTTACAACTGGAATAATCAATTTTAGATGCAACGTCACTTGTTATTTCATAATCAAGTGGATTTGCAAGCCATTTATTGAATAATTCTTTATTCTTACCATTTAAATTGTTTTTCATGATATTTGCTATCTTATTTCGAATATAATCATTACCTACTAAGATACCATAACCATATTCAGCGTTATCTTCAAATAGAGAATTACTCCAAGGAACTTGATAAGGTAATATTGGCATACTGCCGCCATATATCGATGAACATCCAGTTGCATTAGCGATAATCATATGATTTCCGAATAGTTGAGTTAAGACCTTTATATATGAAGTCTCGCCACAACCAGCACACGCCCCACAAAAAGAGAATTTTGGTTTCTTAAACTGCGATCCTTTAACACTATTAATTGGATACTCTTCTTTTTCAGAGATGTTTTTATCAAGATAATCAAATATCTTTTGTTCTTCATTCTTTCTTTGTTCAATTAAAGGAACACTTATTAAAGCCTTGGCATTTTGTTTTGACGGACATGTCTTCAAGCAAAGACCACATCCTGTACAATTCATAACTGAAATTCCAATTACGAAGTACATATCGCCTTTTCCCATCGCTTTTAAAGCACGCTCTTTGATATAATTTGGTGCTTTTTTATATTCTTCCTCATTCAACAAGAAAGGTCTTATAACACCATGAGGACACACAAATGAACATTGATTACACTGAATACATCCATCTTTAACCCATTTAGGAACAAATTCACTTGCTCCTTTTTTTAGGATTTCTTTATAACCATTTATAAATGTTCCATCTGGATTGTTAGCAAAGCTTGAAACAGGAAGTTCATTTCCCTTTCGATGGTTTATTGCATCGATAACTGTCTTATATTCGTTTTCTTCTTCGATACTTATTTTTGGTGAAGAGACTTTAACTTCTACTAAATACTTCTTAACTGAATCGATTGCATCAATGTTTGCTTTAACAATTGATGAACCTTTTTTTGCAAATTTCTTCTTTACACTTTCTTTTAAAGCGTTGATTCCTTTTTTTCTATCGATTACATTTGTTAACTCAAAAATAGTAGTCGCCATAATCATACTTATCTTGTTTTTAAGTCCAACTTTACTAGCTAATTCATAAGCATTAATTATGTAAAATCTTACCTTTTTATCCGATAAAATCTTAAGAATGCTGTCATCTAACATTCCGATAACTTCTTCTTTTGTTTTACTTGTATTTAAAATAAATGTTCCATTTTCTTTAATTTTATTTAAAATATCAAATTCGTGTAAATAACTATCTTTAGTTACCATTATCAATTCTGGATTCTCAACATAATAAGTTGATCTAATAACATCTTTATTAAATCTTAAATGACCTATTGTAACACCACCAGATTTTTTAGAATCGTATTCGAAATATCCTTGAACATAGTTTGGTGTTTCATTACCAATTATCGACATCAAAATCTTAGCAGCACTAACCATGCCATCACTACCATAACCATATAGTAGTAACTCGTTAGATGAACTAGTTTTATAAGTTTCATCAACTTTGATACTTAAATGAGTCACATCATCGTTAATACCTATTGTGAAATTGTGGTGTGGTTTATTATCTAAGAAGTCATAAACAGCTTTTATTTGCGCTGGTGTTGTGTTTTTACTTGAAAGTCCATATCTTCCACCATATATCTCGCATCTTCCCTTTAAAGAAGCGGTAACATCTAAATATAGCGGTTCTCCAGTACTTCCGAATTCCTTTGTACGATCAAGAACAGCTATTTTTTTAACTGTTTTTGGTATTACTTTATCTAAATAAGCGCTATTAAAAGGACGGTACAAGTGAACTTCTACTAAACCAAGTGATTCCCCTTTTTTATTTAAGTCGTCAATTGTTTCCTTAATTGTTTCGCAGACTGATCCCATTGCAACTATCACCTTTGTTGCAGTTTTAGATCCGTAGTAATTAAATAGTTCATAATTACTACCTGTTAATTTGTTGATTTTTTCCATGTTTTTAGAAACAATACTACTTAATTCGTCATAATATTTATTTCTAACTTCGGTTGCTTGAAAATAGATGTCATCGTTTTGCGCAGTTCCTCTTGTTATTGCTTTATTTATTTGCAAGCTTTTATTTCTAAAATCTTTAATTTTTCCATAATCTACTAGTTTTTTAACGTCATCTAATTCTAGAATTTTAACCTTATCTAACTCATGACTCGTTCTAAAACCGTCATAAAAATGTAAGAATGGAATGCTTGAATCAATTGCACTTAAATGAGCAACAGCAGCTAAAAAAGCGGCATCTTGAACCGAAGATGATGCAAGAATAGCATACCCGGTTTCACGAGTTGCATAAACATCTTGATGATCACCAAAAATACTCAAGGCATGAGTAGCTAAACTTCTAGCTGCAACATGAATTACAGAAGGTAACATCTCTCCTGCCATTTTATACATGTTTGGTATCATCAAAAGAAGTCCTTGGCTAGCTGTAAATGTCGTCGTTAAAAGACCTGCTTGTAATGATCCATGAACCATTCCTGCAGCCCCTGCTTCGCTTTGCATTTCAACAACTTTAACTATTTCACCAAAGATATTTAATCTTCCATTATTGCTCCATTCATCTACATGTTCTGCCATAGGACTCGCTGGAGTTATAGGGTAAATCCCTGCAACTTCAGTAAACATATAAGCAGTATTACTACATGCTTCATTGCCATCTACTGTAACTATTTTCATATTTCACATCCTAATTATCTATACTATTTTATTATACCATATTTTGAGGATAAAAAAATAAGTTTATAAAAACTTATTTATAACAAAATATACATATTAATGTCACCACAAATTGAATTAAGAAAGCGACAAATGCTAGTAATGCATAGTTTGAAAAACCATTATCATCATACATTTTAGGTATTCCTGGGATTGATTTTGTTAACTGGGCAGTCTTGCTCTGACTCGCACTATTTGAACTATTATTTGCATTTAACATATTCATAAGCTCTGGATCAGATACAAGTATATTCTTCGCCTGTTCAGGATTATTTTTAATAAATGTTCTCACTCTTTTTAAATCATTAGCATTCATTATTCATTCTCCTTATTTTCTAGTTTTTTGACATCAACTTGATTTATCGCATCAAATCTCTTTGCAATCTTATCTGAAGTTGTATTCAAATCTTTTACATCTTTAGAGACAGTATCAATACTTCTACTCAACTTGTCCCATCTTTCACGATAGCGACCAAACTCGATATCTAAAAGTTTCAACTCATCGTGGATAACTTTGGCATATTTATCTCTTTCCATATTCTTTAGAATAACTTGTAATGTAGTAAGTGTACTTATTAAAGTTGTCGGCCCTGTTATCCATACCTTTTTAGAATATGAGTAATCAATTAGGTCTTGATGATACGCATTTATCTCTGCAAATATTGCTTCTGCTGGAAGAAATAAAATGGCGTGATCTGCTGTTACATTTGGAATAATATACTTAGATGCAATAGCATCGATATGTTTTTTGACATCGATTTTAAAGTTCTTCTCCGCTTGAATTCGCTCAGCATCACTAACTCCACGGTCAACCATAATTTGGTAATTTTCTAAAGGAAATTTTGAATCAATTGCGATTAAACCAAGCGGCTCTGGCGCAAATAAAACGCTATCTGCAATATATCCATTATCAAATTTATATTGTAGTTGATAGATATTATCTTGATTTTCACCAAACACATTAACCAAAATGTGTTTTAAATTTACTTCACCAAAAATCCCTCGTGATTTTTTATCCGTCAAAACGGATTGTAAAGATACGATGTCATTAGATAAAGTTTCGATCTTCTTCTGCGCTTCATCAATCTTAGAAAGGCGTTCTAATACTGATGTAAATGTTTTATTAGTTTTTTCAAAGTTCTGATCTAATCTTTCATTTACTTTTTCATTGATCAATCTAAGTCTTTCTTCAATGCGATCGTTTAGTTTGGTAAAATCCTCATTTATATTTCTGTTTATATCAGTTTTAAATTCACCGAGTTCTTTAATTGTACTAGTCTCTAACTTACCAAGCCTTTCAGTTATATTTGATTCGTTGATATTTTTGAATAGCGAAATAATTGTAACAATTAAGATAACTACAAGCAAACCTATAATTACATACTGCATACTATCACCAATATAATTATAATATAAAAAAAAGAAAAAAACTATAAGTTTTTATAGTTTTTATAAGCATTATAACCACTATGTGGTATAGTTATTCACCATCGTCAAAGAAGTCATCAAAGAACTCATCGTCATCTTCTTTAAATATCGATTCATCAATTTTATTCTTCGGTTCTGTAGGTGCAACTTCTTTTGGTTGAACACTATTAATATCTGTTGACTTAGCAAAAGTATCTTTTTCTGGAACGAATTCTTCAACCTTGGCTTCCTTCTTTTCCTCAGTCTTGATTCCCTTTGCTTCGTTTTCCTTCTTCTCTTCTTCCTCTAATTCAGCAATCTTAGCATCAATCTTCTTAACGATTTCATCGATGTCAAAATCATCATTAGCAGGTTTTGGTGGAAATGGATTATTAAATGGATTATTAAACGGATTAGGTTTAAATGGTGAAGGAGAATTAAACATTCCACCACCAAACATACCATTACCAAATCCTGTATTTCCTGTATCTGCGCTCATTTTTTCTTCGCGCTTTTTGTTAACAAATTCTTTTAAATCGAAGTATTTAACACTATTTTGTGGTCTTGTTGGATATGTAGCTTTTTCATATTTCTTACCCCAACGGTTTTCTTTTTCCATTTGGAAATTAGGCTTCAAAACAGTCTTAAATGGCATACAACGCGTTCTTAAAACGATTATTGTCCACATCTTGAGACGTTGTAAATCACTAACAGTAACAAGTGGAGTTGAAGCTGTTTTATCTTTTTCTTTTGATTTAACTTCACCACACATCTTACTTATTTCTTCTAAAGCCTTCATTTCACTACTGATTAGGTAAATAATATTACCGCAGTTTCCACGAATAGTATCGCCAATTTCAGGAGTATAAACCTGACTTAATTGGGCGAAGTTCTGAATGATGAAACTAAATCTTATCTTACGACTTCGTGCAGCACTGATCATTGTTTCAACATCTTTTAAAGGTGGCATGTTAGCAAACTCATCTAAAATGAAGTTTGTTCTATATGCTAATTTTCCACCATTTTCTTGTGCTACGTCAATTAATGTTTCATAACATTGCTTTACAAAGATTGTAACTAATGAGTGATATGTCTTTTTTTCATCTTGAACAACGATAAATACCGCTGTTTTCTTACGCCCGATATCTTTCATATCGAAGTCGCTTCGACATAACATTTCGCTTAAGTTTTCTTGTGAAGCAAACATTTTAATCTTTTGTTTAAATACTGACAAGATACTATTTTTAGTATCGCTTGGTGCCATGATTGTACTTGATGCATTAACATAAGCAGAAGATGTTGGTTCTTTAAAACTGAAATATTCCTTTATATATGTTGATGCCATTAACTTTTCTTCACCAACAGTAGTCATCAAGTTAATACTACTTAGATTTATTTCATCTTCTTTTGCATCCTCAAAAAGTCCAAGTGCTAATCCAGTAAAGTAATCTGCTGACGTTTTTTCCCAGAATGGGTCTTGGTTTTGAGCTTTTTCATCATATAGGATATTCATAGCAAGGTCATCTAAAAGTTCGTTTGCTTTGTCTTTATTTCCTGCTTTATATAACTCATATGGTAGAGTTAAAGGATTCCATGAATTTCCTCTTTGAGGATCGCGGAAGTTTAATAAGACAACATTATATCCTTTTTCTTTTAATTCATTGGCATTTTTTTCATAGATTTCACCTTTTGGATCGGTTATAATCATTGATTCGCCTTTTTTAGCAAGTATTTTTACCATCGGTTGAACAAGCATTTCAGTTTTACCTGAACCAGTTGAACCGATTATTAAGTTGTGAAATTCTCCGTTATCTACCCAAATATCGCGGCCATTATTTATTAATGGAATTCCCGCTACCTGACTTGTCTTGTCATCGGCATAGACATGTTTTAATTCCTTCTTGAACTCTTTTTCTGTAGCCCATCTTGAGTATCCACCTTTATCCTTTTTCTGGAAAGAAAAACCAAAGCCTTTTTCTCTATCGAATAATTGTGAAGATGTACCAAAAATGAGTGATAAATTTGCAATAATCCATACAATGATAGTTAATAGCAAAGTATCAACATCTTCAAAAACTACAAATGGATTGATTCCAGAAAACTCACCAGTACTAGAAAAAGTTGCTAAGTTTCCTACTATAATCGCTACCACAAAAAAGAGTGCAAAAGCGAAAATCAAAAATTTCATCATATCGTCTTTATTTGCTGTTAATTTCATAATAACAACCCCAATCGTTTTATATTATAACAAAGTATAAACCTAAAGTCTATACGCGATTTGCATGTTTTGAATTACTTCGTATGCTAACAAATACTACAATTGCGAGTATTATTGCAATCACTATAAAGTATATATACCAACCGATAAAACCGTACAAATCTAAAGCATTATAACTATAAAGTTCATTATTGCGGAATTCTAAATCAATTCCTTTATCAGATGACCCATTAAGTACCCAAGTATATGTGTTAGTTTCTGAGTCCACTCTATCTGCATTATGCTTAACAACTCTATATGGTAGAGTAATATTTATATTGATACTTTCAACGACAGTTGGCGTATCTTTTTTTAAATTATGATATTTAGATATTTTATTTGCTCCTGTAGTCTGCAATACGACATAATTATTATTTTCTTTTATTAATAGACCACCGAACAAAACATTAATGGCAGGACTTTGATTTATATATGCTCTATTATTTGAATATTTAGTGGAAAAGCTATAGCCGAAATATCCACCGCTTTGGAATGCTTTTTTAGAGCGGTAGCCACTAAATTTATATTGTAGAGCAATTTCATCTAGAAATTCTTTGTAATCATCAGGTCTATCTTCTTTACCCAAGAGATTACTATCAATATAAACAGTTCCACTTTCATTGATTGTTCCATCAAAATCAAGCCTTAAATCATATCTAGCTTTACAGCCAGTTAGGAAAAGTAATAAAACTAGTATTAATATCTTTTTCATTTGTCACCTACCACATATTTGTAATATTTCCGTTTGTTTCATAGTAATCATCGGCAAAATATATATTTGTATAATTAGATTCAGATTTTCCATAAGAAGTAATTGTACTTACAATTAATCCTTTCTTAGCATCACTTTCTGCAACATATAATATTCCATTATTCTTACCTATGATAATTCCAATTCTAGATTCTTGATAAGCTAAATCTCCAACTTGGATTTGATCGTAATACTTATATAAATCCTCATTTATTTTAAGGCTTCCTGAAGTATTACCTACAAGTTCTTTAATATTAAGAGTTCTTCTAATCTTTGTTTTAGCATTTAGTAAACACCAAGAAACAAATCCAGAACTATCTAATCCATCTGTACTCCAATTAGCATTAAAGCCTTCTTCAAAGTACTTTCCGCCATTTTTATATGGAATACGATATTCATATCCAAGAGTTAAGAATCTCGCTGCCTCAACAGCGCTAGCTCTAGAACCAAATGTTGCACTTTCTAATCTAGTTTTTAACTTTGAATCTAGTTTTTCCTTATCAACTATTCTTGCTCTTAATAATGGTTTATCATTATCTAATTTATAAATATTTATTTTAGATGCATAATCTAAACAATAGTTCTTTGCTAAAGTAAAGTTCGGATAAAACACTCTCAGCATTTCATCATATGTCTTATCCATCTCTAAAGCACTTTTAACACAAAATTCGTTATAAACTTTGTTAGCAGCTTTATCTTTTTCAGTTCTTGTACAAGTGTTAGAAACTTTTACATTAGCAAATCTATCAGCATATAATAAAGTCTCCCCTAAAACCTCATTAATTGCTTTAGTCAATTTTTTATCATAAGTATCAGGTATCTCTTGTTCTTCATATTTTATATTAAACATATCTAATCCAACCTGATAGTTGTTTTCTTTTAAAACTTTAGTTGCTAAAATAACTGTTTCTGCTTTTAACAACTCATTATTATCAATTGAATTCTTATAATTTCTATATAATTCTTGTTTTATATATTCATAAAAACTACTACTTTTTTCATTATTGCTAATAGTTATATTTTGAAAATTACAAGAGTTATAAGTATCAATCATTGAACTACATGTTTCGATAATTTCACTCGGATCAATTTTGTATCCATACTGGTCTTCAAGTTCAAGTTGTAAATTCTTGAAATTAGTACATCCAGTACTTCCTTCGGTTCCAATTAAATCGCCTTTTTTAACAGTAGCTCCTTCTTCAACATAAACTTCATCTAGATGTGAGTATGTTGCAATATAACTCATATCATCAAGTTTGAATTCAATTTTTATTTGATTGCCTCCATAATTGTCGCATTCGCTTCCATCACAAAGACATTTTTTTGTCTTTAAATCGTAATTGCTATATAAATTACTTTGATTTTTATTAACATATACGACTTTACCATCATAGATGCTATAAATTTTATTAGAATCAATTCCTTTAGCTATGACAAAAGGATGATTATTATCAAAAGCTTCTAAATATGAACATTTTGAAGAACCATAGACATTAGATAGTTTACTAAAACTGCTATCTTCTCCGGCACCTGTTCTAGATTTCTCGACAAATTCTTCATGGAATTCCATTCTTACGATGTCGAAATACTGCCTTATTTCACTGACATATGTCTTTAGAAGCTTTTCTTTACTTTCACCCTCAGCAAAAACTTCAGGTTTTTCACCATATCTTTCAATTATATAAAACTTCTCTAGGAATTTGGCATAAGTGTTCCAATCAAATTTAAACTCACCCGCTTTTTTAGCGAGATTAATACTTAATATATTAGCATATGTCTCTAATTTTTCCTCGTCAGCAAGTTTTGGATCTTTTATAAGACTCATATCTGGGCAGAGATTTCTACTATCTGTGTTGATAATTTCATCAGCAAATTCATTATAATCCTCATATTCAAGGTCTTCATATTTGCCACTCGTAACCTGCAAATATGATCGTTGCGACTCCCCACCATCAATTTGAACCAATCCAGCATATGCTAGTATACAAATATCATTTAAGGCTTTTTTATTGTCACTTAAACCGCTTCTAAATACATC
>JAEEGL015674500.1_pt1 | contig 12193 bp, 9 predicted proteins | sample 9134231 | NCBI WGS metagenome assembly JAEEGL01 (sample SAMN16246548, study PRJNA631951) | gut metagenome | biome: gut microbiome; feature: rumen; material: fiber-attached | host: Bos | place: Iran: Karaj | collected 2018-10
CTATGATGAACATCATCGGCTGCATGGACAAGCCCAGCCTCGGCCAGGTGCTGCTGGACGGCGTGGACATCTCAAAAGAGTCCAGCAAAAAGCTGACCTAGATCAGAAGGGACAAAATCGGCCTGATCTTTCAGCAGTTCCACATGGTCACCTATCTGACCGCCGTGGAGAACGTGATGGTCTCGCAGTACTATCACTCCATGCCCGACGAGCAGGAGGCGCTGGAGGCGCTGGAGCGCGTGGGTCTGAAGCAGCGGGCGCACCACCTGCCCAGCCAGCTCTCCGGCGGCGAACAGCAAAGGGTGTGCGTCGCAAGGGCCCTGATCAATCACCCGGAGATCATCCTGGCGGACGAACCCACCGGCAACCTGGACGAGGCCAACGAAAACATCGTGCTGGATCTGTTCAGGCAGCTGCACCGCGAGGGCACCACGCTGATCGTGGTGACCCACGACCCGGAGGTAGGCGAGGCCGCGCAGCGCATGATCGTGCTGGAGCACGGCCGCGTAGCCAGGGAGGTCGTAAACGAACACTTCGAGCCGTGAAATCAAAAACAATCTCGGTCCCAGCGGGGCTGAAAACACACAGGTAGGAGGAAAGATTATGAAAAAGCTTGCGTGCGCGATTCTTGCGCTGATGCTGATGACCCTGCCGGCGCTTGGCGAAGCGGTAGACGCGGTATCCTCCGCGTCCACGGTGTACTACTTTGACGGCATCAGCGGCGACGATTTGATGAACGCCATCAACAGCTACTCCGGCTTTTACGCCGTCGCCTCCGTAAACGCGGATGGTACGCCAAACATCGGCTTCTTCGTCTACGCCATGGTAAAGCTGGAGGACAGCTACTATCTGCAGTTGGGCTTAAGCCCCAACCAGACCACCGTGAACATCGATAACGGCTCAAAGCTCATGGCCATGTACGGCCTGAGCCCCGAGGCCTACCCCTACGCCTCCGTGGGCGCGAGGATGTATCTTGATCGCGTCGAGGACGAGGCAACGCTCACCGCCCTTTCCGCCTTCTCCCCCGCCGGCTTCACGCCCCTGTACTACAAAGTCACCAAAGTCGTGCCAATGGGCTAAAAGCTCTCTTAGCCCCGCACCCCCGCCGCAAGGCGGGGGTGCAGTCTTTTGCATGGCCGATCCCGCGTCCCTTCCAAACTGTCTTTATTCATCGGTCACACACCGTCTGCGCTTCAAAATCAAAAAACAAACCCCCGCCGACATTTCTTCGGCGGGGGCGATGGCTTTTGATGATTTGGAATCAGGTGCTGATTTTCGACGGGGGATTGCAGCTGGGACAGGATTTGTAGCCCTTCTCCAGCGCGTACTCCAGGGTGACGTTGATGCCGCCGGAGAAACTCTGTCCGCTGCACTTGGCCGCGCGGTGATAGTACTTTTCGCCCGATTTGATGTAGACGATGCTGTTGGAGGCAGCCGCCGGCGCGGGAGTGGCGCTGGCGTTAGCTGCGGCAGCGGAGGTCGCGGTAGCCGCGGCGGCCGCGTTCTTACTGCCGGCCAGGTTGCCCAGGGCTTTTGCGCAGGTGGGGCAGGCGGTCTTGCCGGCGCTCAGGGCCTTGCTGATGCTGACGCTCAGCGCTCCCGTCATGCCGGAGCAGTTGGCCTTGGTGTGAAAGTACTTGCCCTTGGATGTCGCAAATACGTTGACGCTCGAAATGCTGATGCAGGTGGGGCAGGGCTTTTTGCCCGCCTTGATCGCGTCTGCGTAGGTCACGCGGGCAGCGCCCTTCATGCCGGAGCAGTTGCTCTTGGTGTGGTAGTAGGTGCCGTTTTTCGTCGCGTAGACGTAAGTCGCAGTGTCGGTGGTGGTCTTGCCGGTCAGGGTGGAAGCAGCCGTGCCGTTGCTCAGCTGCGTCGCGGCGGCGGTATTGCCGTTGGTCACGCTGGTGGAGGAGGCAAAGAGCCTGCCGGCGTTGCACTTGGTGCAGGGCCGCTTGCCTGCGCTGATGGCCTGCTTGGCCGTTACGTACTGGGCGCCCTTCATGCCCTGGCAGGTGGCCAGCGTGTGGTAGTAGGTGCCGTTCTGCGTGGCGAACACGCTCACCTTCGCGGGCAGCATGCAGTATTTGCAGGCGGTCTTGCCCATGCTCACGGCCTTGGAGATGCCCATCTGGCTTGCGTTCTTCATGCCGCGGCAGTCACTCAGCACGTGGAAGTTTTCGCCGCCGCCGGTGCAGTACACCTGCGTCTCGGTGGGCGCCGAGTCATTCTGTACGCCGTTTGCGGTCTTGTTCATGCAAACCGGGCAGGCAGTCTTGCCGGCCTTCTCCCAGTCCGCCTTCGTCTGGGTGATGGCGTTGGTCATGCCCTGGCAGTTGCTGACCACGTGATACCACTTGCCGCCGGGGGTGCCGTAATAGCCGATGCACACCGGGCAGGCGGTCTTGCCCGCCGCGATGGCGTTGCTCTCGGTGACGATGCTGGCGCCGGTCATGCCCTGGCAGACGAGATCCACGTGATACCAGGTGCCGCGGGTGGTGGCGTAGAACTGGGTAGGCGTGGTGTTGTCGGCGTAGTTGTTGGTGCCGCCCGCGCAGATCGGGCAGGCGGTCTTGTTCTGGCTGACCGCCGTTTCGAGAGTCATGCGGTTGGCGTTTTGCAGGCCGTCGCAGTTTTCAACCGTGTGATAATAGGGGTTGGCGTTTGTGGTCCACACATAGGTGGTGGGGTTGTTTTCCAGGGTGCCCGCCGCTGGGGTCGCCGTGGCTCCACCCGCCTGCAGGGTGGGGCTGGGGGACGCGGTGGGCGCATCGGTCACAGACATCGTAGCCGTCGCGGCCGCAGTGAAGTTCGGATTGATAAAGTCGCCGGGATCGGTGGGGTCTTCCCTGTTGGAGGAAGGCCACAGAAGAATGATCCACAATACCAGGAAGATCACCGCAAGGGCTGTGAGGATCCATTTTTTATTGCTCTCGTACTTGCGGCCCCGCCAGATCAGATAAATGGCCAGCGGCGGGATCAGCGCAATCAGCGCGTACAGCACGTAATCGTTGTCCAGATATTCCTTGACTTTATCCGTCCAGGCGGGCGCCGCGGACCCGGCCTCGTCGCCTTCGTCCGCCTCGTCGGTATAGTCGCCGTCGTCGTACTCGCCGTCGGCGTACTCCCCGTCTTCGTACTCGCCCTCTTCCGCTTCGCCGTCCAAATCGTCGAATACGGCAGGATTGTAGCCTAAATCGTCGTCGTACGCGTCTTCCTCTTCGCCGTCGTCGTATTCGTCGTACTCGCCGTCTTCATATTCGCCGTCGTCATATTCGCCGTCGACGTCTTCGCCGTCCTCGTACGTGTCTTCGTCATACTCGCCGTCGTCCGCGTACTCGTCGTCGGCATATTCGTCGCCCTCGGCGTCGTCGTAATCGGCCTCGTCGTATTCGCCTTCGTCCGCGTACTCGCCGTCGTCTTCATACTCGCCGGAGGAATAGTCCTCGTCCTCGTACTGCTCCTCGTCGTCCGAATACTCGTCGTCTTTGTCAGACACATTCTCCGCGTGGGCCTTGCCCAACAGCTCAGCCAGCGCGTCTTTTATGGTATCCAAATCAAATCTTGCCATATTTCTCCCTCCACAATCAAAACCACGTTTGATATGTGTACAATTTCATACACATGATACACCCAAACACCAAATTAGTCAATATTTCTGAAAGATAAATTTTATACTTTTGAAATATTTTACGCTCCCCCGGCGCTGCGTTCAGCTCATGCCTTCCTCTTAAAAAAGTACACTGCTGTTCCAGTTCGTCCTTATTTCGGCGCGCACGGGCTTTTTTGCTCCCCTGAGGGGCTATATCGCCGCAAAATAACTTTTCTTACAAAAAAATAGCATTAAATTGCCGTAACCCCGCGCCCTGTCGCCGCGTTGTGCGCTTGCCTTATTCGCGCTGTGGTGCTATAATCTTACATAATGCTTTTTTCTGCGCCGCAAGGCGCCAAAGGGCATTTTATCTGAAATCACCCTCCGGAGGTCATTCAATGACACTGAGCAAACTGAGCGTTGAAGAAATCAAGGCTTCCATTAAAGAAAAGCTTGAAAGAAATTACGGCTGTGAAATATCCGACGCCACCCGCGCCCAGCTCTACGACGCGCTGGCGCAGACGGTCAAGGACGAGGTCATGCGCCGGCGCACCGCCTCGCGCGGCGAAAGAAAGCGCCAGCAGTGCAAAAAGCTGTACTATCTGTCCGCAGAGTTTTTGGTGGGGCGCGCGCTGCACAACAACATGGTGGCGCTGGTAAACGAAGAGGCCTACGCCACGGCGCTGCACGATCTGGGTCTGGATCCCTCCCAGATCTTCGAGGAAGAGCCGGAGCCCGGCCTTGGCAACGGCGGTCTGGGCCGCCTGGCCGCATGCTTTCTGGACTCCCTCACCACCCTGCGCCTGCCCGCGATGGGCTGCACCATCCGCTACGAATACGGCCTTTTCCGCCAGAAGATCGTGGACGGCTTCCAGGTGGAGCTTCCCGACAACTGGCTTGAAAACGGCTCCATGTGGGAGGTCTGCCGCCCCCACGAATCTCAGGAAGTGCACTTTGGCGGCTACGTGGAAAGCTACGAGGAAAACGGCAAGACCAAATACCGCCACCTGAATTACACCACCGTGCAGGCCGTGCCCTACGACGTTCCCACCCTGGGCTATGACAGCAACATGGTAAACATGCTCAGGTGCTGGTCCGCAAGGGCCACAAAGACCCTGGACATGGCCTCCTTCAACCGCGGCGAATACACCCGCGCCATCGAGGAAAAGGAGCTGGCCGAGGTCATCAGCAAGGTGCTCTACCCCGACGACAACCACTACGAGGGCAAGGAGCTACGCTTAAAGCAGCAGTACTTCCTTTCCAGCGCCTCCGTGCAGTACGCCGTGCAGGACTTCGTCAAGGTCTATGGCAAGCGCTTTGACATTTTCCCCGACAAGGTCGCTCTGCACGTAAACGACACCCACCCCGGCATGGCCATTCCGGAGCTGATGCGCATCCTTCTGGACGAGTACGAGCTTTCCTGGTCCGAGGCCGAGGACATCACCCGCCGCACCTTCGCCTACACCAACCACACCGTCATGGCCGAGGCCCTGGAAAAGTGGCCCGAGGACATGGTGGAGCGGCTTCTGCCCCGCATCTACATGATCCTGCAGGAACTCAACCGCCGCGAGTGCGCCCGCCTGTGGGAGTTTTTCCCCGGTCAGTGGGAGCGCATCGGCCGCATGGCCATCATCGGCTACGGCTACGTGAACATGGCGAATCTGTGCGTAAGCATGGGCCACTGCGTAAACGGCGTCAGCAAAATCCACACCGACATCCTGAAAAAAGGCATGTTCCACGATTTCTATCTCACCCAGCCGGACAAGTTTATCGCCATCACCAACGGCATCACCCACCGCCGCTGGCTGATGATGGCCAACTACCGCCTGTCCACGCTGATCGACGAGGCCATCGGCCCCGCCTGGCGCAAGGAGTACGAGCGCCTGGCCGAGATCGAAAAGTTCAAGGACGACGCCGCCTTCCGCGAAAAGTTCTTCGAGGTAAAGCGCTTCAACAAGCAGCGCTTGAGCCGCCGCCTGGAGGCGTGGCAAAACACCGCCTTGCGCCCGGACGATCTGTTCGACGTACAGGCAAAGCGCCTGCACGAGTATAAGCGCCAGCTGCTGAACGCCCTGAGCATCCTCATCCTCTATAACCGCATCAAGGACAACCCGTCCCTGGACATCCAGCCGCGCACCTACATCTTTGGCGCAAAGGCCGCTCCCGGCTACTACCGGGCCAAGCTCATCATCCGCCTGATCAACGAGATCGCGCGCCTGGTCAACTCCGACCCCGTGGCGGGCAAGCTGATCAACGTCGTCTTCGTCGAAAACTACTGCGTGTCCCTGGCCGAGCAGCTCATGCCCGCGGCGGACGTAAGCGAGCAGCTCTCTACCGCCGGCAAGGAGGCCAGCGGCACCGGCAACATGAAGTTCATGATGAACGGCGCAGTGACGCTTGGCACCATGGACGGCGCAAACGTGGAAATCCACGACGCGGTGGGGCCGGACAACATCTACATCTTCGGCATGACCGCCGAGCAGGTGGAGGCCGCCTACCGCCAGCAAAGCCGCGCCAGCAGCATTTTTGAAACCAACGCCGAGGTGCGCAGGGCCATGACCCAGCTGATCGACGGCACCCTCTGTCCCGAGCAGCCCGGCCTCTTCCGCGACATCTACCACTCCCTGCTGTTTGGCGACAACGGCCAGATGGCGGACAGCTATTTCGTGCTGAGCGACATCAGCGGCTATGTAAAGACCCAGGAGCAGATCGGGCGGGATTACCGCAACCGCGACGAATGGGTCAAGAAGGCCATCGTGAACGTGGCGCGCAGCTGGGTGTTCGCGTCCGACCGCACCATCAAGGAATACAACGACATGATCTGGCATCTGGACGAGGTAAAATTGTGATCCTCGCCCGGCACGATCCCGCTTCCCGTTACGACCGCTTCCCGCAGGGCGCCTGCCCCGCCGGAAGCGTCGTTTGCCTTCACATGGACAGCGAAGGCGACGTGCGCGTCGCCTACGTGCGCCTGTGGCGGGGCGGCGGCGAGGAATGGCACCCCATGCGTCAAAGCGCCCGGGGCGGCTGGGAGGTCGAGATCAGCGCCGGAAACGACCCGGGACTCGTATGGTATTACTTTGTGCTGGACACGGGCTTTGGACGCCGCTACGTCGGAAAGCCCGAAACGGACGTGTGCGCCCTGTACGAGTGGGAGCCCCCCTCCTTTCAGATCACCGTCTACGATCCCGCCTTTGAAACGCCGCTTTGGATGCGCGACAACGTGATGATGCAGATCATGGTGGACCGCTTCGCCATCGGTTCTTCAGGCGCAAAGCAACCCCACGGGCGCGGCGCGCATCTGCACAAAAGCTGGGACGAACTGCCCGAGCTGCGCCTTGGCGGCAAGGATCAGGAATCCGTCGACTTTTTCGGCGGCAATCTGGAGGGCGTTACAGAACGCCTGGACTATCTTCAGGATCTCGGCATCGGCGCACTGTATCTGAATCCCATTTTCATGGCGCGCTCCAACCACAAATACGATACCGGAGACTACATGCGCGTCGATCCCTCCTTCGGCAGCGAAGAAGAACTGGCGCGTCTGTGTGACGAAGCCCGAAAGCGCGGAATGCACGTGGTGCTGGACGGCGTGTTTTCCCACACCGGTGCAGACAGCCGCTACTTTAACAAATACGGCACCTACCGTTCCGACGGGGCCTACAACCGCTACGGCCACAGCCCCTACTCCCCCTGGTATCACTTCGGCAAGGACCGGGACGATTACGAATGCTGGTGGGGCATCGACACCCTGCCCGCCGTAAACGAAATGGAGCCCAGCTTTCTGGACTTTATCGTGCAAAACCCGGACAGCGTTGTGGCTCACTACATCGGCTGCGGCGCTGCCGGCTGGCGTCTGGACGTGGCGGACGAACTGCCCATGGAGTTTATCCGCGCCCTCAGGCGGCGCGTAAAACGGGAAAACGCGGACGCCTGCGTGATCGGCGAGGTCTGGGAGGACGTCACCAACAAGCTGTCCTACGGCCGTCCCCGCTGCTACGCCATCGGCGACACCCTGGACAGCGCCATGAACTATCCCCTGCGGGACGCGGTACTGGCCTTCATGCTGGGCAGGCTGAACGCCCCCCAGCTGAAGCTTTTGATCGATCACCAGATGAACACCCTGCCAAAGCCCATGTTGTTTTCCATGATGAACCTGCTGGGCAGCCACGATAAGCCCCGGGTGATCAACGTGCTGGCGGGGCAGACGGGTCTTGAACCGCCCCGCGAGGAGCGCAGGTTTATCCCCCTCACCGACGCGGAATACAGCCTGGGCAAAGAGCGCTTCGTGCGGGCGTTTGAGTTTCTCTGCCACCTGCCGGGCATGCCCTGTCTGTATTATGGGGACGACGCGGGGCTTACCGGAATGGACGACCCCTATTGCAGGCGCACCTACCCCTGGGGGCACGTGGACGAACAGCTGCACAGCGAGATCCGGCGCATCATCCGCGCCCGCAACGCCTCTGAGGCGCTCAGGCGCGGCGAATGCATGACCCGCGCGCTGGACGACGACCGGCTGGAGCTGATGCGCGTCTGCGGCGCCGAGAACGCACGCTTTATCCTTGACCGTCGCATGTGAGGTGGATGAAATGACCATCAAGCGCATATCCGACAACAAGTTCATCGCCGTGGACAGCGCGGGAAAGCGCGTGGGCACGGGCAGCGTAAGCCGCAGGTTCATGCCCCGCATCTTTCCCGACTGCCCGGTGCAGATCGTCATCAGCGTCAGCTGTCAGCCGGAGTGCCGCGACCTGCTTTACGGCGCGGCGGTGACCCGGGCGCGGATGCTGGCCAAACTGGAGGAAGCCCCCTGCCGCGTCTACGCGGAGGTGGACGCCGGCGCTAAGGAGGAGCTGGACATCCTGCGCGCCCTGGGCTTTACCCTGCGCGACGGCATCACCCGCATGCAGCGCTTTGTGACGGACGAGCGCATCACCATGCGCGTTCCCCGGGACTGCACGATCGTGCGGGACTTTCTGGAGCGCGAGGACGAAATGCAAAGCTGTCTGAAGCGCTACAACGAGTGCTTCGGCTTAAAGCGCGACCGCGCGTGGCTGGAGGGCATCGCCTCGCAGACGGACTTTGCGCGCATCCTGATGGTTTCGCCGGAGGAAATGTGCGGCGAACTGATGGTGTGGAGCCGGGGCTCAAGCGGCGTGATCGGCATCATCCAGACCGCCCGGAGCTGGCGGCAGCAGGGCGTGGCCAGTTACCTGCTGGAGGACGCGCGGATGTACTTTGCGCACCTCGGGCTGCGGCAGGCCTTTTTTGACGTATGGACCGCCTCTCCCGGCTGTCTGGCCCTTGCGCGCAAGTGTGGCTACAAAAACGGCGAGGCGCTGATGCTCTATCCCGAATTCATTCAAAAATAATTCTCTTGCGGAAGAGGGCCTGAAGATGTCTGACAACCCGCTTAGACCCAATACCCACCCCGGCGCTCAGTGGTTTCCGCATGCGGGGCTGGGGCTGTTCATCCACTGGGGCATCAGTGCGGTGGACGGCTATCTGGATTTGTCCTGGGGCATGTACAAGGACTTTAAGTATTCCCCGCGGGTTTGTACCCCAAAGGAGTATTTCGCCCTGGCGGAGAAGTTCAATCCCGGCCGCTACGATGCGGACAAATGGATCCGCGCGGCCAGCGACGCGGGCTGCCGCTACGCGGTTTTGACCACCCGCCATCACGACAGCTTTGCCCTGTGGCCCAGCGAATACGGCAGCTTCAACACCAACACCTACATGCACGGGCGCGACCTGGTCGCTCCCTACGTCGAGGCCTGCCGCAAATACGGGCTGAAGGTGGGGCTTTACTATTCTCCGCCGGATTTTCGCACGGCGGGCGCGTACCTGCCCTACGGCGGCTGGCAGGAGGACCGGCGCAGCGAGATCCCCAAAGAGCTTACGGACTATGAGCACGCCATCGTGCGCGGCCAGGTGCGCGAGCTTCTGACCCGCTACGGGAAAATCGATCTGATCTGGTTTGACGGCAAATGGCAGCACATCCTGCGGGAGGAAGACATTCGCGCATACCAGCCGGAGATCGTCATCGGCCGGGGCGAGGACACAAACTTCGCTACCACCGAGTGCCGCATTCCCACAGAAGAGGAATACCGCGAAAAGTTCAGCGGCCGCTGGTGGGAGTTCTGCGGCGAGCTCAACTGCTGCTGGGGCTACACCCGCCGCGACGAACACACGGTAAAGAGCCTTGAGACCCTGACGGAGTGGTTTACAAGCGTTCGCACGCATGGCGGCAACTTTTTGATCAACATGGGGCCGGACGCCGAGGGCGATTTTACGCTTCTGGAGTATACCCGGCTCGCGGAATTTGGCGCATGGGTCAAGGCTCATCCGGAGCTCATGCCCGCAGAATGGGAAAAATACGCATAAACAAGCACGAAAAGAGGGATGCAAAATGACATTTGAAACCCTGCACGCCGACATGGTCGCGGCGATGAAAGCCCGCGACAAGGAGCGGAAAGCCGTTCTGTCCACCCTGATCGCGGACGTAAAGAAGGCCGCCATCGACGCGGGCACCCGCGAGGACATCAGCGAGGCGCTGGTGGATCAGGTGATTCTGAAATCGCTCAAGACCGCCAAGGAGCAGCTGGACTCCTGCCCCGATGAGCGCGCGGAGCTGAAGAAGGAGTACCAGTACAATTACGACGTCATCAGCGAGTACGCCCCCCACATGATGTCGGAGACCGAGATCAGACAGTTCCTTGCGGAAAACTTCGCCGCCCTTCTGGCCACGAAAAACAAGGGCCAGATCATGAAGGAGGTCATGGCCGCCCTGAAAGGCAAGGCCGATGGAAAGCTGATCAATCAAGTGGTCGCGGATCTTTGTAAATAAATTGATCGCCCCCGGTTTTCCGGGGGCGAACGATTATTTAGTTAGGAGTTTGGAGTTAGGAGTTCAGGTAGCTTTGCTGTGCAAAGCTTTGAATGAAGCAGAACGATTTGTCCGTCAAACAGTTTCTGGCTTTACGCTTACAATAGAACCGGATGGGTTTTTTGAGCATGCGTAACGCCTGGATCAAAGAAATCGCGTGCGATTTCTTCCGCAACTCCTAACTCCTCACTCCTATCTCCTATCTCTTCCCTTTTCTTCTAAATCCGAAATTCATTCCTTCCCTCATTCAGTGCCATCGTATTCCCCTTTACGCAAAGCTCGGCCTGCAGGCCCGCGGGGATTTCTACGCTGATTGTCAGCGCTGAAAGCGTGCGGCGATAGACCACGCGGATTTTGCCGCGCGGGGTCAGGATGTGGCCGCTGGCCTCGGGAAGCCAGTCGATGAACCTGGGCTCGATATGCGCCTTTTGCCAGCCGGCGCTGCCGGGGGCCTGCGTAATGCCGAGGGCATCGTAGAACAGCTGCTTCGTGCACGCGCCGAACATCGGGTGGTTCAGGGAGCGCTGGTATTCGCAGTCCGACCAGTACTCCCAAAGCGTCGTGGCGCCGGTTCGCATCATGGAGCCGAAGGAATTGGGCTTTGCGCTGGTCAGCAGGTCAAAGACCAGGTCGTACCGCCCCTTTTCGCCAAGCAGTCGGGTCACCAGCTCCGTGCCGAAGATGCCGGTATCGTAGCTGCCCAGGCGCTCGTAGCGCTCGAAAAGATGGGCAAGGGTGATTTCGTCGCCCAGGCCGATGTCCAGCGCGAAGGCGTTTGCGCCCTGCACCCCGCCGGCAAAGTCATGGGTGGCGGGGTCGTAGTAGTTTTTGACGATGGCCTCGCAGGCGGCCTGCCTGCGCGTCTGCCAGAGGGGATTTTCAGGCTTTTGCAGGATGCGGTCGATCTCCGTCATGGCGTCCAGGGCCCTGACCTTAAAGTAGGTGTTGACATAGGGCGGGGACAGGCGGATCGGATCGGGCGTGCACCAGTCGCCAAGGCACCATTCCCCGGCACGGTCGCTCACCACCAGCTCGTTCTCGCTGTGCAGTTCCAGATACCCCAGATATTTCACCATGCCCTCGTACATTTCGCGCAGGGGCTGCGCGTCACCGTACTGGCGGTAGTAGTTCAGCGGCACTGTGATGATGGCGATGTCCCAGCCCCCGGGACCGCCGCCGCAGCGGGTGTAGGGCGCGGTGTTTTGCACGTGCCCCGTGTGCTCGTCCTGGCAGTCCAGAATATCCCGCATCCATTTGCGCACCGTCGCGCGGTAGTCGACGGCAAGCATCGCCGCTTCGCAGGCCAGCTGCCCGTCGCCGGTATACCCCCTGCGCTCCAGATGCGGGCAGTCCGAGGGGATGCCGCCGTGCAGATTGTCCAGCTGCGTGCGCACGTAGGCTTCGTACAGCCAGTTCAGTACGGGGCTTGCGCTGTGGAAGGCGGAGCTTACGGTGATGTCCGCGTGGATGACTGCGGCGCAGAGCACCTCGGCGTCTCCCTGCACGACAAAGTAGCGAAAGCCCAGCCAGGTAAACCTCGGATGGATCCGGCGGCCTTCTCCGTCGCTCACGATCTGCCAGCGCTGGTTGTGAACATAATGGCTCTCCAGCTGCCCGCGCAGGTCCAGCATTTCGCCGAAGCGGACCTCGATCGTTTTGCCCTTGCGCGAGCGATCCCTAAGAACCACCCAGCCGGTGATGTTTTCGCCAAGATCGTAGAG
>JAEEGL015839067.1_pt1 | contig 12193 bp, 7 predicted proteins | sample 9134231 | NCBI WGS metagenome assembly JAEEGL01 (sample SAMN16246548, study PRJNA631951) | gut metagenome | biome: gut microbiome; feature: rumen; material: fiber-attached | host: Bos | place: Iran: Karaj | collected 2018-10
ACAATGTCACCAGGGCGGACGAGCAGTACAAGGAGCGCAAAGTGGATACTGTACCGGTCAGCACATCGGATGTCAAGCTTTCCGAAGACTCCTCAGACTTTGTACTGCTGAGCGAAGCAGTACCGGACTCGATCCTTGAGGTGCGTTATTATTCAACATACAATTTTGTGGGTGACCGCATTGACGGATACGAGGAGCCGCTTGCCATGCTGACAAAAGAAGCCGCTACCGCACTGAAAGAGGTAAGTGATGAGCTTGTGGCAAAGGGCTACCGACTGAAGATCTTTGACGCCTACCGTCCGCAGATGGCAGTTACGAATTTCATGAATTGGGCACTGGATCCGAATGATACCAGAATGAAAAAGTATTTTTATCCCGATCTTGAAAAAAATGTACTCTTCCCTCAAGGCTATATAGCAGAGCACTCCGGCCACAGCCGCGGCAGCACCGTCGATCTGACACTCTTTGATATGAATACGGAGCGCGAGGTGGATATGGGCGGCACCTTTGACTACTTCGGAGAATTAAGCCACCCGGATTACAAGAATATCACGGACGAGCAGTACAATATGCGAATGCTCCTTCGCGAGACCATGATGAAGCACGGCTTCAAGCCGCTTCCTGAAGAATGGTGGCACTTCACGCTTGAAAACGAGCCTTATCCTGATACATATTTTACATTCCCTATCAACAGCAATTCGCTTCCTAACGCGGCATGAAATTTAGACAAAAGCTCCGTCTCCCTGTCAGCGGGAGGCGGGGTTCACTCACAGGGCTTACTCACAGGGCTCACAGGCTCGCAGGGTTCATATCCGCTTCACCCCGAGGTCCTGAAGAGGTGTATATCCGCTGACGCGGTACAGATCTCCGGCCTGTCGCCCTCAGGATTCCTTATTATCCCAAATTCCGTAAAGTCATTTTTCATAAGCCACTCTTCAAAGGGCTTTCTGTATTCATCGGAAAGGCAGTACATGGTCTTTAAGGTGATATCATCACCGTACTGTCCCTCTTCATAGTCAAAAAGTGCTGCCGCCACCGTCAGCGCCTTGTCAAGAAGGGCGGAGGCGATTCCCATGCGGCGGTATTTTGATACAGTCCATACGGAGAGGAGGTTTAGGTCTCCGCTGCCTTCAGGATCGATTATAATGGCTCCGGCCGGCTCATCATTCATCCATGAGGAGATCGCGATATAATCTGTATCGATCTCCTCCTGATCATTCAGTTCCTCATAGATATCGGGAAGGATCAGTTCCTTGAAGCTTTCAAGCTCCTTTTTCTCGATCTGTCTGTATTCAGGTAATAAGCTCATTTATTATTTTCCTTTCCGGCATTCTCATCTTGCAGCGTTTTTTTGATGCTCTCAAACTGCTCTGTCAGATAGTCGTTGAAGGCCGCACCGGGACTTATCAGCCTGATGCTGCAGAATGTTGCGTCACCTGACGAGAAGTTGGTGCCTTTGTATGGAGGAGTGAGGCAGATGCATGAGATCAGATATGAAAATTCCTCCTTCAGTTCTTCTATGGACTTTTCCATACCCTGCCCTTCTGCAAAGTAGCGGAGGATCATCTGCGAAAGAACCGGCTTTGCCTTGAAGGAATCCGTCATGTACCTGTCGAGCGCTTGTGCCCTTTGTGCGGCCTCAGGGAGCTTGTCAAGCGAAAGGTCCCTTATCCCTCCGAGAAGGGATTCAAAAATGACAGCCTGGTAGGTTGCGGAAGGCATATATTCCATCCTTGTGACTTCATTTGCCGTCAGAACCTTTGAACTGTTTTCCATCGCGGGAAGCTCTTTGAAGGCATAGCGCACATCCTTCTCGTCAAAATCCTCCTTCTCCAGAAGATACCTGTTTGCGCCGGAAAAGTCATCGGCGAGGTCATATACTATCTTGAGCTGCTTTAGCTCTTTTTTCTCCGCCCCGGTCAGCTCTTTGACCTGCTCCCCGTCATTCTCATTTTCACCATCTTTTTCTGTCTCTTCCCTTGCCGACAGCTCCTCTTTTCTTTGAATATCTCTCACCGCCTCATCAACAGTCTTCCCTGCAAGGAGATAACCTTCAAAGACGCCGGGCGCTACCTTGATCTTTTGCTGAACGCCTTTTTTGTCAGTGAACACAAATTCCTTTTCTATATTGACAAAGTCGTACTTCAGGGTTCCGGCATCACCCTTTACTTCTTTTTTTATGATCTTCCTGTACTGCTGATCTATGATAGTAAGCAGGACTTCACAAAGGCTCAGAAACCTCATGATATCGGCATTTAAGGAAGCCTTTTGCTTTAATCTGTTTTTGTAATAATCACTTACTTTTTTTGCGGCTGTCCTGATCGCCTTATGTGCCTCTTTCAGATCTGCTGATGTGTAATCGCCTGATTTTATGAGGTCATCAAGGCCATAATCATCAATCTGGAGCGCATTGTTCCAGACATCCTGATCTTCCTTCGTCCTCTCTTCTTCGGGGATCTCATTCATTACCGTTTCAGCAATCTTCGAACCAAGACTCCGCATTTCATTTTTTATTTCACTTACATTAAGGTCTTTGTCCTCCTCGTAAAAGGCCGAGAGCTCTCCTGATTTTGCAGAACGCATCTGTTCCCCCACAGGTCCCGGCGCATATCCGAAAATCTCATCATCATTGTACTGTGCGGTCTTATAGAATCTGTCGAGCTCCTCCTTTGTATAGAGCTTCTGCCCGAAGTTCTGATAGGAGAGATCCATTTTGTTCATTTTGGAGGCCATATGTTTTCCTGTCAGGACGGCAAAGCCGGGGTGGTTGGCGCCTCTCGCCATATGTACGAGTGCGCCGCCCACACCTTTAAGTGACAGGTTTTTCTGCTCAAGCTCCTTGACGATCGGGAGATTGATAGTCTTTGCCATGTCTATGACAAAGGTGGTGCAGTTTCGTTTAAAGGCGGTATACCCCTTGTCTGCGTATTTTTCCGAAGCCCTGAGGATCTTGTTTATGTCGCCGGGCTTGACCTGATAACGGAGCGCCACATCATAGGGCTGGCCTCCATCATCCTGAAGGCTTCCGCCCATGACTGCCCCGTTTACGAGTGATGCGGGAGCAAAAATACTTTGACCCTTCCCCGGCCAGAAGCCCATCCGAAGCTGATAGCGTTCCTTTCTTTTCGTCGTCTTGTTGTAACGGCTGTAGGTAAGGCTTATCATGGCATGTCCCATGTCATCGAGGCCTTTTAAGGCTACCTTATCCCCTCTCTTTGCCTGCTTCATCATGATGCATACCTCCGGCGGATCCTCCGGATCTCCGGCCGTGAGCTTCTCCCATACAAGGGGTCCGCGCCTCACATCAGAGTAAATATCGATATCCTCTCCCTCTTCGTCCTTTCGAACTATCTCGTCCCTGAATTCTTCGCCCTTCCTCCCCGGCACCATTTTGTGGGTTCTCTTCTTCTGGACTCCCTCCTTTTCCTTTCCGCCTGAGGGTAGCGTGAGTCCGAAAACTCCCGTGAGAGTTCTTATCGGAACAGCGGAAAACCAGCGCCAGCCAAATGAAAAATAGCTCTTCAGCTTTTTGATAAGGGTCATGCTCTCTTTGGAGCCCTGCACAGGTACTGCTGCCTTGTGCCTTACTGAGGCCATGTCTTTCTGGATATTATTCTGCTCTGTAATGGGGTCGATCGCATTTAATTCCTTAAGCCGTTTTTGAAGCCTCTCAAGCTCTTCTTGAGACCTTTCGATCTTCTGTGCAAAGGCATGAGCTGTGATATTTTTATGCTTTGAAGCGCTTGCATATTCCCTTTTGATCTTCGCATAGCGGGTGTTCATGACCGCATCTTTGAAGTCCAGACCATCCCCGGGAAAGACATCCTTCCCGACCTTGATGCCGTTCATACTCATCATGGTCCTGCCAAGGACAAGGGAGTCAAGGAGCTTCTCCGAAAGCTCTCTCTGCTCTTCTGTGATATCCCCGGTCTTGTTCAATGAAAGCTCGTCGTTCAAATGGGTCTTGTAGACTTCATTTGTGATGATCTCCTTTCGAATCTCATAGTAGGCGGCGATGGAACGCAGCGAATTAAGTCTCTCAGAAAGTCTCTCCTGATTTTCAGGCTTCAGTGTATCAATGTAACCATGCTTTTTCATCAGGCGGTCAAAGGCAGCAACCTTTGCTGAAAGACTCTCAAGCTTTGCGGCGTTCTTTACAAGCGCTGTATCATCTGAAAGGTCAAGGCTTCCTACATCAAAAAGGAAGAGCTGCTCTGCCATGAGATCGAGAGCCTTGAAAACATCCTGCCCTTCAAGGGCCAACCCCTGCATCTTCACGCTCTTTCCAAGATATAGAGCGGCAAGCTCAAAGTTTGCCTTGTCATCCCCTTCTTTCATAAAGGCGGAGAGGTCAAGGTACTCATCCTTTTCTATTCTGAAAGCCTGTCTTGTCACGGCGCGATTTACGGCATCAAAGGATGCAGTCTCAAAATCCGAAACGGTCTCGACAAGGAGCGCAGCATTCTCCGCCTTCCGGTAGAGGAGTGATGCAGGATCTTTGATCTTTTGTTCTCTCTCTTTTTTGCTGAGCCGGTACTTGAAGGAGCCTGTCCTGTATGAAACTCCGAGTGTTTCATTCAAAGGCGCATGCTGCATGATCCACGTCTTGCCCTGGTCTGTTTCCTCCATAGCTTTTGAATACATCTGGAAGAAATTTGCGCTGTGGGGGGAATTATCGGTCTTTTCGGGGATGGCGGCTTTCTTCTCTGCCTTCTTTTCCGGCTTTTTTTCTTCCTTCTTTTCCTCTGTCTTCTGCTGCGTTTTTACAATCTTCTCTTCCTTCTTATCTGCCTTCTCCAAAAGATCCTGCTTGGGAAGATTTTTTTCTACATTTGCCTTGTGATCCCTTAGCTTTGGAAGATAAATGGTATCCTGCATGAAGCCAAGCTTTGAGAGGGCATTATCCTTTTGAACGGGCTTTTCTATTTCAACCCCCAGGTTGTGGAACATGCGCTCGGTATCGGCCGCTTTGATATCATCAATATTTTCAAGAGAAGGGTCGAGCCTGCCTTCCTGATCATAGAGTGCGGCACCTTCTTCTCCTGCCTTGAACTCGTTCTTTATGCCTTCTATGCTTTCTTCATCGAGATGTGTGAGGGCAACAAGCTCCACAGCGCCGTTTACGCACTTTTTCAAAAGATCGGCTGTGGTCATCTCAAAGGTGGCATCAAGCTTTGCTCTTTTTTGTTTGTGATCCTCTACATCAGGCTTTTTCTTCTTTTCCGCGGGATCTGCTCTCTTTTCAGCAAGAGAATCGTGGTAGAGGATGACCCCGTTCTTCACCCCGGTGACCGTGATGTAGTGGCCGGGATAATACATGCTGATGGGGCCGCCTGAAAGGATGAGCAGCTCAGAAATCTTTTTTTGCATTCCCTTTTCAATGGCGCTCACAGCTTCGGGATCGGTGAGAATGGGATCGTCTTTTGAGATATTGAACTGGGTGCGCCTTACAGCAGTGTCTGACATATTCTTCAAATACACATCCGCCATGGTGAAAAGATTTCCCATGGCCTCTCTTCCGCCTGTCATAGCCTTTGCGGACTCTATATCGCTCTTTACCCTGTTGAGATTCTTTTCATCCTGCATCGCGAAATTTTTTGCCGCCGGATTCAAGATGAGATTTTTCTTGCTGAGAAAATGCTTCTGCGTCATCACAAAGCCCGGATCCACGACGTCTTTATGCTTTGCGATGTAATTGTTGGCATTCATGGCGCCCGAACAAGCCCAGCAGGAAACTTCAAGATCCTGCCTTTCATCCTTCAGATCCTTTTCTTTATATTCTACCTCCTGAATAGCCTCACCATTTCCAGCCTGTTCGTTCAAAAGAGACTGCCTTCTTTCAACGAAGCTTGCAGCCTGCTTCATAGCCTCTATCAGGGCACAGAGCTTTGCATTCAAAGCAGGCGGAAACTCTTTCCTTTCGGCTTCAAGCTCCTCCTTGAAAAGAGTGCGTTCCCTGTCAAGTTCAGCCGCATCCTTCCCTGCCAGAACATCCTCCCTGAACTTCGATAGAAAATCGAGAATGCGCTCATCATTTATCTGAAGGGGACCGACAGGCATGTTTGCTCTGATCTCCTCCTCTTTTGGATGATAAGCCTTTATTCCTTCTTTTTTCTTTGCCTCAGTCACAAGCCTTCTTGCGACAGTACGAAGCTCGGTATCAAGCGCCTTTTTGTATACTGACTTAAAGACCTTTGAAAAAAGCTTGTCGCCTCCCTCAAAATTGGTCAAAAGATCATCAATAGGATCCGCCTTTTCTTTTATCTCATTTATTTTTTCTTTTTTTTTATTCTTATCCTCTTTTTCTTTTTTGTCGAAGGCAGCGAGAATTCTTTCGTCTACAATATTCTTTGTGTCGATTCCATTTAGCTCGCAAAGCTCCCGGAAATATTTTTTGGTGAGGGCGAAGGTCTTTGGATCGCCCATCTTTATATCATCCTTCGCGCTTTTCGAAAGCTCCTTTCCGGCAAGTACCGCGCTCTTGAAGAGGAGGTCCACCATAAGCCCCGTGAAGGAAAAAACCGGGCTCAGCTGATAAGGTGCTCCCAAAAAAGCATCCAGCGAATGCTTGTTTTGGACAAGGTCTTTTCTGTCATTATCCTCGATCTTTTTGTTCAGGGTGATCGCTGTGGAAGGCTCCGGAGCAAGATTTATCCCCGTCGAAAAGCTCTTTCCAACAACTACGCCCTCCATGCCTTTTGAAAATTCCACCTTCTCAGCCTCACAGTTTTTCCTGTATTGATAAAGAAAATCACTGACCTGATCCGCGGTTAAGTTTTTCCCAAAATAGATGACGATATCATCACCCCTGGACTGGCGGGCTGTAGTTGAGATCTTGAAATAGAGCTCCTTTTGGATGCCCATATTTATCGCGGTATCGACCAAAGCCTTTACAGACCTGCCTTTGGAGGATGGCTTGACACTGATATAGGTCCTGGTCAAAATCTCATCACTGGAATTTTCGCCATATATGTGAAGAAAGTCTGATATCCCGGCTGTAAGCTGATCCAGTACAGCGCCTTTACTTGCTTTGACAAGCTTGTCCTTCCCCTTGCTGTCATGGCGCTCTTTGGCCTTTTCATCCTTTTCTCCGACGAAATGGACCTTTTGAAATTCCAGATTTTTCTCCTCATAGGCGGGATCTTTCTTCCGTTTCTCCAGGATCTCATCTGTCTTCTTTTTCTCCTCAACGGGATCCTTCTGATCCTGAAAATGAGCCTCAAGCCCTTCAGTCGAATTGATAAACCTATCTATCGCCTCCGATATCTCATCAAGATAAGCTTCATGATCGGCGCGTCTTTCCTCCTTTGACCTTTGATCATCCTGTTCCTGAGCCCTCTCATAAACAGAGATGCAAAGTCTGTGATCGGACATGAGGTATCGATCGAGCCAGAGTATCACTGACTCTTTGCTGTATCGTCCCTCGTCGAAGGCCGCCTTCACTTTTTTGGCGTGGGCTATGGCTTCCTCTTTTTTTCTTTGTTCTACTACCCGCTCCTCTTTATCCTCTGAACTGATCTCGGCGTTTTCAAGCGTTCTTATCAACAGACCGATCTTTTTTGAAAGCTGCTTCCTGTCCAGATCTTTCAGAAGCTTCAGGTCATCATATATCCATTCCTTAATCTGTACTTCCCTGGTATCCTTGATTTTTTTCTGTGATAATTTTCCGTTTTTTTCCTTCTTCCACTTGATTGAATTGAAGGCATTGTTCACATTTTCAATACCGTTTTTCAGAATGATATTTTCAGCGATCGTGTCAGTGAAGAAATCATTATTCGCTGCCTTCCCAATGGAAAAAAGGCCGGCGCCATAGGATTTCCACCTTGTGATCGCTTTTGCAAAAGACTTCAGGGATTCATCCGCATTGACCTTTCCTTTTGCTATCCGGTTCAGGCGATCGATGGAAGATAATGTCAGATCCCCGGAACGGATTGAGACATAGAAGGGCGATGATATTATCGTTATCCTGTCTTCATAGGCCTCCCTGATGTTTGAAAGCTGAGAAAGCTTTATCGAAAGATCCCTCATCATCTCAGGATCAAAGCCTTCTATTTTGTCTCCGTTTGAAAGAGCTTTGGAAAGACGATCCGCCGCATCAAGAACAGCCATATTCCTGTTGAAGGATTTGAGGAAGGCTTTGTCAGAATCAAAATCAAAGGTCTCAAGCGGCGTATCAAGAAGCTCTTTGGCGAGAGCCGCACGCTTTTCATCAGAGAGCTCATTTTCAAGCTTATCCCTTTCTTTTACAAAGGCGGAAAGATTCGTTGACGCAAGGATCGAAAGATCTCTCCTCGACTCAAATTCCGCTTTTCTTTCAAGCTTTTGCCTGCTTGTAAGATTCTTCTTTGCGCCTGTTACAAGCTTGTAGTTGGCGTTGATATTTTTTCTTGCCTTCCGCTTGTTTTTGTCCTTTGAGATCCATTTTTGGCTCTTGTAATCATGGTTCAGGATCCTTTGGAATTTTTCTTTTATGGAATCCTCAAACCCGGTCCGAGCTTTCTGTCCGCTTTGAAGAACGGCTCCATTCGGGACTCCGGGATTTTTTGGTATATTTGATGTCTTTTCGCTCTTTTCATTTATGCCGGTATTTATGGTGCTTGTTTTCTTTTCCTGAAACTTTTCAAAATCCCCCATCTTTATTCTCCTCTATTATTGTCTTCACGCCATGGAGCAGCACTCCGGCAGATTTCAATTTGCTCTCATCATCAAGAAGCTTCACAGTAAGGGCGCCCTTGTTCTCCTCGGTCTTTAAGAACATGACGCCGGTTTCCTTTGAAAGATTCTCCGACACATAATGACCGAGTGCTATAAGGAGTTTCGCCGGGCACATGGGATCGTCCAAAAACGCGGCAAGCTCCATGATAGTGATAAGGTCCCGCTCCTCATCATAGCCGCAAAGTACCGCACCCGTTATCTCTCCATCCTTCTCGCACAAATAGCTCAGATCATTTTTACAAAAGGGCAAAAAGTCGCTTCCGCCATGCTTATCCAAAAGCTCTGTGAGGCTGCTCTTTTGCTTATCGGAAAGACTCGAAAGAGAAGTGCAGCTATAGGCATCAAGCGCCTTTGGATACTTCAGATTTTTTACATAATCCGAATACAAAAGATCGCTTGAGATAAATTCCAAAAGCTCGCCCTCTTCGCTGATCAGGAAGCCGTTCGAAAACAGGAAATCCTCTGGAATATCTTCATTGCCAAAAAGAGAATTGTAATAAATTTCAAGCGTATCGACACCGGCAGCCTCCGCCATCTCAACGGCGCCCTCCAGCATCAGACTTCCTGCGCCCGTTCTCCTGTATTCTTCAAGGACAAATATATATTCAACGAGCAGGCTCTCCTCAGTAATTGTCAGCATGGTAAAGCCAATGGGATCCTCCTCTTCCTCATCAAGGCAGACTATGCCAAGCATCAGCTCATCATTAAAAAAGGAGTCCGGCAGAAAGCCCCTGTACTCCTCTGAATTATCTTTTGATACGATTTCAAGAACCATTTTTTCCCTCCGTGATATATTCAAAATTCCTCTTGAAATCATAATATAATCAGTAAAGGGGAAATTATCAAGGTATGAAATGGGGACGGGTCTTTTATCAATGTTGACAAAAGACCCGCCCCCCGTGACACAAATGACTCCGCTTTTGTGATTGACAGACGATTATCATCGAATTATAATATGCACGAGAGCGGCAGTAAACATAAATTACTGCCGATAACGTGTACAAGAAGAGGGGAATGTCATGAATCCTGCGACAATGGACGATCTGATGACGGAAGAGCGATTTTCGCGGCGAGATTTTTACGATGCTTATGAAGCAAGATTTGGCAAGCAAAATAAGTATGCGCTCGAGTATGCGCTGAGAAAAGCGGTAGCGGATGGATCGATTTTCCATGTCGGTAGAGATCAGTATGCAGCCGATAAAAAACGAAGAAGTTATGTACATAAATACTCGGAAGCTGCATCGGGCGTGGCGGCAAAGATACAGGAAGAGTACCCTTCTATAGATTTCAGAATCTTTGAACTTACACAGATGAACGCATTTGTGAATCATCTTTTCGCACATAATACGATTTTTGTGTCAGTAGAGAATGATATGATCGATTTTGTGTTTGATACCCTGCGTGGTGATTATCCGGGGAGGGTCATGTTAAAGCCCAGGTATGAAGAATATAACCGATACCTTACGGATGACCAGATCGTGGTTCTGAGACTCCCGTCGGAAGCCCCGAAAGGAACGGAAAAACCGTGGAATAGCAGGCTGGAAAAGATACTTGTGGACATTACAGTAGATAAGCTGCTTTCCCGCGTGGTTTCCGGGGCGGAATACAATACGATATTTACGGAAGCATTTGAGCGGTATCTGATAGATCAGAAGACGATGATGCGTTATGCGAAAAGAAAAGGAGCCGGCGAGAAATTCAAACAATGTCTGGAGAAATACCTGCAGTTGCATACGGAGGAATATATGTTTCAAGGAAGAGAAGAAAAACTTCTGTAGCGGTCCGGATTGCATTCTTGTCGACGATCTCCTTCCCAATATTGAAGCCTGGAGAGCCTGCGGCGGTACAGGGATCCATCACAAAAGCTCTGCGGAGACCATGAAGATCCTTCGGGATATTGGGGTCCTTTAGGGTGGAATCAGAATGATAGTAGATTTATAGGGGTATTAAATTGTGAAAAACGAAAAAGTCTATGAATGGCTGAAAGCCAAAGGTTTCGAGGATCGGCTTACTGAACATTCAGAGACAATAGATACTGTGGAGCACGCTGCACAGCAGATCGGTTGCTCCGAGGCGGAGATAGCGAAGACATTATCTTTTATCGTAGATGACAAGCCTGTGCTTGTCGTTATGGCCGGTGACGGACGTGTGAACAGCTCCAAGTTTAAAGCGTTATTCCATACGAAGCCGGGCATGATCCCAAGAGACAGGGTTTTTGAAATGACCGGCTTTGCCCCGGGCGGGGTATGCCCGTTTGGCGTACCCGCTGATATTCCGGTATGGCTTGATGTATCTATGAAGAGATTTGAATATGTTCATCCGGCAGGAGGAAACGAATTTACATCCGTAAAACTCACTCCGGAAGAGCTGGAGAAGGCTTCGGATGCCGTTGGATGGTGTGATGTTTGCAAAGGATGGGAGGAATTATCATGACTTACGAAGAAGTAGTAAAGAAAGCACAGGAGATCGTAGCAAAGGCAGATGCATCCGGGATAAAGGATCATCTTTCGATCCAGTACAACATTACCGGAGAGGGCGAGGGAGCCTTCTATATGGAATTAAAGGATGGGCATATTGAAGTTCAGCCTTACGATTACAAGGACAGAGATATCCTTGTGACGGCTGAGGCAAAGACTATCCTTGAGATGATGTCCGGAAAGCTGGATGTTGTAAACGCATATTTAACGCACAAGATCTCTGCAGAGGGAGATCTTGGTAAGGCAGGTATCCTTAAGAAGCTTATCGGCAGCGCAAAGAAAGCTGAAAAGGCTTCAGCAAAGGCTGCGAAGAAGACTGCGAAAGCGGAAAAGAAATAAGGAGATACTGAAGATACCGGATGGACCTGATTGTTAAGCATTTTAATGAGCTCAGTACCACAGAGCTTTATGAGATATTAAAGACAAGATCAGAGATTTTTGTCGTAGAACAGAACTGCGTATATCAGGAGCTGGATGATAAGGATCAGGATGCGATCCATGTATTTTGCTGGAATGATTCCGGAAGGGTTTCAGGATGTCTCAGGGTATTCTGGAAAGATCATGACGAGACAGCCGGTGTAGCTCAGATAGGCAGGGTTGTTACCCTGGAGCATGGCAAAGGGCTAGGAGGAAAACTTCTCCATGAAGGCGTAAGGATAGCCATAGAGCAGCTGAAGGCTAAGAAGATTTATCTGGAAGCTCAGGAATATGCTATAGGTTATTATGCAAAAGAGGGTTTTGAGGTGGTATCAGAGCCGTTTTTGGAGGACGGGATCCCGCATGTGAGGATGGAGAGGGCTATAGTAGCGGACGGTCAGCAGGAGAAAGATATCTGAACGGCTTGGGAAGGATATCCTTACTCAAAAATAGAAGAAAGGGTCTGTTGAAAGGCAGACCTTCTAATTTTTTTAGGGGATAATAAGCATGATTGTAGAACATGGACTTTATATCATTAAGAATGCATAGTGTTTGATCATGAAATGCTTGTGCGCACGACCATA
>JAEEGL016696137.1_pt1 | contig 12193 bp, 9 predicted proteins | sample 9134231 | NCBI WGS metagenome assembly JAEEGL01 (sample SAMN16246548, study PRJNA631951) | gut metagenome | biome: gut microbiome; feature: rumen; material: fiber-attached | host: Bos | place: Iran: Karaj | collected 2018-10
GACCACCCTGCTCCACGAGTTTGGCCACTCTCTGCACGGAATGCTCGCCAACACAAAATACGCATCACATAGCGGTACAAATGTCTATAGGGATTTTGTAGAGCTGCCTTCACAGATAATGGAGAACTTTGCATACGAGAAGTGTTTCCTTGATGACGTAGCAATACACTATAAGACAGGAGAGAAGATACCCGATGAGCTGATACGCAAACTTAAGGAAAGCGAGAACTACCATGTGGCATACGCATGTGTGCGCCAGCTTAACTTTGGCTATCTGGATATGGCATGGCATACTATCTCAGAGCCTTGGGTTCCATCAGACAGTGTAACAGTGGAGAAATTTGAACGCCAGGCGTGCAGCAAGACCACAGTGCTGCCAACAGTGGACGGCACATGCACAAGCACTCAGTTCGGCCACATATTCTCAGGAGGCTACGCCGCAGGATACTACGGTTATAAATGGGCGGAAGTGCTTGACGCTGATGCGTTCAGCCTCTTCAAAGAGACAGGCGTTCTTAACCCGGAGACTGCCGGCAAATTCAAAGCACTGCTACAGGCAGGCGGCACAGTCCATCCTAAACAGCTGTACCTCAAGTTCAGAGGAAAGGAGCCTACTGTTGACGCTCTTCTAAAAAGAAACGGCATAAAATGAGACTACTCCTGCACTGCTGCTGCGCTCCATGCTCAGCCCCCATTCTGGAGTGGCTATTACAGAACGGACATAAGCCCGTTCTCTTTTTCTACAACCCTAACATACACCCAATGGAGGAGTATGAAAAACGCAAAAGGGAGCTGACAGGTTATGCTGAAAAACTTGGGATTGAAGTAATAGATGCTGACTACAATCACAACGAGTGGCTTGAGTGTGTAAATGGTCATGAAAAAGACAAGGAGAGAGGGGCTCGCTGCTCCATCTGCTTCTATCAGCGGTTGAGACGCACGGCGCAAGAGGCTGCAGAGAAAGGGTTCGACACCATAGCCACTACCCTGGCGTCATCAAGGTGGAAAAACATTGAGCAAATAAACGAAGCTGGCATGAAGGCAGTGGAACCTTATCCCTCTGTCAGTTTCTGGGACAGAAATTGGCGCAAGGGAGGTCTGCAACAAAGACGTAGCGAACTGCTCAAAGAGAACGGTTTTTACAACCAGACATACTGCGGCTGTGAATTTTCAGTAAGAGCGGAAAATGTAACAGGATTGTAACCACAAAAAGAGGCTCCGCTAAAACGATTGCAAGCCAAAAGCGCTGATAATCAACAACAAGAAGAAAATATTTTTTTTAACATTTGTCATAAAACATTTGATACATAACGCAAAACTTTTTATCTTTGCGGCTACGATTTGATTGGAAAATCACGTCTGAAAATCAAGAATTTTAATCACAAATAACCTAATATAGCAAAATGAAACTACAAGTTAGCAATGCCAATTACCCTAATTGGCGTCCAGTAACAGTGAAATTTGAGGTGCCAAAAGAGTTCCAGAAACTTATGGAGCTTAGCAAGAACCTGTGGTGGGTTTGGAACGATGAGGCAATTGATCTTTTCACAGAGATGAACCCACAACTTTGGGTGGAGTGCGCAGGCAACCCTGTACTTCTTCTGCAAAAGCTTAAAGCTGAGGATTACGCTCTTCTTGCAAAGAACACCGTATTTATGGCTAAGCTTGAGGAGGTTTACGCTCACTTCAAGGCTTATATGGCAGTTAAGCCTGTAAAGACTGTTCCATCTGTAGCATACTTCTCTATGGAGTACGGTCTTACATCCGTAATTAAAATCTACTCTGGTGGTCTTGGCGTTCTTGCCGGTGACTACTTGAAAGAGGCAAGTGACTGCGCCGTTGACATGGTTGCAGTTGGTTTCCTTTACAGATACGGCTACTTTACACAGTCTCTCTCAATGAATGGAGAGCAGATTGCTGTTTATGACGCACAGATTTTTGACACACTACCAATTGAACAGATTATAGACAAGAACGGACAACCTGTAACAATTTCTGTTCCATATCCAGGACGCAATGTTATTGCAAACCTTTGGCGTGTAAATGTAGGACGCGTACAGCTTATCCTTCTTGACACCGATGTAGAGCAGAACAGCGAGCAGGACAGAACTCTTACATATCACCTCTATGGTGGTGACAATGAGCACCGTCTGAAACAGGAGATACTTCTTGGTATTGGTGGTATCTACGCTCTCAACGCACTTGGTATTGAGAAAGATATCTACCACTGCAATGAGGGTCACGCAGCATTCCTTAACGTACAGCGTCTTCTTGACCTTATGCACGGCAAGGGCCTGAACTTCAACGAGGCTCTCGAGGTTGTACGTGCTTCAGGTCTCTTCACAACTCACACTCCTGTTCCTGCAGGTCATGACAAGTTTGACGAGCAGATGTTCCAGCACTACATGAATGAGTATGCTAACCAGCTCGGTCTCTCATGGTCAGACTTTATGAATATGGGACGTGAGGTTCCAGGTGACCTTACAGAGAAGTTCTCAGTAACAGTATTCGCTTGCAACACATGTCAGGAGGTTAACGGTGTAAGCTGGCTCCACGGCAAGGTTTCACAGAATATGTTTAAGAAGATTTGGGACGGCTACTTCCCAGAAGAGCTTCACGTAAGCTGGGTTACCAACGGTGTACACTACCCAACTTGGGCTACCAAGGAGTGGAAAGAGCTTCACAGAAAGTACTTTGGAGACAAGTTCCTTGCAGACCAGTCTAATCTGGCAAACTGGGAGCCTATATATAATGTACCTGATGAGGAAATTTGGAAGATACGCCAAAGCCTCAAGAGCAACCTTATTGAGTATATCAAGACAAGATTCTCTCAGAGCTGGCTGCAGAATCAGGGAGACCCATCACGTATTGTTAAGATTCTGGGCAAGATTAATCCTAACGCCCTTACAATAGGCTTTGGTCGTCGTTTCGCAACCTACAAGCGTGCTCACCTTCTTTTCACAGACCTTGAGCGTCTTGAGAAGATTGTTAACAACCCAACATGCCCTGTACAGTTCATATTCACAGGTAAGGCTCACCCAGCTGATGCTGGTGGTCAGAAACTTATCCAGAACATTATTGAGATTTCACGCCGTCCAGAGTTCCTTGGCAAGATCATCTTCCTTGAGAACTACGATATGGCTCTTGCAAAACGCCTCATCTCTGGTGTTGATATCTGGTTGAACACACCTACACGTCCTCTTGAGGCATCAGGTACATCTGGTGAGAAGGCTCAGATGAACGGTGTGCTTAACTTCTCAGTTCTTGACGGATGGTGGTATGAAGGCTACAAGAAGGGCGCAGGCTGGGCACTTACAGACAAGCGCACCTACACCTATCAGCCAAATCAGGATCAGCTTGACGCTGCCACAATCTACTCAATGCTTGAGAACGAGATTGTACCACTCTTCTATGAAACAAACTCAGCAGGCTATTCACCACGTTGGATTCAGTTCATAAAGAACTCATTTGCAAAGATTACCCCAACATATACCACCAAGCGTATGCTTGATGACTATATTGACCGTTTCTACAGCAAACAGGGCAAACGTGGCAAGGCTCTCAAGGCTAACAACTATGCTAAGGCAAAAGAGATAGTTGCATGGAAAGAGAAAGTTGCTAGCGTATGGGATCAGATTGTAATAGGCGAGCTTAAGCTCTCTGACACACTGGCCACAGTATCTTCTAACGCTAAGTATGAGGGTACAGTAACCATTGACGTGAAAGATCCTGAACTGGTTAACAGCTTTGGCATTGAGTACGTATCAACCCAGATGGTTGACGGTGCAGACAAACTGTTCCGCGTACTTGAGTTCAAGCAGACTAAGGTTGAAGGCACCAAGGTTACATACCAGCTTGCAAATGTACCTAAGAGCAGCGGTTCATTCAAAATTGCATTCCGTCTGTTCCCAAAGAACGCAGATCTTCCACATCGTCAGGACTTCTGCTATGTTCGTTGGTTCTAATAACAAACATCTTAATTAAAAAAAACGTTGCTCCCCAAAGGGCAACGTTTTTTTGACTATTTACCCAATGAGACACAAGCTATTATTTGTAGCCATACCTGTTTTGGCTTTTCTGGCGTCATGTAGCGGTCCTGACCTTTTCCGTGGCAGCTACAGCTACCGCACATCAGGGTGCATCTATTTTAGAGGTATAACAGTTGTTGATGAGGAGGAGACTGGTCAGCTTACCATTGCCAAAAACGGTGGTGACAGCGTGCTTCTTATGTTCCGCCCCATAGTAGGTGAGATTTATTACCTACGCGGCACAGCAAAAGGAGACTCCCTATATCTGAACTCCAAATCAAAAAGGCTTCAAGTGCCTATAGGAGAAACCACCTACTATCTTGAGTACGACGCTGTTGGCAAAGGCAAGATGACAGACGGCACACTGCTTATAAAACGCAGATGCAAAGGTTCTGTATATGACAGTGACGGCACAGTGTTAGGTAAAATATCATCGGACGAGATACTTACAATGGGCACCCGAAACAAAGAATAAATGAGAAATTTTACTACATACATTACACTTATAGCCACCACCCTGCTAACAGCATGCACCACAGAACTGGGGAGTAAGGCAGAGAAAGAGCCTGTTAAGGTCACAGTATCTGTTATTGCAGGGGCTGTCAGTGGAGAATCTGTTCAGAACTACTCAGGAGTCCTTACTGAGAACCGCTCAGCCCTGCTAAGTTTCCAGACTGGAGGCAAGCTGACAAAGCTATATGTGAAAGAGGGTGAGACGGTTAGAAAGGGACAAAAACTTGCCACCGTAGATCAGACACAGCCTCTTAACGCTCTCAAAAGCGCCGAAGCGGCACTGGCACAGGCAAAAGACGGCTATGCCCGCCTTAAGGTGGTGCATGACAGCGGTGCGCTCTCAGATGTAAAGTGGGTGGAGATGGAGACCAAGCTGCAGCAGGCAAACTCTATGGCGCAAATAGCCCGCAAGAACCTGGAGGACTGCACACTCTACTCTCCGTTCAACGGAGTGGTAAGTTCCACAACTATGGGCGTAGGAAGCCATCTTCTTCCATCTCAAGGAGTTATGCGCATTATAAGCACAGACACCATGCTTGTGAAGCTTGACATCCCAGAGAATGACATATCCCATATACAGGTAGGACAGAAAGTTGACGTACAAGTACTTCCGTTAAACGGAAAGGCTGTAAAAGGCGTGGTGGTACGTAAGTGGGCGGATTCAGACAATCTATCACACACATACCCCGTAATGGTGGAACTACTGAACAAGGACGGCTCTCTGCTAACCGGCATGGTATGCAAGGCGTCTATACACACTAACGTCAGCAGCGATAACATAGTGATTCCCTATCAAGCCGTACAGCTTATGCCAGACGGCAGGTATGTATGGTGCGTGGAGAATGGCAAATCCACACGCCGCAGAGTAACTGTGGGAGCGTTTGTCCCTAATGGAATTACAGTTACAGACGGGCTTGCCGCAGGTGATTCTGTAATAATAGACGGCAGGCAGAAGGTATATGAAGGCGGACAGGTAAGCGTCTGCACCAAATAACAAAACAATTAGAGCAACTTGAAGAGAGAAAGCGGTATAATAGCTGCGGCGATGCGTACACACGGCATAATATTTGCCGTGGTGGCTCTGCTTGTGGTGCTTGGGTTCTACGGTTTGTATGACATGAACAAAGATGAGTTCCCGCAGTTCACCATAAGGCAGGGGGTTGTTGCAGGTGTATACCCAGGCGCCACATCGGAGCAGGTGGAGGAACAGCTTACACGCCCCATTGAGCGCTATCTGTTCACATTTCAGGAGGTGGATAAATCCAAAACATACTCCTACTCAGAAGACGGCATAGCGTACATTTTTGTGGAACTCTCCAAAGATATAGATGACAAGGATGAAGTGTGGTCAAAGATACGCCACGGACTTACAGACTTTAAGCGCAACCTGCCGGCAGGTGTGGTGGCTGTAGCTGTTATAGATGACTTTGGCAACACATCATCCATACTACTTACCATGGAGTCTGCAGACAAATCACCACGTGAGCTTGAGGATATGGCTCATGAGCTTGGTGACAGGCTCTGCACCATAGAGTCTCTTGGACGTTATAAGATACTGGGAGTACAGAAGGAGCAGATAGGCGTATATATTATGCCAGAGAAACTTGCGCAGTATGCAATAAACTCCAACACACTGTTTGCAAGACTCTTTTCACAAGGTTTCACCACAATATCCGGCAGTACGGATCTAAGCGGACAGACAGCACCTATACATCTGCAGAACAGTTACATAGGAGAAGAGGAGTTAGAACAGCAGATTGTATATACAGACCCAAGCGGCCATGTGGTGCGCCTGAAGGACATAGCAGTGATAGAGCGCCACTACCCCATGCCGTCAAACTATGTGGTAAAGGACGGACAGAACACAGTACTGATGTCACTTGAGGTACGCCCGGGAAGCAATATAGTGGCGTTTGGCAAAGATGTGGACAAGGTGCTTGAACCGTTCCGCGAGCAACTGCCAGGTTCTGTTATAATAAACCGCATTACAGACCAGCCCAAGGTGGTTGACGAGTCTGTAAGAAGTTTCCTTGGAGATTTGCTCACATCAATAGTCATAGTGATATTTGTAATGCTGCTGCTCTTCCCCATACGCTCAGCGTTGGTGGCAAGTTCAGGTATTCCTATCTGCACAGCCATAAGCCTGCTGCTTATGTATGTGTTTAAGATAGAACTCAACACTGTAACCCTTGCGGCGCTTATATTTGTGCTGGGAATGATAGTTGACAACTCTATAGTGATTATAGACGGCTATATAGACAATATAAACCGTGGCAGGTCAAGATGGTTTTCAGCCGTATCAGCCACCAACGAGCTATTTCCTCCGCTACTGCTTGCCACAGTGGCCATCATTGGAATGTTCTTCCCTGTGACACAAACCCTTACAGGGCCAATGAAAGACTTTATAAAGCTCTTCCCTTGGACTATTCTGTTCTCATTAGGAGTCTCTCTACTATACGCCACACTTGTGGTCCCCTACCTTGAGTTCAGGTTTATAAAAAAAGAGACAGGCTCCATAAAGATGAACTTTATGGAGCGTGGTCAGGCCATGTTTTTCAAAGCCCTGCACGGCGGCTATGACAAACTGCTGGCCATCTGTTTCCGCTATCCTAAAACCACCCTGCTTATAGCGCTTGGCACAGTGGCGGCCGGAGTGCTAATATTCCTGTCACTAAATGTGCAGATGATGCCCAAAGCAGAACGTAACTGTTTTGCCATAGAGGTGCGCCTGCCATACGGCAGCTCTGTTAAAGAGACCGCCGCAGTTTGTGACAGCATAGAGAGACTTATAAAGCAAGACGAGCGCATAACCTCCGTAACGCAGTTTATAGGCAGTGGCTCTCCGCGTTTCCATGCCTGTTACACGCCTGCGCTGCCACGTACAAATTATGCCCAGTTTATTGTAAACACCACGTCAAACAGCGCAACAGAATCTTTCCTGAGTGAGAATACAGACCGTATGGCGGACTATTTTCCAAACGCCTCTGTAAGGCTCAAGCAGATGGATTACCAAGCCGCAGCAAACCCTATTGAGGTGCACTTCATTGGAGAGGATATGGAGCAGTTACAACAGTGCAGTGAAAGGCTCGCCCACTACATGAAAGACTCTCTCTACACAGATTTGCTCTGGGTTCACACCACCGCCGATGAGACCCTTCCCTGCGTAAAAGTGACACTTAACCAAGAAGAGGCGTCAAGAGTGGGCGTATCATCCGCCACACTCTCACTACAGCTTGCAAGTTTTGAGAACGGCACACCGCTCACCACTCTGTGGGAGCATGACTACAGCATTCCTGTGGTAATGCACATAAACAAAGATGACAGCAACAGCAATCTTACCGCCCTTGGCAATATGCTTGTTCCCACTGCCACCGGCACCTGGGTGCCGCTAAGACAGATAGCCACCATAGAGCCAGACTATCAGCGTGCCTCTATTCAGCACAGAGGCGGCATGAGAGCCATTACCGTATCAGCAGACCTGCGCTTTGGCAAGAGCCAGCCTGTACCAATGAAAAAGATACAGAAATACATCTCCTCAAATATGGCAGCATCCATTCCGGAAGATGTAACCGTAAAATGGGGAGGGCTTACAGGACTCAATGAGAGCCTTATCCCAGAGATTCTGATGGGTGTTGTGTTTGCCATCGCTGTTATATTTGCTTTCCTACTCTATGACTTTGGCAATATAGGGCTTGCACTGCTTTCACTGTCAGCCACACTGCTATGCCTGTTTGGGGCGTTTGCAGGCCTTAAGATATTCGGACTGGACTTTGGTATTACATCAGTGCTTGGCGTGGTGAGCCTTATTGGAATTATAGTGCGTAACGGAATCATTATGTTTGAGTATGCAGAGACTCTGAGGCGTGATGAAGGCAAGAGTGCAAAAGAGGCCGCGTTCCTCGCTGGCAAACGCAGGATGCGCCCAATATTCCTTACATCCGCCACCACAGCCCTTGGCGTGGTGCCTATGATAATCAGCCGTAGCACACTTTGGATGCCTATGGGTGTCATAATCTGTTTTGGCACGGTGCTGTCACTGGTGCTTATTGTTACGGTGCTGCCTGTGGCATACTGGAAAATTTACGAAGATTGAGAATTAGATTTATCATATTAGCGTTTATTGCAACTGTTAGTGCGGTGGCTCAGTCACTATCACTTGACAGTTGTGTGGCTATGGCTCTCAGAAATAACGCCGATGTTAAGAATGCAGAACTGGCCGTGGAAGAGGCAAGGCAGACCAAATACGCTGCAATGACCAAATATTTTCCTGCAGTGAGCGCATCGGCGGGAGCATTCCACTCTGACCGTCCTTTTATTGAATATGGAATTTCAAATATAGGCAACAGCGGCATCAGAGACATTCTACAGACTATCTACTATAACATACTAGCGCCGTTTGGCATCAGTGACCATCTGAGTTTTCTGCAAAAGGGTGTGGTTTCCGGTGTTGTGGCCATGCAGCCAGTTTATGCAGGCGGACGCATTGTTACAGGCAATAAATTAGCAAAATTAGGTATAGAGGCATCTGAATACCAGAAAGATATAAAGATTCGGGAGATAGAGCTTGGCACAGAGGAGCTCTACTGGCAGTGCAAAATGCTGGAGGAGAAGAAGCACACAGTGGAGGTGGCTCTTCAGCTGCTTCACTCGCTTGAAAAGGATGTGAGGGTTGCTATTGGCGCAGGGCTTATAACCCCTAATGACGGCCTCAGAGTCAAACTCAAAATAAATGAGATGGAGGCCAACACCATTAAGATAGATAACGGTATACGCCTGTGCAAGATGGCACTATGCCAGCAGATTGGTATTGCATACAATGATAGTGTGTGCCTCAGTGACACACTGCAACAAGTTAGTGAACCCTGGCTACTAAAGGCTGATAACAGCACTGCAGTGCAGGGGCGCAGTGAGTTCAAGTTACTTGACCTTAACGTCAGGGCCAAAAAACTTGAGAAGCGCATGATAGTGGGAGAAACTCTGCCACAGGTAGGTATTGGCGGCAGCTACAGCTATAATAACCTTATGGAAAGGAACGCCTTTAATCTTACTGGTTTTGCCATGGTGCAGGTGCCTATCACCGCATGGTGGGAGACCTCACATAACATAAAGAAGCAGAACTACAAAATTCAGGAGGCGGAGAACATAAAGGCTGACCTCACTGGTAAACTTGAACTGCAAACCCAAAAAATATGGGATGAGCTTGATGCCGCGTACCGCAGCTATGTGCTTGCTGATGAGGCGGTACATGACGCCCACGAGAACCTAAGGCTTAGCACACAATACTACAAAGCCGGCCTTATAACCTTGTCAGAGATGCTTGAGGCACAGACCATGTACCGTCAGGCGTTAGACAACAGAGTTGAACAGACTATTGCCTACCTAATATGCCTGCGCCACTATAAACTGATTGCCGGGATGTAAAAAAATTCACCAATTTACGCAGCAACAATAACAAGTTGAGAAAATATTCACTAACTTTGGGAATTGTTAAACCAAAAATCAAAAATAAAATGGGAAAATTTGTTATTTCAACACGTAAGAACGGTGAGTTCCAGTTCAACCTGAAGGCTACTAACGGTCAGGTTATTCTTTCAAGTGAAGGTTATACAACTAAGGCTGCCTGCCTTAACGGAGTGGATTCTGTAAAGCGTAACTCTCAGGAGCCTAAGAGATTTGAGAAACTCACATCTAAAAGCGGCAAGTTCTACTTCAACCTTAAAGCTACAAACGGTCAGATTATAGGCACCAGCCAGATGTATGAGGCTGAGGTTTCATGTGATAACGGCATAGCATCTGTAGCTAAGAACGCTCCTGACGCAGAAGTTGTTGAGGAGCTGGAGTAATACCTCATAAACAGGATACTTCCATCCCAAAAAGAAAAAGGAGTCCAAACAGACTCCTTTTTCTTTTTGGGGTGAAAGATGGGGCTCGAACCCACGACCCTCGGAACCACAATCCGATGCTCTAACCAACTGAGCTACATTCACCATTTACGCCGCCGTAACGAACGACGGCACAAAAGTACATCTTTTTTCTCTATCTGCAAAAATTCAAGGCAAATATTTTATTTACTTTGCACTTCTGACCCAAGTTTGTGAGCGGCCGAGCAGGCCAAGCTTGTCAAGTGAGCCTCGCAGGGTTATCTGATCCTTGCCGGCATCATAAGAGACTTTGCCATAGTAGGTCTTCTTGCTCTCAGGGTCATAGCAGCGGCCTTTGAGCACATCGCCGTCCGGCTCCAGTTCCTTAAGGATTACCATACCTACAACATTCTTATGCTCCTCAGGCACATCAAGCCAGTCAGAGTAGGTGCCGTCTGCATTCTTTTTGTAGAGTGCCAGCACCTTACCGTAATACTTGCCGTCTGTGGCTTTATATACATGCACGCGGCTGCGTTTGTCTCCGCTTTTGTCATCGATGGTGTCCCAGTCACCAAGCATCTTATTCACTTGTGCAAATGAAAGCACTGCACAAAGAATAAATGAGAATGTTAAAACAATTTTTTTCATAATATACAAAATATTTAGGCTCCAATGTCTCTGTTTAGACCTGCAAACTACAAGAATAGTTTAACAATAGAATATACTACCATGGCAATAACTGCGCTTACAGGTATTGTAAGAATCCACGCTGTAACCATCTCAATGGTCACACCCCAGCGCACGGCGGAAAGACGTTTAATGGCTCCCACGCCCATGATACTGCCACTGATAACGTGAGTTGTGCTCACAGGCACCTTGAATGTTTGCGTGATGAAGAGGGTTATGGAGCCTGCAATCTGCGAGCAGAAGCCCTCTATCGGGGTTATCTTGGTTATTTTATTACCCATGGTCTTCATTATCTTCCAGCCTCCTGACATTGTTCCAGCTGCTATGGCGGTGAAACATGCAATAGGTATCCAGTCATGAAGCTCACTCATATCACTCATAGCCACCCATTCAGGCAGTTCAGCCCCTGCCGCAGTGATAGACATTATGGTGGCGGCTATAATACCCATCTCCTTTTGTGAGTCATTAAGACCATGACCTATACTAAGCAAGGCGGACGATACTAACTGAGCCAGCTTAAACCACTTGTCTGCCTTATGAGGCTTGGCTCGGCGGCATAAATTAAGCGTCAGAGCCATAATAATGTTACCGGCTAAAAAGCCTATTATCGGCGCCACGAATATAAACGCCACTATTGTGAGGATTATCTCTGTGTGAACGGCCTCAAATCCGTATGCCGCAATGGCAGAACCGGCAAGCCCACCTATCAGAGTGTGTGATGATGATGAGGGTATGCCCATCATCCATGTAAAAAGATTCCAGATTATTGCGGCAAGAAGGCCTGCAAACACCACGGGGAGAAAATCAATGCCTGCTGCAGTGAGTTTTTCAACCATTACGGTCTTTGAAACTGTATCCGCCACACCAAACTCACCGATTATGTATTTGGCTATGAAAAACGCTACAAAGTTGAAGAATGCAGACCATATTACGGCTTGTACTGGTGTCAGAACCCTGGTAGATACCACCGTGGCTATGGAGTTGGCCGCATCGTGGAAGCCATTGATAAAATCAAACCCTATACAGAGTACAATTATGAGTATAAGCCAGACTACCATGGGCTTTAAGCGTATTTTACAATTATTGATTTTATGGCCTTGCCTA
>JAEEGL011026771.1_pt1 | contig 12192 bp, 6 predicted proteins | sample 9134231 | NCBI WGS metagenome assembly JAEEGL01 (sample SAMN16246548, study PRJNA631951) | gut metagenome | biome: gut microbiome; feature: rumen; material: fiber-attached | host: Bos | place: Iran: Karaj | collected 2018-10
CAAGATCGACGACCGTCCGGGCGGGTACACCCGTGTCCTGCACACCAGTTTCCGTCAGGGGAACGCCGCAGAGCTGGCTCTGATCGAGCTGGTCGACTTCAATGAGGCCGCCCTCGCTTCCGCTCCTCAGAAGGCCGCCAAGAAGAGCACCCGCCGCAGCCGCGCCAAGAAGGCCGAGGCTGCCGTCGAGGCTCCCGCCGAGGCAGCAGCTGAAGCTCCGAAGGCTGAGTAATCAGTGTTTGAAACATATTATTTCCAAGAAGTCCGGTCCTTGTGGCCGGACTTCTTGATTTTTTATTATATTTGTGTGGATAAGCTGTAAACGTATGAAAAAGATAACCATCAAGGACGTCGCCCGTGAAGCCGGAGTATCCGTAACGCTGGTTTCCTTCGTAATGAACGCAAAGGTCGGTGAGGACGGCAGACTCGACTGCCCGGTCAATCCCGAGACCGCCGCCCGGGTCCTTGACGTCGCCAAACGTCTCGGCTACAGGCGCAACGCCGCAGCGGCTTCGCTGCGCAGCGGCCGCTCGAACACCATCGCCGTCATCACTACGGACATAGCCAACAATTTCTTCGCCGGCATCTCCCGATACATCGAGGACAAGTCGGCCGAGTACGGCTACACCGTGCTTTTTTGCTCTTCGGACGAGAATGCCGACAAGCTGGATTCCGTGGTGGACACCGTGCTTGCGTACAATATCGACGGCCTCATCGTCGCGCCCGTGCCGGGCGGACGCAGGGCCATCGCCAAGGCCATAGAGGCCAGGGTCCCCGTGGTCCTGCTCGACCGTGACATCGAGGATCTGGAGGGCGTCGGGAAGGTGCTACTGAACGACGTGGAGGCCGGTGAGATGGCCACGGAGTACCTCATAGGCAAGGGCTACCGCAAGATCGAGATGGTATCGTACGACCTTGACATATCCAGCATTTCCGAGCGGGCCGAGGGCTATCGCAAGGCCATGGCCGCGCACGGTCTCGAGGCCCGCGTGGACACGACTTCATACGGTGATCCCCAGAGGCTCATGCCGAACATCATCAAGGATGCTATCGAACGCGGCGTGGAGGCGTTCTTCATCCCCACATATTCACTTACCGCGATGGTCATCGGCGCGATGAACGAAATGCATCTGCGCACGCCGAGGGACCTCGGCCTCGTCGCTTTCGATGAAAGCGACCTTTACCGCCTCGGCCCCAGCACCATAGCGCACATCGTCCAGCCGCTCAAGGAGCTCGGCGGGAAGTCGGTGGAGGTCCTCCACTCCATGATCGAGAACGAGCCCGGCGAAACCACCATCATACTACGTCCCGAACTTGTTCCGGGCGGGTCTGTAACAGACAGATAGACAGTTCTTTATTTTATTGTTTTTGAAACTCTTTTAGTCGACCGCATGCGAATGCCGTCTTGAATCAGCGAATACCCCGTGACGGGACTGAACACAGATTTAACCATAACCTAACTTATTATTAACCAAAAACCAGCTTTATGAGTTTCAAAAACTATCTTGTGGTGGCGCTGCTATCGCTTTGCAGCGTCGTCGCGATGGCTCAGGGCAAGCGTATCTCCGGAAAGATAACGGATACTAACGGAGATCCTGTCATAGGAGCCGGAGTCCAGCAAGTTGGCAGCACCACGAACGGTGTGGTCACTGATTTCGAAGGTAACTACGCCATCACCGTTCCCGACGGGGCGAGGGTCAGCATCGACGCCCTCGGTTTCGATCCGTCGGAGTTCACAGTCGTGGCAGGCCAGAACGTCTACAACATCACCCTCAGCGAGTCCGCCACCGAACTGGACGAGACAGTCGTCATCGGTTACGGTACGCAGCGTAAGCGCCTCATCACCGGCTCGACCATCAATGTCTCAAGCGACCTCATCGAGAAACAGCAGACTACGAATGTGCTTGGAGCCCTCTACAGCTCCGTTCCGGGCGTCAACATCGTCCAGTCGAACGGTCAGCCCTGGTCCGGGTATTCCATCACGGTCCGCGGTCTGAGCACTACCGGTGACTCCAAGCCCCTCTACGTCATCGACGGCGTCGCCGGTGGCAACATCGATTCACTGAACCCTGCCGACATCGAGTCCATCGACATCCTCAAGGATGCGGCATCAGCTGCCATCTATGGTGCCCGTGCCGCCAACGGCGTCATCCTCGTCACTACCAAGCAGGGCAAGCGCGACAGCAAGGTCAATGTGACCTTCGATGCCAGCTGGGGTATCCAGCAGCCCAACACCAACGGCGTGCGTCCCCTCAATGCCAAGGAGTATGTCGACGCCGTCAGCCGTTCGTTCGGTCTTGAGAAGGGGGAGGTCCGGATATCTCAGAAGAATTCTGGCCCGTCCAGGCCCAGTGGCTGCGCGAAGGCAAATGGGAAGGCACCAACTGGTTCAACGAGTCCATAAACAAGAACGCCCCGACCAACAACTACGTCATTGGCATGAACGGTGGAAACGACCTCGTCCGTTTCTCGTTGAGCTATTCCAAGTCTTACACCGAAGGTACCCTTGGCTTCCCTAAGCACACCTACTACGACCGCAACACCATCCGCGCCAACACCGACTATTCGTTAATCCGCCGCAACGGCCGCGACGTCCTGAGATTCGGTGAAAACGCTACCATCTCCATCTACAGCTCGAACGGCCTGAGCACCGGCGGAGTATATGGCAGCGACGTCCACAACCTCCTCATCCACAATCCTCTGCTTCCCGCCTATGACCTCGACGGTACTTTCTATACCTACGAGGACCAGCAGCGTGACAACTGGATAGTGGAAGAGGGTATCGTCAACCGCTTGGAGCAGAACTCCTATGGCGAGACTGAAGGCAAGACCTACCGCCTTCAGGCGAATGCCTATCTCGAGTGGACTCCCACCCGCGCGTGGAAGTTCCGCACAATGTACGGCTACCGCTTCCATGCCAAATTCTCCCGCTCGTATACTCCTGAATATGTCCTTTCCGGTTCGAGCAACAATCAGTTCGACGACGTGTCGCAGAGCGGTTCGGTCGACAACGGATACACCTGGGAGAACACCATCTCCTGGGACAAGGCATTCGGTGACCATCACCTCGACGCCCTTGTCGGTGCATCCATCGAAGGAACCAAGTGGGGTATGAGCGTGAACGGCTCCCGCCAGGACACCAAGTTCCACACATGGGAGTCTGCCAACCTTTCTTCCAGCGACTCCGACATCGACGCCCAGATGGTGTCGATCGGCGGCGGCAACACCATCCCTTACAACGACCTCGTGTCGTTCTTCGGACGTATCAACTACAACTTCCGTGACACCTACCTGCTGACGCTCATCGCCCGCGAGGATGGCTCCAAGAACTTCGCCAAGGGACACCGCTGGGGTTTCTTCCCCTCCGTTTCCGCTGGCTGGATCGTCTCCAACGAGAGTTTCATGGACTGGTCGAAGGGATTCATGGATTACTTCAAGTTCCGCGGAAGCTGGGGCCAGAACGGCAACTGCAACATCTCCAATTTCCAGTACAACGCTACCGTCAGCCTCAGCGGTCCCTATGACCTGACCAGTGACGGAATGTCCACTTCTACGGGTGCCTATCCCAGCATCATCCCCAATCCCGAACTCAAGTGGGAGAATTCCGAGCAGACCGACCTCGGTTTCGACGCGCGCTTCTTCAGGAGCAGGCTCGGTGTCGCTTTCGACTGGTATCGCAAGGATACCAAGGACTGGCTGGTGGATGCCCCCGCTTCGTTCGAGCTTGGTGCGAACGCCCCGACCATCAACGGCGGTGCAGTACGCAACCAGGGTGTCGAGCTCAGCCTTACCTGGAACGACCGCATCGGTGACCTGATGTACAGCATCGGCGTCAACGGCTCGCACAACGTCAACAAGGTCCTCTATATCAACAATGCCGAGGGTATCATCCATGGTGCTACCAACGTCATTTCCCAGAACATCGATGCCTACAACACCTTCGAGGCCCGTCCGGGCTATCCGATCGGTCACTTCGTAGGTATCGCCTACGAAGGCATATTCCAGAACCAGAAGCAGATCGACGACTACAACGCCAAGGGATACGCCTTCATGGACGGATACGATTCCGCCCAACCCGGTGACGTCATCTGGGTCGACCAGAACGGCGACGGCAAGTACAATGATGAAGACGTGGTGGAGGTCGGTAACCCTCATCCGGACTACAATCTCGGTGTGAACCTGAGCATGCAGTGGAAGGGTTTCGACCTTTCGGTCAGCGGTTCCGGTGCCTTCGGCCACCAGGTCATCCAGAGCTACCGCATGTATGCGAACCACGAGTTCGAGAACTACGCCAACAACTTCATGGCGCGCTGCTGGACCGGAGAGGGTTCCACCAACAAGTTCCCCCGCTTCTCCCAGGGCAAGCACAACAACTTCATGGCAAAGGGTTACCTCGGCGGTGTCTGGGCTTTCGACGCGGACTATTTCAAGATCCGTACGATTACCTTCGGTTACGACCTGAAGAGGGCAATGAAGTTCCTCCCCGTCTCTTCGCTGCGCCTGTTCTTCACCGGCCAGAATCTCTTCACCTTCACGAAATATGACGGTATGGATCCCGAGGTCGGTTACGGCGGCGGAGTCGCCTGGTCCTCCGGTGTCGATATCGGCTACTATCCTTCCCCGAAGGTTTACATGGGTGGAATCAGCATCAAATTCTAAACGGAAACGAGTATGAAAAAGATATTATCCGCTACTATTATATTCGCCCTTGCTCTGGCCGGATGCCAGAAGGTCGATTCGCTTCTGGACACGACGAACTATCAGGCATACGACACTTCCAACTTCCCCAAGACGGAGACGGATGCCGAGCAGGTTGTCATAGGTATCTACAATATCCTGCCCCAGTTCTACAGGACTCCTACTGCCACGAACATCTATATCAACAGCATCGCGAGCGACGAGATGCTGGGCGGCAGCTCCACCTCCGGAACCGGCCCTCAGTCCACGGACCGCTTCATGGAGGAGGGTGCCGACAGTTCGCAGGACAACCTCGAAAGGTCTTACAAGGGCATTTTCCGCTGCAATTTCGCCCTGGAGTCCATCCCCGAGATCGACGACGCCCTGTTCTCCAGCCTCGATACCAAGAACTACCTCCTTGGCCAGGCCCATTTCCTGAGGGGCTTCCTCTTCTGGGAACTGGCTGAGAAGTTCGAGACTTTCCCCGTAAAGCTCAGCACTGAAGTCGAGGTACTTCCCCGCGGTACAGTGGATGAAGGCTACCAGGCCATCACCGAGGACCTGCTCGAGGCTATCAAGCTGATGCCCGCGAAGTATGGCTTCACTTCCCAGGCAGGCCTTGCCGGCCGCGCTACGAAATATGCGGCCGAGGCCCTTCTCGCCCGCGTATGGATGTTCTACACCGGCTTCTATGGCAAGTCCGACATGTTCGGCGTGACCAAGTCCGACATCATCGGCTACCTGAAGGATGTCCGTGACAACTCCAAGTTCGGCCTGGAGAAGGACCAGCGCGAGATATGGCCCTGCACCAACGAGTGGTCCAGCGGTTTTAAATACGGCACCAACTTTGGCACCTATGCCGCCAATGAGAACCTCCACTGGGTGGGCAACCACAGCAAGGAGACCATCTGGGGCATACATTTCAGCCTCGTGTCGCAGAGTGTAGGATACAACCGTCTCGGTGAATACTACGGCCTGCGTAACTCCGCATCCTCCCCGAACGCCCTCTGCTATCCTTACGGCATCGGTTACACCAATGGCCCGGTGAACGGAAGGATGATCGAGGACTGGTTCAAGGATCCTGACTACGGCCCGGCAGACAAGCGCCTCTGGGGCTCTACCATGGCAGTCGGCAAGGCCGCTCAGGCTTATGACTGGATGCAGCAGGAAGGCGCCTATGTCGAAGTCCCCAACCACCCGAGCAATGACTCCAAGGAGGTTGAAAAGACTTACTTCCACACGAAGAAGTATATGGTCGTCACCTCCTACACCGATGCGTCGAAGTCCTCCATCACCAAGAACTTCTTCTATTCGATGAACAGCTCCATCAATAACCACAACCAGTACGGCAACCGCAACGACCTGATCCACATCCGCTACGCCGATGTCCTCCTGATGCTCGACGAGCTTGAGGGCACCGTCACCGGAATGAACCAGCTCCGTGCACGCGCCGGCCTGAAGCCTTATGACAGCTACACATTCGAGCGTTTGCAGAAGGAGCGCCGCTATGAGCTGGCCTTCGAGGGCATCCGCCTGATGGACCTCCGCAGGTGGTATCCGAAGGATGCCGGAAAGATCATTTCCGACAACCAGGTTGGAGCCTACATCGAGTACACCGGCCATGTAGTACCCGGCGGCTGGGCAAACATTGCCGGCAACAGCATACCTGAGCGTTATGCAGTGACCCGTGGCTTCAGGATGATGTCCAACTCCGAGATAGAACTCTCGGACGGCGTCCTGGAGCAGACCCCCGGCTTCGGTCCGGACGACAAGTGGCTGTTCTCCAACGGCGACCTTCCCTATCCGAAAAAATATTAGGAATACCCTATGAAAGCAAAGGGCGACCCTTCCGGGCCGCCTTTTGTTTTTAAATTAATTGGCAAATAGGGCGTCTTTTCCTATATTTGTACGAAAGCTGCCACAAGATAACCAACTCTTTTTTTCATCATACCTTTAACCAAAACAGCTTTATGAGTTTTAAAAACTTTGTAGCGGTGGCGTTCCTGTCATTTGTCAGCGTCATCGCAGTGGCTCAGGGCAAGCGTATTTCCGGTAAGGTCGTAGACTCCAACGGAGACCCTGTCATCGGAGCCGGTATCACTCATGTCGGCACGACCAACGGCGTGATTACGGATTTTGAAGGAAACTATGTTTTCAACGTGCCTGACGGTGCGACGGTAGGCGTGGAAGCCCTCGGATTCGATCCCCAGCAGTTCAAGGTCATCGCCGGCCAGAATGTCTACAACATCACCCTCAGCGAGTCCGCCACCGAGCTTGACGAGACCGTCGTCGTCGGTTACGGTACGCAGCGAAAGCGTCTCATCACCGGATCGACCATCAGCGTTTCCGGCGACCTCATCCAGAAACAGCAGACCACTAACGCGGTCGGAGCCCTCTACAGTTCCGTCCCTGGCGTCAATATCGTTCAGGCCAACGGTCAGCCCTGGTCGGGATATACAATTACCGTCCGAGGTCTGGGAACCACCAAGAACTCGGAGCCCCTGTACGTCATCGACGGCGTTGCGGGCGGCTCCATCAGCGCCCTCAACCCTGCCGATATCGAGTCCATCGATATCCTTAAGGACGCCGCCTCGTCAGCCATCTACGGCGCTCGCGCCGCCAACGGCGTTATCCTTGTGACCACGAAGCAAGGTAAGCGTGACAGCAAGGTCACGGTGAGTGTCGACGCCAGTTGGGGTATCCAGCAGCCGAATACCAACGGCGTGCATTCCGTATCCGGCAAGGAGTATATCGACCTTGTCAACAAGGCTTTCGTCGCGAACGGTTCCATAGAAGAGGGAGAGTCCTACTTCGACTACAGCGAGCTTATGCCCGTCCAGTGGGAATGGATGCAGAAGGGTACCTGGAACGGAACGGACTGGCTCCGGGAGTCCATCAACAAGAACGCCCCGACCAACAACTATGTAATCGGAATCAACGGTGGCAACGACCTTGTCCGCTTCTCTCTCAGCTATTCCAAGTCCTACACCGAAGGAACCCTCGGATATCCGAAGAAGACCTGGTATGACCGTAACACCATCCGCGCCAATACCGACTTCTCGATACTCAGGAAGAACGGCCGGGACATCCTCAAATTCGGAGAGAATGCCACTTTCTCCGTATACAACGACCGCGGAGTCAGCACTGGAGGTATTTACGACAACACCCTTCACACGGCCATGACCTATACTCCCCTTCTCCCGGCTTATGATACCGATGGAACCTGGTACACCTGGGACGATCAGATCCGCGACAACTGGCAGGAGAGGGAAGGCGCATACAACCTTCTCGAGAACTGGTCCCTGGGTGAAAAGGAGGGCAAGACCTACAGGCTTCAGGCCAACATCTTCCTGGAGTACACCCCGACCAGGGCATGGAAGTTCCGCAGCGCCCTTGGTTATCATTTCCGTACGAAGTTCTCCCGTTCCTATACCCCTGAGTATCAGTTGTCTGCCTCAAAGGAGAACGAGTTTGACGATGTGTCGCAGAGCGGAGAGGTCAGCAACAGTTATACCTGGGAGAACACCGCCGCCTGGAACAAGGAGTTCGGCGACCATCATCTCGACGCCCTTCTGGGAACCTCCATCGAAGGAACCAGGTGGGGCATGAGTGTCAGCGGTTCACGCCAGCAGACCAAGTTCGGTACCTGGGAGTCGGCCAATCTCTCGTCTGTCACATCCGACCTCGATGCTGAAATGGCCAGCATTTCCGGTAGCAATACCGTTCCTTACAACGACCTCCTGTCTTTCTTCGGCCGTATCAACTATAATTTCAGGGACACCTACCTCCTTACGCTCATCGCTCGCGAGGATGGTTCCAAGAATTTCGCCAAGGGACATCGCTGGGGCTTCTTCCCTTCCGCTTCCGCAGGCTGGATCATCTCCAATGAGCCGTTCATGGAGTGGTCCAAGGGCTTTGTGGATTACTTGAAGTTCCGCGCGAGCTGGGGACAGAACGGTAACTGCTCCATCTCCAACTTCCAGTATGCCGCTACCGTGAAGCTCAGCACCCAGTATGACTTCTCCCACGGCGGAACTTCCACCGCCACCGGCGCTTATCCCAGCATCGTCCCGAATCCTGACCTGACCTGGGAGACGACGGAGCAGACGGACATCGGCCTTGATGCCCGCTTCCTGAAGAGCAGGCTCGGTGTCGCCTTCGACTGGTACCGCAAGGACACCAAGGACTGGCTTGTCGACGCTCCTGCTCTCGGAACCCTCGGTACCGGTGCCCCGACCATCAACGGCGGTGCCGTGCGCAACCAGGGTGTCGAACTCAGCCTCACCTGGAACGACCGTATCGGTGACTTCCAGTACAGCATCGGAGTCAACGGCTCTCATAACCGCAATAAGGTCCTCTATATCAACAACTCCGAGGGAATCATCCACGGTGCGACCAACGTCATCGCCCAGAACATCTCGGCCTACAATACCTTCGAGGCCCGTCCCGGCAAGCCTATCGGTTATTTCGCCGGTCTCGCCAGCGAGGGTATCTTCCAGAACCAGAAGCAGATCGACGAATACAGGGACAAGGGATATGCCTTTATGGACGGCTATGAGAAAGCCCAGCCCGGAGACGTCATCTGGATCGACCAGAACGGTGACGGCCAGTATGACAAGGAGGACGTCGTCGAAATCGGTAACCCTCATCCTGACTACAATGTAGGCTTGAACCTGAGCATGCAGTGGAAAGGTTTCGACTTCTCTCTCAGCGGCTCGGGAGCATTCGGACAGCAGGTCCTGCAGAGCTACCGTTCCTTTGCCAACAGCGACTTCGAGAACTATGCGAACAATTTCGTCGCCCGCTGCTGGACCGGAGAAGGCTCTACCAACAGCTTCCCGCGCTTCTCCGACGGCAAGAACAATAACTTCTACGCCAAGGCTTTCGTAGGCGACATCTGGGCCCAGGATGCAGACTATTTCAAGATCCGCAACATCACCCTCGGGTACGACTTCAAGAGAGCCATAAAGAAGCTCCCCATGTCATCCCTGCGCATTTATTTCACAGGACAGAACCTCTTTACTTTCACGAAGTATGACGGTATGGACCCTGAAGTCGGATACGGTGGTGGCTACAGCTGGACTTCCGGTATCGATGTCGGCTATTATCCTTCCCCGAAGGTTTATATGGCAGGTGTCAGCATCAAATTCTAAAAGGATACGAGTATGAAAAAGATATTGTTTGTTACCATAGCTTGCGCACTTGCGCTTGTCGGATGCGAGAAGATCGACTCTCTCCTCGACACGACCAACTATCAGGCCTATGATACGGGCAACTTCCCCAATACGGAGGTTGATGCGGAACAGATTGTCACGGCCGTGTATCGTCCGATGGCGAAAATGTATACCGATCCTATGGCTGTCAATGTTTTCCGTCAGATCGTTGCCAGTGACGAGGCGTTCGGAGGAAGTTCTACTTCCGGAACGGCGACACAGGGTACCGACCGTTTGATGGAGAAGGGCTCCGATGAATCACAGTCCAACTGGGGTAAATCCTATGAAGGCGTTTTCCGCGCCAACTATGCACTGGAGGAGATTCCTGAGATGGATGACGCCCTGTTCTCGAGCAAGGATGCCAAGAATTACCTTATCGGACAGGCTTACTTCCTCCGTGCCTGGTATGACTGGGAACTTGCGGAGTATTACGAGACTTTCCCCATCCTTACTGCCACTACGCCTTCCAACAATCCCCGTGCAAGCGTGGATGAGGTGTATCAGAGCCTGACTTCCGACTTGCTGGAGGCCATAAGGCTCATGCCGGCAAAGTATGGTTACTCGACGGATAACGGCCAGGCCGGCCGCGCGACCAAATATGCCGCTGAGGCCCTTCTGGCCCGTATTTGGTTGTTCTACACCGGATTCTACGGAAAGTCCGACATGTGCGGCGTGTCCAAGTCCGACATTATCAATTATCTGAAGGACGTCCGCGACAATTCCAAGTTCGGCCTGGAGAACGATCCTCGCGAGATATGGCCTTATACGAACGAATACTCCAGCGGCGTTGCCTATGGCACGGACTTCGAGACCTATGTCAACAAGGAGAATCTCCACTGGGTAGGAAACCACAGCAAGGAGACCATCTGGGCCTGCCACTTCAGCTATATCACACAGTCGGTCGGATACAACCGCCTGGGAGAGTATTTCGCCCTTCGCAATGCCGCCAGCAAGCCTGACGCCAAATGCTATCCTTACGGCATCGGCTATACCAACGGCCCCGTCAATTCCAGGATGGTGGAGGAGTGGTTCCACGATCCGGATTACGGCCCGGCGGACAAGCGCCTTTGGGGCTCCGTCCTGGCTGTCGACAACGCTACGGAGCGTCTGCCCTGGATGAACGAGCCCGGAGCATATGTTGAACTTCCGAAGCATAAGGGCAACGACTCGAAGGAGGTTGAGAAGACGATGTTCCATCTCAAGAAGTACCAGGTCAGTACGGCCTATTCAGATGCTGCCAAGACCAGTATCTATAAGAACTTCTTCTTCGCCATCCCCGGCTTCTCAGGATCCAACTCCAACCAGTTCGACAACCGTAATGACGTGATTTTCATTCGTTACGCCGATGTCCTGCTGATGCTCGACGAACTTGAAGGCACCGTCACCGGAATGAACCAGCTCCGCGCCCGCGCCGGCCTGAAGCCTTATGACAGCTACACGTTCGAGCGCCTGCAGAAGGAGCGCCGCTACGAGCTTTGCTTCGAAGGCAACCGTTTCAATGACCTCCGCAGATGGTATCCTAAGGATGCCGGGAAGATTATCGCCGACAACCAGAAGGGAGCCTTCATCGAGTACCGCGGCAACGTGGTGCCCGGCGGATGGTGCGACATTCCCGGCAACGGCATTGCAGACCGCTATGCCAAGACCCGCGGCTTCTGGATGCTCTCAAACGCCGAGATCGAACTCTCGGATGGCGTCCTTGAGCAGACCCCGGGTTTCGGCCCGGACGACAACTGGCTCTTCGGCAACGGCAACCTGCCTTATCCGACGAAGTACTAAATGCATTACCCTGCGGGCATTTACCCGCAGGGTAAGCTGTTTTTTGTGGTACCCTGCGGGCTTTTACCCGCAGGGTAGCTGGTTTAGGGGGGTATCCTGCGGGTCTTTATTCTCCGTAGAGGTACCGGTGCTGCTCCGGCGTGAGCGTATCGATCTCGCAGCCCCAGGAGGCGAGCTTGCGCTGCGCGACGATGCGGTCGATTTCCTCGGGGACGTCGATGGCCATGCGGCCTTTCTCGCGCGGCAGGCGGTCGCGGTTTGCGACCAGCCAGCGGGCGCTGAGGGCCTGGATGGCGAAGGACATGTCCATGATCTCGGCCGGGTGGCCGTCGCCCGCCGCAAGGTTGACGAGGCGCCCCTCGGCGAGGATGTAGATCTTCCGGCCGTCCTGCAGGGTATAGGCGGTGATGTTGCGGCGGGCGGGCCTGGCGTCGACGGCCATCTTCGCCAGGCCGGCGACGTCGACTTCGCAGTCGAAGTGGCCGGCGTTGCAGCAGATGGCGCCGTCCTTCATCGCGAGGAA
>JAEEGL011134807.1_pt1 | contig 12192 bp, 12 predicted proteins | sample 9134231 | NCBI WGS metagenome assembly JAEEGL01 (sample SAMN16246548, study PRJNA631951) | gut metagenome | biome: gut microbiome; feature: rumen; material: fiber-attached | host: Bos | place: Iran: Karaj | collected 2018-10
AGGGGCACGCTTTCACGCGCCGCGCGCGGCAGTGCCAGGCGGAACCGTCCGGCTGAGGATCAATTTATCAGGAGCCAATCATGGAACAGAAGCATGCCTGGCTCAGCTATACAGCGGCCGCAACACAAGAACTGGAAAAGATTTCAAAGGAATATATGAACTTCCTTGATAACGGAAAGACAGAAAGGGAGTGCGCCGACATAGCCGTAAATGAAGCGGAAAGAGCGGGCTACAAAAACCTTCATGACCTTATAAAAAAGAATGGGAAGATAAAGGCCGGCGATAAGGTGTATGCGGTCTGCATGGGTAAGACCGTGGCACTTTTCAATATCGGCAGGGATGATATCGAAGAGGGCATGAATATCCTTGGGGCGCATATAGATTCCCCGAGAATGGATGTGAAACAGAATCCTCTATATGAAGACGGCGAGCTTGCCTATCTTGACACCCATTACTACGGCGGTATCAAGAAATACCAGTGGGTCACGCTTCCACTGGCTATACACGGCGTTATAGTTCACACGGACGGCACTACGACAGAGGTGAATATAGGAGAGGATGAAGATGATCCCGTATTTTGTGTAACGGATCTTCTTATCCATCTCGCTGGCGAGCAGATGGATAAAAAAGCTTCCAAGGCTGTTGAAGGAGAGAATCTGGACATCCTTATCGGAAGCATCCCTCTTAAGGGCAAGGAGAAGGAAGCGGTAAAAGAAAACATCCTGGCACTCTTAAAAGATAAGTACGATATGGAGGAAAGGGATTTTGAATCCGCGGAACTGGAGATAGTCCCTGCAGGACATGCCAGAGAGCTGGGCTTTGACCGTTCCATGATCATTTCCTACGGGCAGGATGACAGAGTCTGTGCATTTGCGTCTTTAAAGGCATTTCTTGATGTGAAGACGGTAAAGCGCACATCTGTCTGCCTTCTTGTGGACAAGGAGGAGATCGGGAGCGTGGGTGCCACAGGTATGCGTTCACGCTTTTTTGAAAATACACTGGCAGAGGTTCTGAACCTTATGGGAAGGAAAGGCGATCTCACATTGAGACGCACCCTGGCAAATTCCAGGATGCTCTCATCAGATGTGAGCGCGGCTTTTGATCCGCTGTATGCTTCACAGTTTGATAAAAAGAACGCCGCTTATTTCGGAAAGGGAATAGTGTTCAATAAATTCACCGGTGCCCGGGGAAAGAGCGGTTCCAATGATTGCAATGCCGAGTACTTCGGCTTTGTCCGTTATGTGATGGAGGAGGCAAAGGTTAAATATCAGACATCGGAACTCGGGAAGGTAGACGCAGGAGGCGGCGGTACCATCGCATATATAATGTCGTTATATGGTATGGACGTGGTGGACTGCGGAATGGCTGTGCTGTCCATGCATGCACCCTGGGAGGTCACCAGCAAGTCTGATCTTTACGAGGGATATAAGGCATATAAGGCTTTCATCAAAGCCTGAACCGGAGGGGAAAGGTGAATACGAAATTACACACGGAAGCGGTGGATACGCTGTTTGAAGCCATACTGACCTTGCAGAATAAGGATGAATGCTATACATTTTTCGAGGATCTGGCGACGGTGAATGAGATATTGTCATTAAGCCAGCGGTTTGAAGTGGCGAGGATGCTGAAGGAAAAAAAGACATATCAGGATATAGCAAAGAAAACCGGGGCTTCCACGGCCACCATCAGCCGCGTGAACCGTTCCCTGAACTACGGGAATGACGGTTATGACCTGGTATTAGAGAGGATGCATAAGGTCGATTAGTTTCTCTATCATGAGACGCTTCACGTAGACATCAAAGGAAAGTGAGCAGATGAAGGAAAAGGTTTCGATGAACTGCCTGTCCTCTTCTGCAGCGCCCTTTTCAGCAGCTTCTGCGGCAATAGCCGTGCTTTCGGCATATTTCTGTTTCACATATTCCTGAAGTTCTTCCACCTGGTTCAGGGAACTGTTGCTCACATAGGAGTATATGTCCTTAAGATTTACATCTCCGCTCCCGTGAAAGTACTTCTCGGAAAGAGGGGCCATCAGTTTCTCGATATCGTTTATGGACAGGATGTTTTTAAAATAGTATATGAAGATCAGCATGATCAGATGATCCTTATCATACTTCTTCTTGTCGGGAGGTGGCAGCAGTTTGTTTTTGGCATAATTATTAATCATGGTTTTGGTAAGGACTTTATCGGTGGAGTACCTCTTGGTGTGCTCCATGTTTTTTTCCATAAAAGTCGTGACCTGATCCATGTAAAGGCTGATATCCGGCAGGGCGGATACGTCAATCTTGTCTATGCGTCCAAGGCTTTCGATTATACTCTCAATAAGGTTTTCGGGGTCAAAAGTCATTTATGATACCTCTTATAAAATTGGCTGCTAAATGGGATTATAAACTCTGAAGCATATAGTTTCAAGAAATGATGATACTAAGGTGAAGAGAATGGATATAGACAGGGAATTAAATAAGGAACAGGCGCTTGCAGTGAGGCAGACCGAGGGACCGGTTCTGATACTTGCGGGGGCGGGCAGCGGAAAGACACGTACCATAGTTTACAGGATGGCATATCTTCTTACGGAAAAGAAGGTTAATCCGTGGAATATCCTGGCAGTTACCTTCACCAATAAAGCGGCAAATGAGATGAAGGAGCGAATACGTGAGATGGCGGGACCGGGTTTCGGACAGATGAATGTCAGTACCTTTCATTCCGCCTGCCTTAAGATCCTGTATACCAATGCAGAGAAGCTGGGATATCCGTTGAAATTTGAGATCGCAGATACCACAGACCAGAAAAGCATATTAAAAGAGGTCTATGAAAAGATGGGGCTGGATCCGAAAAGGGTTCCCATGAAAATGGTAATAAATAAGATCTCTGCTGCAAAGGTGGAGCTTATGGATCCGGAAGCCTTTGCTGACTCGGGAGACTATGACTACGTCTTTAACACCATTTCCGTGGCGGATATCTACAGGGAGTATCAGGCTCTCCTTATGAAAAACGGCATGATGGATTTTGACGACATGATCATGAATACCGTGAATCTTTTCAGGGAATATCCCGAGGTGCTGGAAAAGTATCAGGAAAGATTTAAATATATCATGGTGGATGAGTATCAGGACACCAATACCTCCCAGTTTGAATTTATAAGGCTCCTTGCAGAAAAGAACAGGAATCTCTGCGTGGTGGGGGATGATGACCAGTCCATCTACCGCTTCAGGGGTGCCAATATCTATAATATACTTGATTTTGAAAAGTATTATCCGGATGCATTTACGGTGAGACTGGAGGAAAATTACCGTTCTACCTCTACAATACTGGATGCTGCAAATGCGGTGATAAAGAATAATACCGAGCGGAAGGCAAAGGCGCTCTGGACGGAGGGAGAGAAGGGACGTAAGATAAAATACAGGAAATTAAATGATCCCAGGGGAGAAGCAGACTTTATTGCCGATGACATCAGGGAAAAGGTTCGTGACGGGAAAAGGGAATACGGAGATTTTGCGATCTTAACCCGCACGAATATCCAGAGTAAGGAACTGGAGGATGCCTTAAGGATCAGGAACATAGAGTATGATGTGGTAAAGGGACTCAAGTTCTGGGATACCAAGGTCATAAAGGATCTCACATCTTATCTTATGACGGTGGACAGCGCCGTTAATGATATGAGGGTAAAAAGGATAATAAATGTCCCGAAACGGGGGATAGGGAAATCCAGCATAGATAAGATCACGGTTTTTGCCGCAGTCAATGATATGACTTTTTTCGAAGCCCTTTTTTCATTAAAGGATATTCCGGGGATCCCGGCAAAGGCAAAGAATGCGGTCAGTGAATTTACCGATATGATCTTAAATATCCGTGAGGCTTCGAAGGATATGTGCTTTTCAGCGCTCCTGAACAGGATACTTGAAGAAAGCGGATATATGGACTATCTTTTTACGGAGATGGAGTCCGAGGATAAATATAAGGAGCAGAAGGAATATATCCAGAAGCTCCGGGAAACTCTCGACGCCTATGAGGAAGAGGCGGAGATGCCGGATCTCACTGATTTTATGAGGCTGAACGGACTGGAAGGAAACAGCCTTGATAAAGAAGGGGGAGGCGATTCCAAAAACAAGGTTCTTATCATGACCATGCATAACGCCAAGGGACTGGAATTTCCCGAGGTCTATATGGCGGGGATGGAAGAGGGGCTTTTCCCGGGATAAGCGGCTATCAACAGCGGAGATCCCTTTGAGATAGAAGAAGAGAGGCGGCTCTGTTATGTGGGGATAACCAGGGCAAAGGAAAACCTCACTATGACCGGCGTCTGGGAACGCCTTCATAACGGGGAATGGCGGAGAAATATAGTCTCAAGGTTTGTGGAGGAGATCCCGGAAGAGCTTATCGATATGAACGAAAAGCCGAAAAAAAAGATTTCCTTTGAGAGCACACCCTCATTTGATAAGCCTCTTCATTCCGTTTTTTCACTGGATTCCATAAAAAAGGGTTCGGATATGGAGAAAACCCTGCCGTCTTACAAGGTGGGAGACAGGGTGCGTCATTTCAAATACGGCATTGGAACCGTACTCTCCATTACGGATGCCGGGCGTGACTACGAGGTTAAAGCCGAATTCGAGAAAATCGGTGTAAGGAAGATGATGGCAGGTTTTGCCAAGCTGAAGAAAATACAGGAATAAGGAGTGGATTTTGGACAGGATAGCGGTTTTGATCCCCTGCTTTAATGAGGAGCTTTCAATAGGAAAGGTAATTAAAGATACCAGAGAGGTCCTTCCGGAGGCAAAGATCTATGTCTATGACAATAATTCCACGGATAAAACCGTGGAGATCGCGGAAGAAGCCGGGGCGATCGTAAGACACGAATATATGCAGGGCAAGGGAAATGTGGTCCGGAGGATGTTCCGGGAGGTGGATGCGGAATGCACTATTCTCGTGGACGGGGACGATACCTATGATATGGGCTTTGCCCGGGAGATGGCAGATCTGGTTCTCTTTCACCAGGCAGATATGGTAGTGGGTGACAGGCTGTCCTCCACCTATTTCACGGAGAATAAGCGTCCCTTCCATAATCTTGGAAACTCCCTGGTGAGAGGCTCCATAAACAGGCTTTTCCGGTGTGATATCAGAGATATTATGACGGGGTTCAGGGCTTTTTCCTATCAGTTTGTGAAATCCTTCCCTGTGCTCTCTAAGGGATTTGAGATAGAGACGGAGATGACTATCTTTGCCGTCAATAACAATATGCAGGTGGAGAATGTGGTGATAGGATACAGGGACCGTCAGGAGGGATCTGTATCAAAGCTCAATACCTATTCTGACGGATTTAAGGTACTCCGTACCATAATAAGGCTATTCCGGGAGTATAAACCCCTGCAGTTTTTCAGTCTTCTGGCGGCTGTGCTTGTTCTGCTGTCGGTAATATTCATAATCCCCGTGCTGATAGAATGGGCACGTACCGGTCTGGTGCCACGTTTCCCGACACTTATCGTGTGCGGCTTTGCCTTTGTGGCTGCGATACAGTCCTTTTTTGCGGGACTTATCCTGAATAATATCGCCCAGCGTAACAGAATGGAAACTGAGCTGAAGCTTAATATGCTCTACAATGAATTTAAGAAAAATAAGGAGTAAGTCTTTTGGCGGTAATACTCTTAAACTGGCTCTTTATCTTCATCACAACTATTATTCCCGGACAGACTTTAGTTATCCTTTTCGGCAGGGTGTCAGGAAAAAAGACCGGGTACGGTTTTCTTCCCGCGCTGCTCTCAGGCTTTGCCTTTGTCACGGCATTCTCGGGATATTTCAGCCTTTTTCACGGAGTAGGTGCGGAAGCCGATCTCATACTCATTGTCCTCTGTATTTTGTGCATACTGCTATGCAGGAAAGATCATTTTCAGATTCTTAAAGATATAGTTACGGATTTCAGGCAGGAGTTCCGGATAAGTATGATACGTGAAGCCGGAGCGCTTATCCTTTTTTTTCTGATACTTTTCTTTACGGCATACGGTGAGTTCCACTCGGATTCGGGGCTTTACCATGCCCAGTCGATCCGCTGGATCGAGGAATACGGGGTTGTAAAAGGTCTTGGACTTTTACAGAACCGTTTCGGATATAACAGTGCTTTCTTCAGCGTCAGCGCTCTCTACAGTTTTGCATTCCTGGGGCAGTCTCTTCACGCCGTGAACGGCTATATGGCAGCGATCGTCACCTTATATGTCTGGTATGATCTGATGGGAAGCCTTTATAAGAAAAAACACATAAGGCTTAATCTGGTTCTTGATCTGGCACCCGTACTCTACACCATTATCGGCGGAAGGGAGCTTATCTCCCCCACAACGGATCCCATACTGCTGTATCTCTTTTTTGCCATAGCCATAGCGTGGAGCAAAGGACTTGAAAAAGATGATACAGATGCCTCCTATTATGCCCTTTTATGCATACATACGGTATTTCTCATTTCAGTGAAGCTTTCCGTAGGAGTGCTGGTGCTGCTTACATTGCAGCCTGCGTTGATGCTCATAAAAGAAAAACGTATTAAGGAGATAATAATATGCATAATTAGCGGGATCATTTCGATCCTGCCCTATTTTATCCGCAATGTGATCATCACAGGATGGCTTGTTTACCCGTTGGCATCGGTGGACCTTTTTTCGTATCCATGGAAGATACCAATTGACAGCATTAAGCATGATGCGGCGGAGATAACCACCTGGGCAAGGTATGTCAGGGACGCTGACAGAATAGGTGACAGTATTCTGGTCTGGGCACCGGTATGGTGGGAAGGGCAGACAACCCTTGACAGATTTCTGTCCTTTATTGCCATCGGTTCATTTATTACGGGAGTGCTGTGGTGTATCTTTGCGGCGGTAAGGTCATTTAAGGATTTTAAAGAAAAAAAGGATCTTAAGCTCAGACGCATGCTGTTTTTTGAAGCAGTGATACTTATGGGATCCCTGTTCTGGTTTATGTCAGCGCCTCTTATCCGCTACGGGTATCTTTATCTTGTGCTGCTTCCCCTTATGACGGCCGGAGTCCTTATAAATGACAGGAATGTACAGATTTCGTTAAAAGGGCTGTTTGCAATAATCATGATCATTTTCCTTACTTTTCCCATAGGTGCTTATCTGTTTGGCGACGCGGGCTATATCCATGATCACTGGAGCAGGCAGTATGCGGTGTTTCAGAAGGATTATCCCGAAGCCCCGGTTCATAAAAAGGAGTACTGCGGATTAACTTTCTATTACCCCGAAGAGCAGGGGACACCGGTATGGTACAGGGCTTTTCCCGCGGTGCTTTATGAGGATAACCTGGATTTTCTGGAGCCTATGGGGGACAGTTTAAAAGACGGATTTAAGATACGGGAATAAGATAAGGGAATGAATTGTGTATCTTATCCGGTTTATGCTAAAATTGAATCCAAAAAACTGACTTGAATTTAAATGGGAAAAATATAATGAGTGAAATAAATAATAATAATAACAATAATGATAACAGTGAAATAACAGAGATCTGCTATATATGCAGAAGGACCATCACCGAAAAAAAAGACATATTTCATATGCCTAACGGGATCAGTATATGTCAGGAATGTTTAAGGAAGACCATGGATCAGGTGAGTTCCATGGATTTTTCCAACCTTCTTTTTAACGGTGGCGGCTTTAATGCCGTGAATCCGAAGGTGAATACGGCTGAAAAGGCGGAAGCCGTACCGGAGAGTAAAGAAAACATCGAAGCAGGTATCGGAAGTGAAAAGGAGGAAACGCCGGAGGAGCCCGGAAAGGAACAGAGGGGGGAGGAACCCTTCAGTTTCCAGGGGATGCCGAATATCTCTTTCTTAAATCTTTCCGATCTTATGAGCGGAATGGGTCCCAACGCAGGGCGGAGCAGGATAAAGAAGTCCTCAAAAGAGGATATGAAAAAGGAATTCGATTTTTCAAAAGTCGAGAAGCCTCATAAGATCAAGGAAATGCTTGATATGTATGTAGTGGGACAGGAGCATGCGAAGAAGGTCATTTCGGTCGCTGTCTATAACCACTATAAGAGAGTCCAGGCGGATATCGAGGAGAGCAATGACGTGGAGCTGGAGAAATCCAATATCCTGCTTCTCGGACCTACGGGATGCGGAAAGACCTATCTGGTAAAGACCCTTGCCAGGCTCTTAAATGTGCCTCTGGCCATAGCCGATGCCACCTCCCTTACGGAGGCAGGCTATATCGGAGACGATATAGAGTCTGTGGTATCAAAACTTCTGGCGGCTGCCGACAATGACGTCAACCGGGCAGAACGGGGAATTATCTTTGTGGATGAGATAGACAAGATCGCTAAGAAGAAAGAGACACGTTCCCGTGATGTCAGCGGGGAATCCGTTCAGCAGGGGATGCTGAAGCTTTTGGAGGGATCCGAAGTGGAGGTTCCTGTGGGGGCGAACAGCAAAAATGCCATGGTTCCAATAGTGAAGATCAATACCAAGGATATACTTTTTATCTGTGGCGGTGCTTTTCCGGATCTGGATGAGATAATAAGGCAGAGGCTTTCCAAAGAGACATCCATCGGATTTAATGCAGAACTTAAGGACAGATGGGATAAGGAAAAAAACATATTGAAAAAGGTGACCTCGGATGACATCAGGGAATTCGGAATGATACCGGAATTCATCGGACGTATGCCGGTGATCTGCCCTATGGAAGGTCTTTCGGAGGATATGATGGTGGAAATCCTAAAGGAGCCGAAAAACGCCATCATAAAGCAGTATGAAAAGATGCTGATGATGGACGGTGTGGAACTTAAGTTTACCGATGGTGCCATGCATGCCATAGCAAAGAAAGCTATGGAAAGGGATACGGGCGCCAGGGCTCTGCGTTCTGTTATCGAGGACTTTATGCTGGATATAATGTTCCAGGTTCCGAAGGATGACAATATAGGCAGGGTCACTATTACGGAAGAATATGTTAAGGGAACAGGCGGACCGCTGATAGACCTTAAGGGGGTACTGGCGCTTGAAGAAGAACCTGAAGTATATACTGGCGGGAGCATCTATAACGGCTATAGACCAGCTGGTGAAGCTCCATGCTGAGACGCATCCTTCCTGCTACAGCGAAATCGTGCATAACAGGGGCTTTGCAGGTGAGAAACTGAGTACACGGCCGGAGATCGTAAGGGCAGCATCGCTGCTCCTTACGGTTTTTGGCATTTCTTTTATTTTTCTGATGCCTGAGGAAACTTTTGCCGACAGGATAAGGAAGGGAGGCTGGAGTCTTATCATGGCCGGGGGACTGAGCAATACCCTGGACCGTATGGTGAGGCATTATGTTGTCGACTATATTCCAAAGGGAAAGTATGTATATAATCTGGGTGATTTTGCCATCGGAGCCGGTGCGGCAGGGTTCCTTGCCGGAACTATGCTGGAGAAAAGGGCAGAGGGAAAGGAGACCATATGAGGACAGCAGGAGTTTTGCTCAGCATCTCATCACTTCCGTCGGATCTCGGGATCGGATGCTTTTCAAAGGAAGCATATGAATTTATTGATGACTTAAAGGAGTCGTCTCTGTCGCTCTGGCAGATACTTCCCTTAGGCCCTACGAGTTACGGGGACAGTCCCTATTCGTCTTTTTCAACCTTTGCCGGAAATCCCTATTATATTGATCCGGAAACACTGGTGGAAAAGGGATGGCTGAAAAAAGCCGATCTTAAGCGGTATGATTTCGGGAAGAATGAGCGTTATATAGATTACGGAAAGATCTATGAAAACCGTTTTAAGATGCTGCGTAAAGCCTTTAAGAACAGTGGGATAGAAAAATCAAAGGCCTTCAGGACTTTTGAAAAAAAGAATTCCTTCTGGCTGAATGACTATGCGCTTTATATGGCAGTAAAGACTCATAGAAAGGGAGCCTCCTGGATTTTCTGGGATGATGACATCCGCCGCAGGAAAAGGGATGCCCTGAAAGAGGCAAAGGTAAAATATGCGGAGGATGTACTTTTCCATAAATTCCTGCAGTTTGAATTTGAGGAAGAGTGGAAAAAGCTTAAAGAGTATGCCAATAAAAACGGTATAAGCATAGTTGGAGATATTCCCATATATGTGGCATTGGACAGTGCCGATGCCTGGGCTGATCCGAAACTTTTCCGTTTTGATAAGGATCTTTTGCCGGAAGCTGTGGCAGGATGCCCCCCGGATGCTTTTTCCGTTACGGGACAGCTCTGGGGTAATCCGCTCTATGACTGGAAATATCATAAGGACACGGATTTTAAGTGGTGGATGAAGCGGCTTAAAAGAGTGTTCGAGCTCTATGATATCGTACGTATAGATCATTTCAGGGGATTTGATTCCTATTATGCTATCCCCTATGGGGATAAAACCGCAGAGCACGGACATTGGGAAAAGGGTCCGGGATATGCCCTTTTTGACCGTATGAAAAAGGAACTGGGAGAGAGGCAGGTGATAGCTGAGGATCTGGGTTTTCTTACGGATTCTGTACGGAGGCTCGTTAAAAGAACAGGATATCCCGGCATGAAGATCCTGGAATTTGCCTTTGATTCAAAAGAGGATTCGGACTATCTTCCCCATAACTACGACAGAAATTCCGTTGTCTATACAGGCACACATGACAACGATACCTGCAGGGGCTGGTATGAATCGCTTAAACCGAGAGATAAAAGATTTGCGGAGAAGTATCTGGAATTAAAGGATGTACCTCCCGGGGAAATATCATGGAAATTTGTTAGGGCAGCCATGATGAGCGTTTCGGATATATGCATAATACCTATGCAGGATTTTCTGGGACTTGGCAGTGAAGCCAGGATAAATACTCCCTCTACTCTGGGGGATAACTGGAAGTGGAGGATGAGGAAAAAGGAATTCAGCAGGAGCAGGAAAAAGCGGATAGCTGAAATGGTGAAGCTCTACAGGAGAGGATAGTTTATGGAGAACAGAGAGATAGAAAGAAAATGGCTTGTGGAAAAGATCCCGTATGATCTTAACAGCCTTGAATGCCTGGATATAGAGCAGGCATATCTTTCCGCTTCCCCAACCGTAAGGATCAGAAAGGAAAATGATGAGTATTACCTGACATACAAGGGTGCAAGGAATATGGAGGGTAACAGTGACTTAAACCACTCTGAGTATAACCTGCCTCTTGACAGGGAATCGTATGAGCATTTGAAGGGAAAAATGGACGGGAAGCTCATCATGAAGAAGAGGTATCTTATACCCCTGGAGAATGGTCTTAAGATAGAACTTGATGTTTTCCGTGAGCCCAGACAGGGCCTCATCCTGGCAGAGGTGGAATTTGAAAGCGAGGATGAAGCGCATGCCTTTAAGGCACCGGAGTGGTTCGGAGTAGATGTTACAGGGGTTAAAGAATATAAAAATGCAGTTATGGCTTTGAGCTGATAATCAGCAGCGTCGATGAGAAGGAGATTAAACATATGAAAAAAACAGCGGTATTTCTGGCAGACGGATTTGAAGAGATAGAAGGTCTCACTCCCGTGGATATGATGAGGAGAGCAGGGATAGAGGTTACTACGGTTTCCGTGGGAGAAAGCCCTGACATTCACGGAAGCCACGACATCATCGTGAAAGCGGATAAACTGTTTTCTGAAGTGAACTATGATGAAATGGATATGCTTATCCTCCCCGGCGGAGGAAAGGGGACTGAAAATCTGGAAGCCCATGAGGGACTTGCGAAGCTCCTTAAAAAAGCTGACAGCGAAGGGAAACTCATAGCAGCTATCTGTGCGGCTCCCAGGGTTCTCGGAAAACTGGGACTCCTGAAAGGAGAAAGAGCCATATGTTTCCCCGGGAATGAAAAATTCCTTGAAGGAGCGGAAATAGCTGAGGGTGAGAAGGCGGTGATAAGCGGCAGGTTCGTTACCGCAAGGGGAATGGGCGCAGCGGTGGAATTCGGAGCCAAAGTCATTGAAGCCCTTCTGGGACGGGAGAAAGCAGAGGAAATCCTGAAAGTAATCCAATATTGATATTTTGCGTGGATCTATGGTATAATCCTAGAGTTTGCAAAGCCACCGCAATCGGGCGGCAGGAATGAGAAAGAAAGGATCGGGATCGATTGTAATGAGTTTAACGGTTGAAAATTTAGAGCACAATATGGCACGTCTTACCATAGAGGCAAGTGCTGAGGATTTTGAGAAGGCCTGCCAGGGTGCATACTTAAAGCAGAAAGGGAAGATAAGTGTTCCCGGCTTCAGAAAGGG